>Ga0214921_10000271_pt1 | contig 102187 bp, 87 predicted proteins | sample LL1505_MetaG_FD_177992 | JGI IMG/M metagenome (GOLD analysis project Ga0214921, IMG submission 177992) | Freshwater microbial communities from Lake Lanier, Atlanta, Georgia, United States - LL-1505 | ecosystem: Environmental > Aquatic > Freshwater > Lake | place: USA: Georgia | collected... | reverse complement strand
GTCCTGTGGGTGCCAGGCCAGGGTAAGCCCGCCCACCCAGTAAAGTCTCTGCCCACAGCCCAGGGGATCCGCGCAAGACAGCCCCCTGATCCAGCCAGACGCGAACTTCGCACATTCGCGCGATATCCAGTACGGGGCTGCAGGAATCACCTGACCCGAGGAATACGGAGGGCAATTTCGCCAGACCGGAAGCAAACAGGGACTCCCGCAGCGACTGCCGGAACGTGAGTAATTCATCAACGAGCCAGATTTCCCCGAAGCTCGACAAATATCGGGATACCGGCGCAAATCCATGGACGACGATGACTTTGGTCCCACCAGGATGTTTCGCGTCAAATTCCTCGATCGTCGAGCTCACTTCATGCAGCGAATCAATGAAATCACGGATCACCGGACGGGACCCCGCGACGAGGCCTCCAACATCGACGCCGGACCCGTCAATCCTGAGGACATCGACGCCACTCAAGCGTAAAGTTGAAGTCCTCATGCGATCTCCACGAGATCAACAGAGGAGAGGTCACGCATAAGGACCAGACGCGACCCTGCCGGAAAGTCGGCGACAAAGCGCAAGAATGTGAAGGCCGGGCCCCATCCGTGCAAGTCCTCTGTAAAAACAATATTTGGAATGTCTCCGGGGAAAAAACCAGCTGCCTGAAACAGCCAGCGTCCCGACTCTGGGGTCGGAAATGACATGGCAAGGATTCCATCAGGCTTTTGATGAAAGTCCGCAAAAAACCGCGAAACCCGGCTGCGCGCCTCCCCGACCAAGGCCAAAAGTCCGGCACCACCGGAAGCGATCTTGACCGTCTCAATCTTCAAACTCCTCGAAGTCGTGGTCGAGAGAGCTTCCGGACCTGGATTCGCCGCAATGGTCGCCGCCCAGATACCCCAGCTGTATTCGAAGGATCCATGCCCGCGAGTTCCTGGTTCCTGCCATGTCGTAGCGAGGATTGACGCGTCAAGACATGACATCCCCCCTTTGCGATCGAGCCGCAGCCAGTCTCCGGAGCGACCAAGACCCGGCAAGGGAGATGCAGGCGCGGTCTTGCCCGGGACCGTGTGATCAAGAGTGACAACCTTGCCGAAGTCTGGAAGCGGCCACGCCTTGGGCTTTTTCTCGGTACCCAACAACACAACCATCAAGGGATCCGGTGAATTCTCAAGATGGGATTTCACGAGAGCCCGTACCGAAGGCTCACTCAGTTCGTGCAATTCAAGACTCCCACCGAAAGCAGAAGCGAGGGTTCCGCAAAGCCCGCAACGAGAAATCGCGTCCATTTCTGGCTCTGAGGCGAAGATCGCTAGTTTCGCCGGCGTGGTGCCCCTCCAGGAAAGCACACACTGGCCGATCGCCTGGTTCAGATAGTTCTCCTCGTAACGATGACCGAGTATCCGGCTGGAGCGGTCTGGAGTAATCAAGCGTGAGGTGATACCACGAAAGCCGATGGAACCAGGCATTGAAGTAACCGCCGAAACCGTCATTTGGCACCACCCGCGATGACCGCCTGAACCCGCACGGCCGCTTGACGGACCTGAGCGACAAGTTCCTGGTCCTGAATACGGTTTGCGAGCTCATTCAAGGTGTTTCCAACATCCTCCCAGCGCTGCTCCTCAAGGAACAGATGGATCAGGGTCTCAAACGGATCGAGAAAAACAGGCCATGTGGCGATCGATTCACGGAGGTGCCTCTCACACTCCCGCGATTGCCCCAGCTGGCGCAACAAACCCGCCATACGGAAATGAATGATGGCGCGCCCCGCGTCGTCTCTGACGTGAGAGAGAGCCGCCTTGAGCACATTGATACAGCGGTCGAGGTCGCCTGTCCGGTGAGCCGCGTCAAATTCGATCTGTGAGACATCGAGAGGGCTCTCTCGACAGTATCGATCCAAAACAACCAACGCGTCGCGCGGCTGGTCCTGATGGTAAACCAGATTGTACGCGAGGTCCTGGGCCAACCGGTATCTCTCCTGGGCTGACCTTGCCACGTTGAGCAGGCGCTTGAGAACACGCGATACCTGCTCCCAGTCACCATTCTGCGAGAACGCGATCTTGAAATATCGCAGGGCTTTGACGTTATCAGGATCTATTTGAATCAATTTTTCGAAAACCTGATGGAGCCGGACCTCATTGAAAAGCTTCTTCTCGTATACCGAAACCAACCGATCCATGCACTGGACGCGGTCGGAAACGGAACCGAACGCGTCAATGACAGCGTCCAGGACTGCGGCCTCAGGTACAGCGGCCATCCCGGGAATCACATGATCCGTCAGCACCTTGTCACGAAAACCGGCGAAATCCAGGCGACAACGCCGGACGAGATCGGCAGCCAATGCCTGCGCAGTGGAGACATCATCGAAGTGTTGTAAACGGATCCGGATCAGGCGCGCGTAAGCAGGAGCCAGAGATGAAGGGCTGCCGGAGGCGATTACCTGATCAAGGTAACGGAAAATAGGTTTCCAACACTCGAAAGCCTCGAGTTCGTCCAGGGCTTCGTGTTCGTCCTGTTGGGAAAGCTTCTGCCCGGACGATATTCTGTCGAGAGCCTCGAGCAAATTTGAGCCTTTCTATGCTTGACGCCCGGGCAACAGACCTTCGATCACAAGTTGTCGAGCAACCTTGACCATGTCGTCATAATCGAAGACTCTTTCATCAAACAGCCATTGCAAACTGAGCCCATCAATCACGGCGATGACGAACGAGCCGTACTGGACCGGGTCAACCGGGCGGAACTTCCCCGCTTCAACGCCCTGGCGGACGACAGCGGCGGCTGTTTCCCGGAACTTGGCGTAGTGGCGCGCGATCACGGAGCGCACCTCTTCCTTCTGGTTGATCTGCGTCCAGAAGTCCATGTTCACCTGATAGTATTCCCTGGTGTTGCGGACCACGTCGAAGCAGACGTTGACGAAGATTTCCATTTTCCGGACGGGGTCCTCGATGGTGGCCATGTCCGCTTGAAGGACATGCTCGATGTCACCGGCCACCTTGTCAAGGACCGACATCATGAGTTCGTCCTTGTTCAGGAAGTAGTAATGAATGATGCCCTTGCTGACTCCGGCTGAGCGCGCCACGTCCTGCATGGAAAAATTGTGATATCCAAACTTCGCAATGCAATCGACGGTTGCCCGGACGATCTGCTCTTTGCGTTCAGCGGCGACATCGGCTTTTGACATGGCATCTCCCCCAGCCAGACGAAGACTCGATCCTAACATCCAAAAAGTTCTTCCAGCAATATCGGCCCGTTCGCAAGTAAAACCGTTTGTGTTAGAGTCTATTGGATTCCCGAACGATGCGTCACGATTCACTTTCCACCGGGGGATTTTCCATGCGCACTGCCGCCTGGACGACCTGCGTGAGATTCCTGGTCGCGGTCACAATTACTGCTGGCTGGGCGCAGATCGCAAACGCGAGCGAGTTGAGATGGACTCATTTTGGCGTGAGGCCACTTGGCATGGGCAACGCCTTCGTGGGACAGGCGGACGACTTCAATGCCCTGTATTACAATCCGGCGGGCCTCGCATGGCTGAACACATGGACATTTGAGGTCCTGTCCCTTCGCGGCGAGGTTTCCGCCAATACGACCAGTGCGATCTCGGACATTTCCTCTTTCGCAAGCAGTGGATCAGGAAGCACAGACGCGACGATTCAATTGATTCAGAAACAGGGAGGAAAGCCGCTTGGGTTCAACCTGGGCCTTGAACCGTTTTTTGTGATGCCACACTTCGGGTTCGCCCTTGCGATTGAGATGCCAACCCAGTTGACTTTTCACAACGACATCACCTTCGACGTCAACGCCGGGCCGAGGCTTTACCTTCCGGTCGGGATGGCTTTTTCGTTCCTTCGCAACCGGCTGGCGGCTGGGTTCAATGCCAAGGCTCTGGGTCAATTGGGCGTGGACCGTTCCTTCGACATCGACAGCCTCAACAACCTGACCAACGGAACCAGCGGATCCGGTAGTCTTGAGGACTATGTGCTGGGAGGATACGGCATTGGGTTCGATACCGGCATCCTGTTCCGGCCCGAGCCGAAGAACAGCACCACACTCGGGATCAGTGTACTCGACGTTGGCGGTACCGCCTTCAAAGCCTTGAGTACCGGGACCGCTACGACGGGGGCGCCCGAAACAAAACAACCATCCATCAATACCGGGATCAGTTTCAAACCCGTCAAGACGGCCGCCCAGTATATCTGTGTCAACGCAGACGTAGCGGCCATCAACCAAAGAGTTCATTACAGCAAAAAAGTAAATCTCGGGGCGGAATATGGACTCGGCGAGTTCCTCAAGGTGCAGGCGGGATTGCACCAGGGCGAATGGACCGCCGGGCTTCAGGTGGACATCATGCTCTTGAAACTACGATTCGCGACATACGCTGAACAACTCGGAACCGCGGCAGGGCAGGATGAGATTCTGTCAGACCGCCGCTATGCGATGCACTTGAACTTGCTGCTTTGAACGATGACGCAGGAGAGCACAATGCCCAGGGTGACAAGATCAGCCATCATCACCACCGCTTTGCTTCTTGTTGCCGGCGCCGCGATCGCGAAGGGACTGGAAGACATGCCACCCCCTGCTGCTCCGGCCGGAACCCAGCCGGAGCCCGCTCCAGAATCCCTGGCAAAGCCGGCTGCGGCGCCTGCGGACGGCCTGACGCCATCGCCAGCGCCCGTCGAACCATCACCGTCTCCGTCACCCGAGGAAGCCGCCCAAGTCCCGTCCGCGGAAAACGAGAAAATGGCGGTAGAATCGGAGCCCGAACCCAGCAACACCGAGCGCTTGCTGAAAGACAATCTGGTCATTGGTACCTCGGTCAACCTGGTTTGGGCCGACCGTAACTCAGGCTGGAGCAGCTCAGGGTCTGGCAGAACGGGCGGCTCTGACGTCATGGTCGGGGTGAACGTACCCAATTCCGTCCTGAACCTCCGCAAAAGCAAGAAGCTGAAGCTCAAAGGGACTTTCCGCTACAACCCGGTTGTCGTCGCTGGAACATACGACTCGAAACCCTACAGGGGCCTCTGGCAGGGCTATCATGTCGGCCTCGAGGGGCACCTGAAACAGGCTCGCTTCAAGGGATGGACCGTCGTCGCCGGAGTGGAAGCCGGCCTGGTTTTCGTGTATCTTGACCCCCTTGATGAGTTTGAAACCCCGACATCTGCAGAGGCCACCGGGGCCATCTTGTCCGCCCACGCAGGCGGTGACTGGGAAGTTACGCCCGGAATCAAGGTGGGTCCGAGGGTATATTTTGGAATCGGCAGTTTCCAGAACTACCAGATTGGTGCCTCGACCCACTTCTCATTCTGAGTTGCGCACCGCAGTAAGGCCGTTCCGCGGTGTCTTTGCCCTGAGCTTCGCTGCGTTACTTGGTCTCGCCGGTTGTGGATTCAGCAGCAGTCACGGATACTTGCACGTCAGTGGACTTGCCGGCGGATTCTACGAAATCTACCGGGTGGACTCTGAAAGCCCCATGCAGCTTGTTTCAGAGCATTCAGGTACCTTCAACGAAGATGTTAAACTGCCCGCCGGGCGTTATCTGGTTCTGGCGGATTGCTCCAGCCAGCCCGTGCGTGTCTATGCGGGCAAGCGCGAAAAACTGGTAGCGCACCAGATCAACTTCATCCCTGCCATGGCACCCGGCGAGGACGACAAGTTCTCAATCCAATGCGAGCGCGCGGAAAAAACGCGATCGCGCCAATACTTCTCAAAGCGCTTCAGCTTGAGCATGATCGGCGAGAGCCACGACATCCTGGTTGGCATGGTTCCGCTTTCCCTGCAATTTGGCGGTTCCTCTGGCGAGGTCGACATTAAGAGCCATCTCCTCTCGGCGATCAAGGTTGAGTCGACCCCCGAAACACCACCCGATCTCAGTTATTTCGTCTCGCCAACTACCGATCTTGTCTCAGTGACCGAAAAGCAGGATTTTGGAAAATGGCTGTTCCTTCTGCCCGGGGATTATGAGGTCGAGGTCAACGGAACGAAGATGCTTGTCAGCCTTGCAGAGGGCGAGAAGCGCGTCATCACGCCGGCTTTCATCAAAGTGGAGACCTCGCCGAAAATTGATCTCGAATTGTCCTCGCAGATTCGCGGCACGCCTTTGTTTGTCGAGGTCAATGATGGCCACTGGTTTAATCTGAACGAACGTTATGCTGTGCTGCCAGGCAAGACGATGCTGCGGCTGAGCGGCTCAAACCAGCCCAAGGAGGTCGAACTCGAAGAGGGCGAGATCCTTGATTTGCCGGCCCGAAGTGTCGTTGTCGATCAAGGCTGCTCACCGTGGGAGTGGAATTGCCTTGGTGATCTGGAGGTTAGACTCTACCAACCGGCACAGCCGTTTCCGTTCACGACTGGCGTTACGGACGTACCGCTTCTGTTCTTTGAACCCGAGGTATTCGTCGGCGTGGAAGGTTCAAGAAACATCCGTCATCGCGTCCCGCGCGGTGAACGTGACCTCGAAGTCCATATCGGCTATCTGGAAATTATCCCGAAACCCGTACACATCAAGGGTCAAATCACCGACTTGTTGCGTGTCGAGGCCAAGGATCCAACTCTCTCCGGAGTGACCCTGGACATCGCGTTGGATCGTCCCACGCGCATGCCACTGGTCACTGGCCAGTACCAACTCGCGCAGTATGTGATGTCTACCGGAGCGGATGGGGACCGGCGTCGATCAAGTCAGCTGCTCCGGATCGGGCGGGATCATACCGTGACCCTTCCGGTGCAGGTGTACTTGTCAGAGAAACGGATGGCTACACTTCGGAAGTCCTTGGCTAACAATGGTTCCAAGGCCCCTCACTCAAATGCCTCTCGTGATCTCCCCGAGGCCCGATCTCACGAGATCGAGCGCCAGGAAAAAGCTGCTGGCAACCCACGCGTGATCGCGTTTTAGAGTGCCTTTTTTCACAGCAATTTCGAACGTTGTGGATAACCTGTTGGAAAACCGTGTGGCGCGTTTCGAAAAATAATACGAACCTGTAGTTGTTTCGGTACGATAGCGAACCCTGCGTAAAAACAACACACAACCTATGGTGTTGTGGATAACGTGTGGACACCATATTTTGTGTGTCGACCGTTGACATCGCCTCCGCGTGGTGGCTATCATTATTTTTAGCTGGTTCCTCTACAACACCCCGGCGAGACAAGGAAAAATGCGGTTTTAGACCGCCTTGGCCAAGTTTTGCCTGAAAACTTTTTAACGATGCCGTCACAAGGAGTGCAGGCATGAAATTCAAAAGGCATTTCGTAAAGACCAAAGGCCAACCCTACGAAGGGCTGAAGTTCGTGGAACGGACTTCGGAACTCAAGAATTCTGATGGCAGCAAGGCCAGCCGCCAGATGAAAGTTGCGGTTCCGGAGCAATGGAGCCAGGTCGCTACGGACATTCTGGCCCAGAAGTATCTGCGTCGCGCAGGCATCCCGAAAATCGGCGCCGAGTCCGATAGCCGTCAGGTTTTCCACCGCCTTGCGGGTTGCTGGACCGACTGGGGTACGCGCTACGGCTACTTCGACACGGAAGACGACGCCGCGACGTTCTACGACGAGACCTGTTACATGCTGGCCAACCAGATGTGCGCGCCGAACAGCCCGCAGTGGTTCAATACCGGCCTCTATTTCGCATATGGACTCAAGGGTTCCGGCCAAGGTCATTACTTTGTCGATCCCGAGACTAACCGCCTCCAGAAATCGACCAGCGCGTATGAGCGCCCCCAGCCCCATGCCTGCTTCATCCAGGCGGTCGGCGACGATCTCGTCAATGAAGGCGGCATCATGGACCTCTGGACCCGCGAGGCGCGCCTTTTCAAGTTCGGTAGCGGAACCGGGACCAACTTCTCCAGCATCCGTGGCGAAGGCGAGCCCCTCTCCGGCGGCGGAGTTTCCTCTGGCCTGATGTCCTTCCTCAAGATCGGTGATCGCGCGGCCGGTGCCATCAAATCCGGTGGGACGACCAGGCGCGCTGCCAAGATGGTCTGCCTGGACCTCGACCATCCGGATATTGAGAATTTCATCGAGTGGAAGGTTGAGGAAGAGCAGAAGGTTGCCTCGCTCGTGGCCGGCTCGAAGGCCATGGAAGAAAACCTGAACGCGATCCTGAAAGCCTGCTCCGTACCAGCTGACGCCGCAAAACCGGAGGACCGGTTCAACCCGGTAAAAAACCAACAACTTCGTGAAGCCATGGCTAAAGCACGCAAGGCACACATTTCGCTCAATTACATCCAGCGTGTCGTCGACCTGGCCAAGCAGGGCAATTACAAGCTCAAGATCGAAACATTCAACACGGACTGGAACTCTGAAGCTTACTCGACCGTCTCCGGCCAGAACTCAAACAACTCGGTCCGCATCCCGAACTCATTCATGGACGCCGTCGAAAAAGGTACCGAATGGGCTCTGAAGAGTCGCATGACGGGTGAAACGATGCGCACCGTCAAGGCGACGGACCTTTGGGACAAGATCGTCTACGCCGCATGGTCCTGTGCCGATCCTGGCGTCCAGTTCGACACGACCATCAATGAATGGCACACGTGCCCGCAAGACGGCCGCATCAATGCGTCGAATCCGTGCTCTGAATACATGTTCCTTGATGATACGGCGTGCAACCTCGCGTCACTCAACCTGCTGACATTCTATGACGAGAAGAACGGCTTCAACATCGAGGCGTTCATCCACGCCTCGCGGATCTGGACCGTCATCCTCGACATCTCGGTGCAGATGGCCCAGTTCCCGAGCAAGGAGATCGCCCGCAAGAGCTGGGATTTCCGCACCCTCGGCCTCGGTTATGCCAATATCGGCGCGGTTTTGATGCGTATGGGCATCCCGTACGGCTCGCCGGAAGCGCTCGCCATCACCGGCGCTGTCACTGCCGTCATGTGCGGCGAAAGCTACCGGACCAGCGCCGAGATGGCGAAAGAGCTTGGTGCGTTCCCGCATTACGAAAAGAACAAGAAGGACATGTTGCGCGTCATCCGCAACCACCATGCGGCGGCACACGCAAACGGCAATTACGAAGGCCTGACCATCACGCCGCTGGAAATCAACCACAAGCTTTGTCCGGACGCATTGAGCAAGGCCGCGAAGAAGGCGTGGGACGATGCCCTCGCTCTCGGTGAAAAACATGGCTACCGCAATGCCCAGACAACGGTGATCGCCCCAACGGGAACGATCGGCCTGCTGATGGACTGCGACACCACGGGTATCGAGCCCGACTTCGCGCTTGTGAAGTTCAAAAAGTTGGCCGGTGGCGGTTACTTCAAGATCATCAACCAGTCGATCCCGGTTGCGCTCAAGAACCTTGGCTATACCGATGCACAGACGGCGGACATCATCGCGTACTGCCTTGGCCGCGGTACGCTAAAGGGCGCGCCCACGATCAACCACGAGGCGCTCAAGGCAAAGGGCTTCACGGACGAAGCGATCGCCGCGGTTGAGAAGGAGCTGCCCCAGGCGTTCGACATCACGTTTGCCTTCAATAAATGGGTCCTCGGCGAGGAATTCTGCGTCACGAAACTCGGCCTCAAGAAGGAAGACATGGAGCCCATGGATTGCAACATCCTGAAGCTCCTTGGCTTTACAGCGGCCGACATCGAGGCGGCCAACGAATACGTCTGCGGGACAATGACGATCGAAGGAGCCCCACACCTGAAGGCGGCCCATCTGCCAGTGTTTGATTGCGCCAACAAGTGCGGCCGCAAGGGTGTTCGCTACATCGCCGCCGAAAATCACATCGGCATGATGGCCGCTGCCCAGCCCTTCATCTCGGGCGCCATCAGCAAAACCATCAACCTGCCGTTTGAGGCTAACTTAAAAGACGTGGCTGATGCCTACAGGAAGTCCTGGAGCATGATGCTCAAGGCCAACGCGCTCTACCGCGACGGGTCCAAGCTCAGCCAACCGTTGAACGCGACGGCGACAGAGTGGCTCGACATCATCGATCACGCCGAGCCAAAGGCAGAGCAGATCAAGAAGATCACAACCCAGATCGTCAAGGAATACGTCCGCACGCGGCGTCCTCTACCAAGCAAGCGCAGCGGGTATACCCAGAAGGTCAAAATTGGCGGCCATACCGTATATCTCCGCACCGGGGAGTACGAAGACGGACAAGTCGGCGAGATCTTCCTCGACCTGAACAAGGAAGGGACTTTGCTGCGCTCGATCATGAACTGCTTTGCGATCGCGGTCAGCCTCGGACTTCAGTACGGGGTGCCCCTGGAAGAGTATGTTGACGTGTTCACGTTCACCCGTTTTGAGCCGAACGGACCGGTGACCGGTCACGACAACCTCCGCCGTGCGACCTCGATCATCGACTTCATGTTCCGTGACCTCGCCCTGAACTACTTGGGCCGGACGGATCTGGTTCACGTCGCGCCGGACGAGATCGACGCACCGAAGTCAAAAGCTCATGCCAACCAAACGAGTACGGATGATGAAGAAATGCCCGTTGTCATCATGACGTCGTCAAATGGCAGCCATGGGCACTCCGCCTCCGTCAGCGCGGGTGGCTTGCAAGCCGGCGGTGAGAAGAAGGTTCCGGTTGTCCTCTCCGAAGAGGAGTTTGACCGGATGGCCGAAAAGATCGCCGCCAAGAAGGGCCTCAACACCGTGCGCGCGGCCAAAATGAAAGGTTACGAGGGTGATCCTTGTCCCGAATGCGGAGCCATGACCTTGGTCCGCAATGGTGCCTGTCTAAAGTGTGATTCTTGCGGTGGAACCACCGGCTGCAGCTGATGGCTGTGGTCGGGGGCTCTCCCCCTTGAAAGTGTCGTTGAAGTTTATGGTTATTGTTTAAGGTTTGCTCCCGCCGTTTCTGAAGTTCTCATGTTCTGGCTGTTGCCCCCGCCGATGACCTGACCCCGCCCCGTTTTCTGCTTGTGAAGGGCCTGCACTTACGAGTGCGGGCCCCTTTCATTTTTATTGCAGGCATATCCCTAGATCGTGCGTGGGAGGCCGGGGGAACCAACAGAGCCTCCCCGATGTGATAAACTCTCGGCATCGCCGCAATAGACCGACAGAAAGGAACCATAACGTGAAATCAATCGTGATCCTGTCGACCGGCTTCTTACTGTGGCTTTCTGGATGCTCAAGGACCGGGACAACCGCGCCGCCTCCGGCAAGTGATAGTGGCATATTTGTGACAGGCGAATGCCTGCGCAAGGTCATCCAGGACCGCGCGGCAGTCTCGGTGTCCTCCACCCTTGTTTTGGCGAAACCAAGAGAGGCCTCTGAAAAAGTGATTACGGAACATGAAGCTCTGAAAGGGAAAGTGAAGGAGTTGAAACTGAAGGATTTCGAGTCCGAGACCCTGAATTATTCTGTCAATGAAGAACGCCAATATGAAAATAAGAAATGGGTCATCAAGGGTTTCCGCGCGACGATGACCACGCGCTTCGAGACATCCGAACTGGCGCGGATCGGGGAAGTCATTGCTCAGGCAAGTCAAAACGGAGCCCAAAATGTTGGCGCACTTGAGACTTTCGTGTCACCCGTCAAGTTGAAGGCGGAGCGAGAGTCCTGCCTCGAGGCTGCGACACAGGACGCTGGCTCAAAAGCCGCCAAGATCGCTGCCGGAGTCGGAGTCAAGGTCGGAGAAATCCTGAGCATCACTGAAAACGAGAGCGGTAGCCGGTATTCCGTCTCCAAATTCGGGGGCCGCGAAATGATGATAGCGGGAGCGGCCGCCGACATGGGGGAAAGTCCAAGTGCCCCCGTGGTAGAATCCAGACCGGTAGATCTTGTTGTCAACGTCCGTGCCCGCTTCAGCGTCCGCCAATAATTTTCCCGGGGGTGTATCGATGTCCGTCGCAAGGAGGCTATGGCTAGGTCTGGCGGGTTTGATGTGTCTGACGCCAGCCCATCTGTTTGGGGCAAAGCCAAAGTCACTTGAATTCGGAGCCGGGGTGACCTCGTGGCAATTGATGCAACTGACCACCAAACCATCAGGGGATCGCAACACAACAGGTACTTCTTTTTATCACCTCCATACCCAGTACCATTTGCCGGTGGGTAAGAGCCTCATCAGCCCGTGGCTGCATTACATGCCAGACAGCCTTTCCGCCGTCGAATCCAGTAGCAAATCATCCAGGACGTCGCTGCTTGCCCTCGGCGCTCCATACGTTTCGAACCTCAGCGGCGTTTTCGATTTGTCAACGGGACCGGTTCTTCTCCAATACACTGTCAACGGCACCGGGAATGGCTCTGAGACCTTGAATAACGGTGAATCCAGTTCCGTATTTCTGCAACCGGACCAGCGAACATCATCGACGACCTTCGCGTGGCAGGTCGGTTCAGCCTGGAACTACTCAAGTTTCCGCACTGGCGCTGACTTGTTATTCCAGGGACCCCTGTCCCATACGAAAAGATCTTTCAGCCTGATGCTGACCGCTGCATGGGTGAAATCGTGAGGAGTCCAGGCATGTTGAATCGCGTCACACAATCATCCGTGATCGTCACACTGCTCCTTGCCGCGGGGACTTTGGCCTCGGACGGGGCCTTCGCCTTCACCCTTATTGGGGCCGGCAGGGCCGTGAAAGGATGGGCCGGGAATGCGCTTGAATTGCATGTCAACACGGACAATTGTCCGGACGAAGTGGACGATTTGATGGACAAGGCCATCGCCATCTGGAACGAGGTTCCGACGCTTGGCATTCTGTTGAAGCGCGGCGATGACACAAGAATCACAATCGACGAAGCCCTTGCTGGCGCGGCGTCAATAACACCGACTGTTCACTGCGTCACAAGCATGGCGGCCGTTGGACTCAATCCGGCAGTCATCCCCGGGGTCGCGACGGGGCAGCAGGTTGACAGCAAAGGCCGCCTGAATTACGGCGTTCTCATACTTAACGCAGAGGAAGGCGCGGCCGCCAACGTAAAGACTCTCGATGAAGAGCTTGTCGTAGATGTCATCGCGCACGAAATAGGTCACATCCTGGGGCTCGGACACTCATCCGACACAAGTGCCCTCATGTACTACGATGCAAGCAAGCGCAAGAAAGCATCCCTTGCCCAAGACGATGTCGACGGTATCACATATCTGTATCCCCGCGACGAATTGAACGGAGATGACCCGTTTGGAGGCTGCGCGGTGATCAAAGGACAACAGGGTAGGGCGACGATTGATGCGACCCTATTGGCGCTGCCCGCTTTTTTGTACCTCTTGACGCGCTTTCTTCAGCAGCGTCGCCGCATGCGCAAGGCTTGAATCCGTCAGTTCGTCACCCGATAGCAATCTGGCTATTTCCGTCTGGCTGGCATCCGGATCCAGGCGTGTAATGGTCGACTCGGTCCGGTTGCTGGCACCAAACTTGTGGACCAGGAAATGCGTATCCGCGTAGGCCGCGACCTGCGGAAGATGCGAAATGCAAATTACCTGGAAACCACGCGACAATTCGGCAAGCTTTCTGCCAACAATATCGGCAACGCGACCTGAAATCCCAGTATCGATCTCGTCAAAAACCAAGATGCAAGTGTCAGCTCCGGTGGAGAGGGATTTCTTGAGCGCAAGCATGATGCGAGAAACTTCGCCTCCCGAGGCGACCTTGTGTAGCGGCAGGGCGGGCTCGCCCGGGTTCGCCGACAAAAGGAATTGGACCTTCTCGCATCCGGATGAGGAACCCCCCGACAGCTGCGGCAGGATCTTCTCTTTCCAGCGCCGGGTCATGCCTTCCCCGAGGCATGACATGTCAACCTCGTCACCGTATATTCCCTGAAGGGGAACAAACTCCACCTCGAGCCGCGCGTCCTTCATCGCCAGCTCGGCCAGTTCCTTGCCCACAGCCTTGCTGGCCCTCTGCGCAGCCGTGCCCCGCGCCTTGGTAAGAGAGGCAGCAAGCGCTTTGTAGGTCGCAATCGCCTTCTCAATCAGGCCGAACAAAGCCACAGCATCCTTCGCTGCCGACTCAAGGAATTTCGTCTCTTCCTCCATCCGGCGCCACGACGCGACGAGTGATTCGGCGTCAAGAACACCCATTTTCCGGAACAGTGCCTGATAACCGGACAGTCGAGCCTGGGCCGAATCAACATCCTCCTCGCTGGTATCGAGGTTCGAAACTTCCTGCCCGATGGCGTAGCTCAATTCACTCGCTTTTTCGGCGACGGAGAAGGCCTGATCCGCGATTGGCTGCAAACCAGGGACCTTGGTCGCAGCCTGTTGTAGCACGCGGCCCGCTTCACGCAAGAGTCGCTCAATTGACGTATCACCGGCACCTTCGTCGACCATTGCCGCGGCCTTGCGCAGGGAGGAAACAAGGTAAGTGACATGACGAGCCTGGTCGCAAAAGTTCCGGGTCTTCTCAAAATCCTCCACGGAGGGGTCAAATTTTCGGAGCTCTTCGCACCGGAAGGCAAGGTAATCCGCGTCTCGCTGCTTCAAAGCAAGATCCGAGACCAACCGTCTCAATATTGCCACGTTGTCCGACACGACCTGCCATGACGCCTGCACTTTCGCAGGCGTGGTCCTGTCATCAAGGAACTGATCGAGCACCGCCAGATGTCCCTCGGCATCAAGCAATTTGTGATTTTCATGTTGGGCAAACACGTCGATGAGCGCATCTGCAAATTCACGCAAGGTTGAGGAGGTTACCGGTACATCATTGATCCACGCCTGCGACCTGCCCTTTGCGGATATGACCCGCCGGACAATCACGTTTTGCATATCCTTGCCATTTTCATGCATACCAGCCGATTCCAAAGGGATGCCGTAGGATTCCAGGCAGGCCGTCACTTTGTGGCTGGACGGCAGAACGAATTGTCCGCTGACCGAGGCTGCCTCGTGTCCGAGACGGACCGCTTCTGCCGAAGCCTTGGCTCCAAGCAGAAGGTTGAGCGCCTTGATCAGAATCGATTTCCCGGCTCCTGTCTCACCCGTGATTACATTGAAGCCCCTGGAAAATTCAATTTTCAGCGACTCAATGATCGCAAGTCCGTTGATGTGCAACTGGCTAAGCATTCCAGGTACCCCTTTGTGTCCTCCATACCTTTGTATGGTTATATATCCAAGTTAGCAAATGCTGCGCGTGACCCACAACTGACATGTAAAAAATATTTTTGCGTTCCTTGCCAAACGCCAGCGTTTTGAATAAACCGTTTCGATAGCAAGACTGAAATTTCCGGTGATTCAACGCCTCGCCAAGGGCGCGCGATGAGAGGCTCCCTCAAAGAAACCAATCCATTTTTGTGGTTGCTGATCGTCCTTGCCATCCGCCTGGCGGCAACAGCCGTCTTGCCTGTCACCACAGACGAGGCTTACTACAGCAACTGGTCACGAAAGCTTGCCTGGGGCTATTTTGACCACCCGCCAATGGTGGCCCTTGGTGGTATTCCCCACCTTTTAACGGAAACCTGGTTTTCGACTGGTCCACTCATTCTCCGGATCCTGGTTGTGCTGGGCAGCTCGATATTTGTTCCATTCACCCTTGTGGCGATCGCCAAACGCCTTGGCATGGAATCGAGACTTCTACCGGCTTTCGTTTTCTGCGCCAGCTTCGCCGGTCTCATCAGCGGCATGCTTCTGACACCTGATGCCTTCTTGATGATGGCGTGGGCCGCATCACTTCTTGCGTTGATCGACCTCGTTTCAGCGCTGGAAAGACGCGGACAACGGATTCCATGGGTCCAAAGTGTTCTTTGCGGTATTTGCCTCGGTGTTGGGATGCTTGCAAAGTACACTTTTGCTCTCATGCCTCTCATCACAGTCTGGATGCTCATGTTGAGCAAGACAACCCGTGCCATACCCGTCTCACTGAGGATGCGATCGCTTGCAATCACGACCGTCACGGCTTGTGTCGTGTTCGCGCCTCACGTTGCGTGGAACGCAGGGCATGAGTGGGTAACTTTTGAATTTCAGTTACGGCATGGTTTTGCCGGCACGCATGCACATAACCCTGAGGAGCATGAAGCAGACAATCCACCAGCGTCACTTCGGCTGCCATATTCACGAGGTAACCCTCAGCTGGGCGATTTCTTTGAGCAATACGACACCGTCATGCGGGAAATCACAAGGAACGATGACAAGGAAAACAAAAAGCAAGTCCAGGACTCATGGGACAAGTGGCCGGACCCCCTTCGGCACTCGTCTGAGTTCCTGGGCAGTCAGCTTGTCGCCTTGGGACTCCTCGGTCCGGCCATACTGTGTACATGGCGGCGCCGCAAGCCCGCTGGAATCCCGCAAGGGCCTCCGGTCAAAAGCCGCTGGACGGCCGTGAAACTGGCCACTTGGACCCCTTTCATCTTCTTTGGCGCCCTCGCGCCCTGGACGCATGTGGAAGCCAATTGGCCCGCAATGGGATTCATCGGGCTGTCATTCCTGCTCTCGAGGAGACAACCATCGAAAGCGATCCTCCTTGCCGGGGTTGCGAATGGAGTTCTGGTCTTCGGAATCGCCTTTCTCGCAGCAGCCCCCGGAATTCGAGCTGTCGTCCATGCGAAATCCAGCAGGATCATCGAAGAAACAGCTGGATTCTCTTCCTTGGGCGCGCTTGCCGGGACTCGCTGGAACAGTCCCCGGCATCCTCTACTTGTCGACAAGTACCAATGGGTAGCGATGATCCGCTATTACGCGCCTGGGAGTTTCACGCAACAATTCCGCGGAATGACGCGGGATTCAGAATTCACCCGCAACATGGACTGGCAGCCCGCGACGCGAAAAAATTGGCGCCAATTAACCGGACTCTCCCTGTTGACAAGTGACCGGATGGTGCCCCGGATTGAAAGTTTCGCGCCGGAGTCAATTGAACTTCTATGCGTCACGCAGGATGATCGCCTGCTGATTTTGAATCCAAAAACCCGTGCATTCCCGACGCAAAACAGGGGAACGGAAACTTGCGCCAAGCGGATGTTTCTTCTGGGTTACAGGCCCTGGTGAGGCAAAAAAAGGCCCCCGCGCGAGCGGAGGCCTTTTTGCATTGAGTGGCGTCCCCAGGGGGATTTGAACCCCCGTATCCACCGTGAAAGGGTGGTGTCCTGGACCGGGCTAGACGATGGGGACAGTAGTGGTGAGCCCGGATGGATTCGAACCATCGACCCGTACATTAAAAGTGTACTGCTCTACCAGCTGAGCTACGAGCCCACTACCGAGGTTTTCGCCTCGAGGTGGTCGTAATTACAGGGGTGGCCTGAGTCTGTCAACGGTCGTTTGCAATTTCCGTGACGCTCACCTAGACTCCGCGCGAGGGGGGCTTTTCCGACCATGACCATCATCAAGCGTGACCGCAAAAATTCTTCGGCCGATCTGGTAGTTGCGATCGAAAAGCTGATTCCGCTCCTGCGCGATCAGCACGAGGATGAAGCCATTGAAGACCTCGAAAAAGCCCGCGCTCTTCTGACTAAAAACACCCCCGGCTCCGAGAACCATCAGCAAGCCATCGGCATCATCGTGGACGCGTTTGAAGGTGATCACGAACTCTCCGCTTACACCCATCAGCGCGCTGGATCGACCGACTGGACTGAATTCGAAGAATTGTCCCTGGCCAGCAGCCGGGTGATCAGCTTGGCGCGTCGGATGCGCGGCTGAGGGTCCAATGGGACTCTGGCCCTATGTCTTTCTTTACGCTCTAGCGCTCTGGCTGGCATTTGACCTGATTCAGGAACGCCGAAACCCGAAATCGACCATCGCCTGGGTGGTTGCCCTTGTCGCCATGCCGTTCGTCGGCATACCGCTCTACTACGCTTTCGGCAAAAACCGGATCAAGGGACTCATGCGACGCCGCGCGTTTTTTGATCAGCACGCCCTGTTGCCCTATTCCAACTCTCACGAGGACACCGCGCGCCAACCGGCCATCCGCCATAACCTGTCCGGAATCGAGTCAAACATGAGACTGGCCAGCCGACCTGTCCCGGCGAACCTTAAAGATTTTGGCAGCACTTTCGGCAGGTTCGGGGAGCTCTACGACCCGACCCTCAATGACGTCAAGTTACTCGTGGACGGTCAGGAGACCTTCAGGGAAATTTTCGAGGTCATCAGCAAAGCCAACCGCTACATCCTTGTTCAATATTACATCCTGCGCTCCGATCGACTCGGCGCTGAACTCCAGAAGCTCCTGATTGCAAAGGCAAAAAGCGGGGTTGCGGTTTACGTACTGTACGACGACATCGGGTCTTTCTTTCTGTCAGGCGCCTATATCCGTGACCTCAAGGCCCACGGGATTTCTGTGGCCAGTTTCCTGCCGATCCACAGTTGGAAACGAGGCCTGCAGCTGAATTTCCGCAACCACCGGAAGCTGGTTGTGGTTGACGGGGTTGAAGCCTTGACCGGGGGACTGAATTTTGGAGAGGAATACGTCTCTGGTCTGCCGATCCTCGGAAAAAAGGACACCAGTCGCTGGCGGGACACTCACGTCCGGATCACTGGCCCCGCCGTGGAAAAGCTCGAGGACGTTTTTTTTGACGACTGGCATTTTGCCACGGGGGAGTCCCTCGAATTAAATCTGCGGGCCATTCCGCACCCCGGATGGAAGATCAATGCCGGCGAGGCCGTTCAGGTCATTCCGTCCGCGCCGACTGATGAGGCCTTGGTTGGAGTCCTGCTCTACATGCTCACCATCCAGAAGGCAAAACGCCGACTATGGATCGCAACCCCCTATTTTGTCCCGGATACTCCACTGACCCGTGAACTGGAACTCTGCACCCTCCGGGGAGTCGATGTTCGCTTGATCCTGCCGCGCAAATCCGACAATCCCCTGGTCCACTGGGTCGGGGAAACTTATGCCGACAAGTTGAGGAAAGCCGGCGTAAAGGTGTTGTCCTACGGCGCTGGATTCATGCATCAAAAAGTAGTCCTCGTTGACGAAGACCTGGCCCTTGTCGGAACCACAAACTTTGATAATCGCGCCCTATACCTGAACTTTGAGACGACTCTTGCCATCCACGGGGCTGAATTTGCCCGGAAGGTCGAGAACATGCTTACGGCCGACATGGCAGAAAGCAGCGCCGTGAGCGAACCAGCCGACAGGGGTCCCATTAGCCGGTTCATCCGCCTCCAGAGGGAAAACCTTTCCCGCCTGCTGGCGCCACTCCTCTAAAATCAAGGGTTTCGAACCCTTGCGTCCCAGCGGGTCTGCGCCTATAGTCCTTTTCAACCGAAGGGGCTAAAAAAAATGACTTCTACCTTCAAGCAACGCTTTATTGAGATGACCGGCAAAGAGGTTCCTCTCGACCTGTTCCTTTATTCCTGCTTCGAGGCCGAGAAAATGCTCGCCGAAGCGGAAAAGCGCGTCGGTGGACCTGAAAACCTCAACTCCCGCAACATGGATACGTCTTCTGCCACTGGCCTCGGTGCCGGGGACGAAGCCGCCTGGGAAAACGTCGTCGCGAGACTGTACTCTTGGCACAGCGAACGCGAACCTGCGCTGGTGGACGACAGCAAGCCAGTCGATATTGAACTGCTGTGCCCTGTATCTGACGCATTCGCTGCATTCCACGCGGATCTGCGTAACTTCTACCAATCGGCAACTGGTGAATCCCTCCCCGTTTTCGACATGGAATCCGGACTGGCTCCTGTGTGGGTCGCCGTCATGAATGTGCTCAGAAACAAATCACCGCGTGGCGCTTCGCTGTTCGAAAAATATTTCGCGTGGACCTATAGCGATTGGGAAGCTCCGGTATATGAAGTGGGAAGTCGTCCACCCGTGGGCCGCTATGCACCACCGCCCCGTCTTCGCGCCGGTGGCCCGGGAGGAAAGGCAGGGCCCGATCGTCCAGACCGTCCTGATCGCTCGGAACGCCACGATCGTCCCGATCGCGGTGAGCGTCATGCCCGCCCAGACCGTCCTGATCGCCCGGAACGAGGTCACCGCACCGACAGGCCCCGTCGCGACGACCGTCATCAACGCGACGAAAACTTTGGCAACCGGGCCGGCCATGAGGAACGTTCTGTCGAACAAGAACGCGCTGCCTTAGCCGAAGTAGACAAGGCCGTTGACCTGCTGAACAGTAACGCGAACCTCGCGTTCGTCGATCTGCCCCCGACCAACAGCTTCCAGCGTCGCAAACAGCATCACGCCGTCATGGAGCATGGGTTCAAGTCTTCATCCGTCGGCGAAGGCAAGGATCGTGCTGTCCGGGTTTCCCGCGACGGAAAAGCATGAACTCCCCGAAAGTCGTCTGCATCACCGGCGCCAGCTCCGGAATTGGCGCCGCCACAGCAGAGGCCTTCGCGCGTCAAGGGTGGTCTGTCGCTATCGGAGCGCGCCGCGTGGACGCGTTGAAAAGCCTCTCGTCAAACTTGTTAAAACTAGGGGCGGACAAGGTTGTTCACTGCGAGCTGGACGTGACGTCGCGAAAATCTGTCCTCGAGTTCGCAGCGAAAGTAAAATCCGGATTTCCCGGGGGACTGGATGTCCTAGTGAACAACGCAGGCCTCGCCCTCGGAACCTCGCGAATGCCCGAGGTGACGGACGAAGAAGTCGACGCCATGATCGATACCAACGTGAAAGGCGCCATCTCGGTCCTCCGGGCCTTTCTGCCTTGGATGCTCGAGCAAAATCGCGGTCACATCTTCAATATGGGGTCCGTTGCCGGATTCTGGGTTTACGAGGGTGGAAGTATCTATACCGCGTCAAAGCATGCGCTGAATGCGATAACAAAAACCTTGCGCCTTGAACTGAACGGGACACCAATCCGGATTACCTCGATCGATCCGGGCATGGTGGAAACGGGTTTCAGTGAAATTCGCTACCGCGGGGACACGGACAAAGCAGCTTCCGTCTACAAGGGCATGACTCCGCTGACAGCCGCCGACATAGCTGAATGCATCTGGTTTGCGGCGTCAAGGCCCGCTCACGTAAACATCGACCAGATGGTCCTGATGCCAGTGGACCAGGCCAGCGTCTACAAGGTCCACCGTCGCTGACATAAGCTGTGGTCCACGATATTTTCTGGCTTAGAAGATAAAACCGAAACCGAGGTCGAGGCGACGCTCGCGCCGCTGAAGGCGGGATTCGAAACGGGACGCCAGGTCCAGAGGTGGATTATCGAGCCACGTCAGCCACCGCGAGGTCAATTTGACCTGGGTGTTCTCTGTCATCCGCAACGTGATCCCCGCGAACTGGCTGACAGTCGCGCTATCATCGCGAAGGGACAGAGGTTGATCAACGCCCTCGGACAGGATCTGGTCCCAACGCTCAAATCCGACGCCCGTCCCGCCAAAAGGAACGATTGAACCGTTACGGCGTCCAAGTCGTAAAACAAGATCGGTATTTACGCCTGAGCGCAGGTTGTGACCGCGTGTCTCGTCGTTCTCCCTGGAATAAAAGCACGTTGTGTCAATCAGCGCATACGGCTGCATGGGATAACCGATAATCACCGCCCCCTGAAAACCACTGTTACCAAAACCGAGGGCTGTCGTGTACTCGAGGGATCGTAATGGTTCGACAGCCTCTTCCATGCGGTCCATAAAGGTCCGGCTCGATTCGGCTGGGGCCTCATCGACGCGGCCTTTCTCAACTCCCAGGATGCGCGCTGCGAAAACGGGATTCGCAAAAACCGCCGCCTCCAACGCGCACAGAAAAGCCAGTCTCGCCAATCTTGATGATCTTCTCACGGCTTCAAAACCTTCTGCTCGATACGGCCGAAAACAGATTGCCCGCCCTTGTCGAACATCTCGATGGCCACATAATCGCCCGCTTTCATGAACGGTGTCGTGATCTTGCCTTCGTCAATCTGTTCGATCATGCGTTTCTCAGCCAGACACGACGATCCACGCCTGCGGTCCTCGTTCGACACAGTACCAGAACCAAGAATCGTGCCGGCCGTGTAAGACCTGGTTTTTGTGATGTGCTGGATCAGGTCGGCAAATGAGAAAAACATTTCTGGACCAGCGTTGGGATCACCGAAAAGTTGTCCGTTCAACCAAGTGTGCAACGACAAGTGGATCCTTCCATCGTGCCATGCATCGCCCAGCTCATCCGGCGTAACCGCAACCGGCGCGAAAGCGGAGGATGGCTTGCTGGTGAAGAAGCCGAATCCCTTTTCAAGTTCCGCCGGGATCAAATTCCGCAAGGACACATCGTTACATATCATGAGCAAACGGACAAACTTGAGCGCATCCTTGGCGGATGTCCCTTGAGGTATATCACCAAGAATAATGCAAACCTCGGACTCGAAATCGAGGCCCCAAGATTCATCCGCCAACGGGATGCCCTCGCGCGGCGCAAGAAAGGTTCCTGAGCCCCCCTGATAAACGAGCGGATCCGTCCGCAAAGTCTTTGGAGGTTCGGCCCCGCGCGCCTTGCGCACGAGCACGATGTGGTTGATATATGCCGATCCGTCGATCCATTCAAATGCGCGGGGCAGGGGAGACAGGGCCTTGTTCTGGTCAAACGCGCTGCCCATCGCGGGATTCGCGTTCAGTTCGCGGTAGATTTTGTCAATTACCGGCGCCACCGCATCCCAGTCATCAAGAGCCCCCTGCATGGTCTTGGTGATATTGGCCACCGGAACACAACGGGAAAGGTCCCGGCTGACGACGACAAGTTGTCCATCCCGGGTTCCATCACGGAGGGTTGCGAGCTTCATGGGTTTTACACCTCGTCAGACGACTTGTGTTTACGAACAATCGTCTTCAATTTGCGGATCTCAGATCCAGTCAGCTGGACGTAGTCACCGGCCTTCAAATTTTCCGGGAGTTCCAGACCTGCAAGGGATAACTGCACGTATTTGTGTGTTTTGAGCTTCAGTCGTTTCAAACCTGACTCGAGCTTGCGCCTGAGTCCGGGAATGTCTCCTTGTACAAAATACCAGTAGCCGTATGACGCGCCCAGCTTTGCCTTGTGACGGTATTCGACCTTCATGCGCGGGCGGCCCGGTGATTTTTCGGGCAAAAGGGTTTTCAACTCGTCTTCCTCGAGCCTCCGGTCAATCATGACGAGGACAACCTGATCGAGATCGTCAAGTCCGCGAAAAGTTCCCGCAAACTGGTCATCGTTGGTCAAGAGACAAAGTCCCTCAGCGTTCTTGCCAAGCAAACTGGCCGGAACGACCTTGAAAGAAAGGCGCGCCAAGCGGGGCAGATGATAAATGGAATCTCCGGCTGGATTACGATCCAGCGAGAATCCCGCAGGTTTGTTGAGCATCCAATAGACCAGCGGCGCGACGGCTCCACTCTTTTTTGTGTCACGTTGGGAAAATTTTACGACCTTCCCGTCAACCGCGATCTTGTCCCGGGATGGATCTACCAGGCCGGTCAATGCCGCTACGCGAGCGCCGTTGACCTGGACACGCCCCTCAGAGATCCACTTCTCCGCTTCCCGCCGGGAGCATATCCCCTGCAGGGAAAGAAATTTCTGAATCCGCATTTTCGTCTGCGGCTGCGAATTCGATTTGGGATTCGCTTGGCTCGTCACCGATATAGTCCTCGACATCGACAGGTTGTTCGCCTTGCTCAAGCTTCTCGAGAGCCTTGGCAAGGGCCTCGTGCGAAGGCTGGAAGGATTCGAGAGAAGGCAGGTCCTTCACGCTCGACAGCTGGAATATCTTCAAAAACTCCGTGGTGGTACTGAATAGCATCGGACGGCCGGCAATTTCCTTGCGGCCAGTGCATGCGATCAGATCCCGCTCCAACAAGTTCTTCATGATGCTGCCGGCATCCACGCCCCGGATGTATTCCACCTCAGCCCTGGTAACCGGCTGGCGGTAGGCGATAATCGCCAGAGTCTCAAGGGCGGCGCGGCTGATGGGACGCGGACGATGGGCAAATTGCATCTCGAGAACCGGGGCAGCGGCCGGTACCGTCTGGAACTGATAACCGAGCCCTTTGGTGTGGCGCAGCGTGAAACCGCCGGCGCGATCGCGGTAGTAGTCCATCAACTGGCTCAGGCATTCCTGAACGTCCTTGAGGTTCACCGTGTTTTCGGGATCCTTGACCAGCTCGAAGATCTCCATCGTCTTGACCGGCTTTGGAGAAGCGAAGACGATCGCCTCGATTTTCGCATCAAGGCGCAATCCTTCCGAAAACGGCAGGACGTCCTGCTCGAGGTCGTCATTGATAGTTTCTTGATTCATGATTTCTTCACTCACGATTCCACCACCGCTTCGCTGACTTGCGCCATCGCCACCGGGACGGCGATGCCCGTTTCTTCACCCGTTGAGCCGCGGAAAGGCAGGTCCGCCTCGTCGCAGCCGGGTTGGTAAATCCACAGCGGGCCCAAGAGGTCCTGCTGGTAGAACTTCATCTTGAACTGACGCGCCAACTCGAGCACGGCGAGGATATTGACGACCAATTCGTATCGCGACTGAAACCTGTTGTAAAAACCCTGAAAAAGGGCGAACCGCAGGACTTCAACCTCTGACGACATCCGCCCGATCGTCTCTTCGAGACTGACCATGTGGCGCTTGGCCTCGACGCGCGTAACCTTCCGGTCGCCAAGTGACTGCAGCATCTGCTCGTAAAGCACGACGAGCATGGCCGAGTCACCCTTGAGAGGGGCTTCAACGTCCTTGAAAACTTCATCGAGGCGTCGCCACTCCCACCCCGTCTGGATCTCGACTCCAACCTGAGGCCGCAGAGCCAATGCCGCGGCAGCCCTGCGGATGGCTTCGTATTGGATGAGGCGTTGCTGCAGGGCCTGGACAGGATCTTCTTCTTCACCGTCCTCGTTGGTGACCTTGCGTTCATCCTGAGGTAGAAGCATCCGGGACTTGATTTCGATAAGCGTGGCTGCCATTTCAATGAAGGCGCCCGCGTCGGCAAGGTCGTCGAATTTGAGCAACCTGAGGTAATTCAGGTACTCGGTCGACAGCTTGAAGATGTCGATGTCAAATATGTCGATCTCATGCACCCGGATCAGGTGCAGAAGAAGATCCAACGGACCTTCGAAGTGATCGAGTTTGACAAAGTATTCGCTGCTCATGATTATCCGGCTTTTATAACCTTGATAGACAACGTCCACAAACTTTATCTCTCCACGGAATTTATTGCACGCCATGAAGTTGCGGCGGCCCGGATTCGTGAGCTTGGCGAGAATTCGCCGGGGGGGCCGCTCCTTTTTCCGGCCCTCGATCTGGCGGGCTGCCCCCGACCATTGGTGGCTTTAAATATCAGTTCTTTCAGGCACTTGGATGTTTTCTCGGCCCTCTCGCGCGGACCGGCTTGCGACCGCATGTTCCGCTCCAGCGGCACCAGTGCCCAGGGACGATCCCGGTCGGGATTCTCAACAGCGGGATTGGCGGCTTACCGGGATGCCATCGTTTCTGGATTTGAGGCCGTCCTGCGGCAAAGGGGATTTCAGAGAAGGCGTGGGATCAGCTTGATTCCGTCAACGGCCATGTGGCCCGAAAGCAGCCTGGCTGCCATGCTCGAGTGGGTTGCCAGATCGATGCCTGTAGAGCGCATTGAGATCCCAGACGAGGCTCCGTTAAAGGAGTCCTCGCGATCGCGTTTTTTCAATGATTTCAGGCGTAGGATTGATTCCGCTAACGGCCCGGTTTGGATATTCGGGACGACCTTTCATTACCTGCCGCTGCTGGAAGCAGGCGCGCTGCCGGCCCTGCCGGAGGGCAGTATCGTCTTCTATACCGGCGGTACCAAAGGACGTGTTCGTGACATCGGGGAAACCAGTTTCGTCTCGTGGCTTGCGGGGACGTTCGGGATTCCGGTCGAGAGCGTGATTTCAGAATATGGCATGAGCGAACTGGCCTCCGCCGCCTATACGGTTCCGGGGGCAGGCCGCCGGCTGAAGTTCCAAGCCGGCGTCATTCCATTTGTCGTGACCGGAATCCTCCCATCCATGCACCCATCCATTCTCCACGGCACGCCACAAGGGACTGGATTGCTTGGTGTTTTCGATTTGAACCGGATTGACATACCAGCGCCAATCATCACTGAGGACGTGGTGAACCTGAGCGAAAACGGCGAATTTCAGCTGCTCGGACGCGCCAATACCGCCCCGCTCAAGGGTTGCTCACTGCTGGCGGAACCTCAGGCGCCTCAGAACCAGGAAATGTCACAGGATGCCCGGACGCGACAGCCCGTGTACCCGCAAGGGCAGCGCCTCGCCACCATACCAAGGAATGCCATCCCGTCGATCATCGCGGATTTTTCCTCGAGCCAGGCCGCGCTAGTCGCCCTGACCGCAGCGATGGGATCACAAAGGGCCGCGACCCTTGCCCTCGAGGACCTTGCCGCGAGCGCCAGTAGTGTCGCCTCCGGGCGCGACTGCTGGGATACCTGCGTGAACGAGTCCGGTATACTCGCGACCGGCGCGCGACTGCTCATCATTCCCCCGAACACGCACCCTGTTGCCCTCGCTTATCCACTGGCCGTTGCACTCGGGGCTGGCAGACAAGTGAGCGTGAAACTGACACGGAATCAAATCCAGGGCGATTCCTTCTCGCGATTATTGATGCGGCGCCTCGAGGCCGCCGGGGCCCGAATTGATCTGATTCCTCCGGCATTCCGGATGGCGCAACCGCATCAATGGAACGCCGTGCTCGCTTTCGGCGACGACGCAACCATCGCCGCCATCAAAAATTCCGCCGGGGAAAAAACGATTGTCTCCGGTCACGGGGAAACCATTTCGGTGAGCCTTGTGCCGTTGGACGGGCTGGCACAGCATCTTCCGGCCATCATCCGCGACACGTTCTCCATGATGCAGCGCGGTTGCATGTCGAGCCGGATATTGGGCGTCATGTTACCGGAATCGTGTGACCGTGAGGCGTGGCGCTACGAGAAACTCGCGGATCTTTTAGCACACGAACTGGCTGCGCAGTGGTGGAAAACCTGGGGGGAAGCCGTTTCTCCCGTGGACTCGGCAGGAATCATCTTGAGGGGATTGGACGCCTCCGCGGAACCAGACATCGCTCTGCGATTTCCGGGCCACGGATTGCCTGCGGTACAGGCCTCGCCGGAGGGGCGGCCTGCGACGTTCGGTCCGGTTTTGAGTATCTGCCCGGTCGGTCACGGAATCAGCCCTGCCGAAATATTGCTGGATTGGCAGCGACGCTGGCCCCAGATCAGACTTGCGACGCTGCCCGCGGAAATGGTCCCACTGCGACCCCGGTTGAACGGCATCGAACTTCGCCCCCTCGGTTCGGCAAACAGGCCGCCATGGAACGGGCTACATTTTGGTGAGCCACTGTTCCGCCCATCGTGATAAAGTCATGGTAATGGACGCGCCAACAATTCAGACATTCAAGCCACAGTGGTTTCACCCACTGCTCGATCCATCCCGCGGCGGCACCGGGATTGACCGACCGTCTCTCGAGTCGTTCGCGTACGACTACTACGTCCGGTTCATGCCATTTTTCAGGAACCAGCCAGAAGGCAGCCTGCTCCCGGGAGTCCAGATAGAATTCAACTCCCGGATGAAACAAAAACTGGGACTGGCACGTCTTTTTGAACGCAGGATTTCACTGAACCAGAAATATTTCGCGAAAGATCCCCGGTTACTCCCGTACACGCTCTTTCACGAGCTCACTCACATCTGGTTATATGACTGCTTGCTTGATCCGGGACATACGCGGCGGTTTTATGCGAAAATGAATGAGTTCCGGACAACGGGCCTGCCCGTTGACCAGGATGTTCACATCCATCGAAGGCTGGCGCCTGAGGCGAAATACATTTACAGTTGTCCCAACTGTCAAAACCGCTGGTATGTAAGGGAAAAGTTGCGACATGCCATCTATTGCGGCCATTGCTTTGAGAAGACCGGCGAAGAATTTTTTGCTCGCCCTCTTGACCGCGGTCACCTTCAATTCAATCACGGGCAAAGCCGAGTCCTCGCCCCCTGATTTGTCGTCACGTGATTTATTGGCACATGATTTGTTGTCACGGGAATTGCCCGTTGGCATGGCTTTCGCGCCAGTTCCGATCATCAGCGCGCGCCAGATGAAGAATTTCGTTTTTGACGCGACTGCCGGCAGCGGGGACATCGCCCGGTTGTGCGCTGACCTCGGGGAGGCATTCAAACGTTTTGCCTGGGAACAGGACCCCTGCGGTTCGGTCAAGTGGAAGGCGGGGTTGAAATCAAATAATGGGCGTCCGCTGATCTACACGGAATTCGGCGGCGGAGAAGAAGTTACTCTCATTCTGGGCGGCGTTCATCCAGACGAACTCACGCCAATTCCAATCGCGTTCCGGTTCGCTCGTCTGATGACTGAAAAACCAGAGCTTTATCAGAACCTGGGCATCCACGTCATCGTCGCACCATTGGTAAACCCGGACGGATTTCTCCGCATCAAGGGCAATCCCAAGGCAGCGCCCACGAGGACGAATCGTTGGGGGGTTGACCTAAACCGGAATTTCTTCACTACCGACTGGTACCCACGCGCGAAACGCTGGTGGGAGGAACGACGCCAGAAGAGCCCCAGCCATTTCCCGGGACACTTTCCAAACTCGGAAATAGAGACCGTATTCCAGATACAGCTCATCGACGAGTTCGACCCCGACAAGATCCTGTCGATCCACGCGCCCCTTGGATTCCTTGACTATGACGGCCCTGGTGACCAGGTGCCTCGCGCCCTGACCAACAGCGAGGCAAAGGCGAAACGACTTGTCCGGGCCATTTCTGAGAGCGCGCGGAACTATCGCATCGTTGACTACTCGTTCTACCCGGGATCGCTCGGAAACTACGCGGGCAACGAACGGAATATCCCGACCATCACACTGGAACTCGAGACCACTGAACCTGCCAAAATGGATTCCTATTGGAAGCAATTCCGACCAGGTTTTGAGGCGCTGATTCGTTATCCTTTTCATGAGGCGCGAACGACCACCGGCGGCAATGCCACAAGGTTCTATAGCGACCACGAAAAACGAAATTTCCGGCGAAACTTTTGAGCAGGACCTTAGGTCCACCCCAATCTCAATTTGACATGGAGTACTCACGAATCATCGTGCGTCCTGGACAGGTTGCCTCCAGCGCGGAATCAATGCCTGGTTCCACAACACGAATCCATATCTCAAATCCATGCTCGCCGCGACTGAGCCCCGACAACTCGAAGAACAGCCCCTCCCGGCGGCGGGCTGAACCTGGATTCTTCCAGGACCACCCAAATTCACTGACCTCGGTTCTCGCGTCCGCGACATATTGAGGGAAGAACCCGGCCTCAACCATGCTCCTGTTGACCACGACCTCCATCGACACGTTGCGATCGCCTTCTCCGCGACCAACTGCGGCCCGAAACCGGCATTTGCCGTCTCCCAGACAATGTCGCGCGGCAATATCGGCAGCGATTGCCCGCAAATCCTGCCGGCTCTTGAATGGCGTGCGGGCAGGTATGAAAGCCCATGAAGGGACCTGAACGATGCCTTCAACGGGATACCAACTGTAGAGGACCCCGGACCCCGGATTCACGTATTTCCAGGCGTCACGGGGAATCTTCATGATCATCGGCAGAAATACCGAGCGTTGGAAAAACAACACGTCGGTGTTCAAGTGCATGTCTAGATTGAAGAACAGCAACTTAAGGTCAAACGAAAGCTTGGCAATAGCTGACCCGATACCATTGAAACTGGCCTTTACCTTCGACCCAACGTTGTCCGCCGTGAAGTGAAGATTCAAGAAATTGCGGAAGTCGGCACGAATATCAAAACTTCCGTTCTCAAGATAAGGCGTCAACGACTCATCCCGGGTGGCGACCTCGAGACGGTCAAACAGCATCTGATTGGACTGGCTCATCTGATATTTGAACAAGGGACTGACAACGAGCAACCGTTGGGACTCGAAACGAACTTTGGGAATATCCATGACCGGAGAGATCGCAGACGTCACGGATTTTTGATTTTGCCCGCCCTGCTCGCAGTGTAGAAGATACCCGAATCGTCTGGAAAGTTCCCCTGCCGGGCTGATCCCGTGTTGCTCCAACTCCCAGGCACGATTGATCGCGCAATGATTGCCCGCCGCCCAACTCCTCACATCGGACGAAGTTGACTTGTCTCCTCCTTCGAATTCTGGAACGACAAGGGCGTCCCTCCCGGTTAGCGACTTGCGTTTCCACCACGAATCTGACAAATCGACCAAGAACCGCCTGGCTGACAGGACCTCCGTGACATATTTCTGAGTCAAGTCAGAAACCTCCGGAGGCTGCCGCATCTGGACCCAATCCGCCGGTATGCGCGACCATTTGCCATGATCCCGGGCAATCAGAACGAGATCCTGCTTTTCGGGCGCCGAACCAGGTCGCTCTATCGATCCGGCGTATATCGACTGAGGGCATCCCGCATTGATGGGCGCAGTAACCAAACAGACGGCCAAAAAACTGGCGATCGGATATGATATCCACTGGCGCAAAAATCGCGGAAAGTGAGTGAGTTGCAAATGACTGCCCAATCCCTGAAGCTCTCCGATTTTGATTACGAGTTCCCTGAGGAACTGGTTGCCCAACAGCCCGCAGAGAACCGCGATACCTCGCGCCTCCTCGTCCGGACGGCTGACGGATCGATTACGCATCGCGTCTTCAATGAACTGCCATCCTGCCTGCCCCCCGGCACACTCATCGTATTGAATGATACCAGCGTCCTGCAAAGCAGGCTTCATGGGTTTTTGAGGACCGGAGCGCGCGTCGAAATATTCCTGCTCGAACCCACGTCAGGAACAGCGTGGCGTGCAATGGCCAAGCCATTGCGTAAATTGCGCGTCGGCACAGAAGTCCTTTTTTCAAATGGCGGGGACGGACACCGCGACGAAGTCATCGGCGTCGTCCGGCAAATCGAGGATGCCCGCGATGGGGAGGTCCCCTCGATACAAATTGAGTTCTCGACAAGCGGCAACCGAAGGGATTTCAACTTTTTCAACTGGCTCGATCAGACCGGCGAGACTCCCTTGCCGCCGTATATTCACCGGGACGAAAAGCACCGCAGGAATGCTGAGGATCGCGCGCGATATGAGACGGTTTTCGCGAGGGTCAAAGGCTCGGTTGCCGCCCCTACCGCCGGGCTCCACTTTACCCCCGAGGTGCTCGATGCGCTGCGGAAGGTCGGATGTGAAACGGCTACAGTCACCCTTCATGTGGGAGGCGGCACCTTTCTTCCCGTTCGACAAGAAGACATTTCAGATCATCCGATACACCGGGAATACTTCATGGTCCCGCCCGCGACCATAGAAATGATCCGGAGAGCCAAGGAGTCCGGACGTCCTGTTTCCTGTGTGGGAACAACATCGTTCCGTGCCCTGGAGAGCCTGTGGCTTTCTGCGAGAGAAAAACAGGTTGAACCTGAAACACTTGCGGGCAACTGGCACGGCACCAACCTCTATATCTTTCCGAAGTCAATCGACGATCGGTACAACCCGTCCGTGGCAGACGCGATGATCACAAATTTTCATCAACCGAAGTCGACGCTCCTGATGATGATTTCCGCATTGATCGGCCTGACAAATTTGAAGTCAATGTATGCCGAGGCCATCAAGGAAAAATACCGGCTTTTCAGTTACGGTGACAGCTCGCTATTGATGTTGCGGTAAATTCAGCCCCGGCTCTCCATCAAATTGACGAGAACTTGAAGATCCTCCACTTGCTGTTTGAGTTGCTTCAGTTCGAGATTTCGCCCGTTGAGTTCCTGCTGCAATGCCTGAATCCGCGTCTGGTTTTCGGCAACGATCCGTCGCTCAAAATCCGCGAATTTCCGCAATGCGGCCTCGCAAAAAGCAAGAAGCTCGGCGCTAGCCACGTTGACAGAGTCTCTTGATCCGATACCGGCGGCCAAATGAGAAGGTACATGCCTGAATTCGCCGTGATGGGATGGACCATGGGAGGCTCCTTGTTGGCGTGGCTTGGCATGGTTGCTGTTCATTGTCCCTGAATGCGACACCAAAGGAACAGATACTGAAGCCCTTCCTTGAGACGGGGCGGTGTCGCTGTCAGGAAATGGCTCGTGGCCATCCGGCACATGGATGAAGTACTTTCCGTCACGGAGTACCGCCTGAAGTTTTCCGGAACGGATACGGCGCCTGACCGTCATGTCCGAGATGGAAAAAGACCGGGAATAGTCGTTGATAGACATCCATTTTTCTTCCATGGTCCGCTCTCCGATCCTGAGATAAATCTTGCTGATGCCTTCCCATTCAACAAGGAGGCTCCACTTACCATCATAAACCAACGACGACCGTGAATAATCACGCGTCATTGTTTTGACGCAATCAAGGCATCTTGGATTTCTTAAAACAGGTTCTCGCCTTCCGGCAGCGAACGGGGCATGGTGAGGGCTTCGATGGAAAATGGATCCCCGCCATAAATGCTGCGGTACGTCACCATGTTCCTGACTACGGTTTTGACATAAAGGCGCGTTTCCCTGAAAGGGATCGACTCGACGAACTCGGCCATGTCACATTTGGGACAAGATTCAAGCCACGTGTTCACCGCAGCAGGTCCTGCATTGTAGGCAGCTGCCGCAAGCCCGTAATTTCCGCCGTAAAACCGCAGAAGTTTCTCGAGGTAATAAGCGCCGTAGGCGATGCTGATCCGTGGCTTCCTCAATTCACTTGTATTGAATGTCGAGTCCCCGAGGAGGCGCGCGATACGCACTGCTGTTGCTGGCATGATCTGCATCAATCCCTGAGCGCCCACGGGTGACTGGGCTTCCGGGTTGTAATGGCTCTCAGTCCGCATGATCGAAAGGATCAAATACTTGTCAATTCCAGTCTGCCTGGCGAATTCATCTACGACCTCGGGGTATGCCAATGGATAAAGCCACCGCCACACCTGCCGCGTCGCGCGATCTTCCGCCAACCCTCGAACCGACCTCGGCCTTGGTGACTCCTCCCTTGGCAATCGGTTGGCAGCATTGAAACCTGCCCGGAAATTGTCCACGGAAAACGCAAACTCACCAAGAACAACGCTTTCTTCTACGCTCTGATCATCCCAGGCAATACCGGCCATTTGCAGGCGAGCGGCTTCCACCATCCTCACGTCCAGCAGAATCTCGACCAATTTGATTTTGTCGATTGGTTGGGTGGGATCAAATTGCGACGCAAGCGACCTTTTGCTGCCCGCGTCCATCCGATTTCCCGTTAGCGCGACGCGGAGAGCCGCAGATCCAAGGGGCCTGCCCAGTTCAAGGCTGGCCATGATCCCGTAAAAGCTGTCTCCATGCCGCTCGACAAGCTGTTCCAACAAGGCACGCGCAGCAGATTCGTCCGATGAACGCCGGATCCTCGCGGCCCAAAATCTCACGTCGGCTCCGTCCTCTGCATCCATCGATCCGCCGGATGCTGCGGTGGCAAGATGATTGGCGGCTTCTTCAAATTGCCCCGCGCGGTAAAGGGCCCAAAAGGCCTGCCACCGGAACTGGCGATTGAAAGGATGGCGAACTGAGAGGAGCTTGAACTCATCCGCTGCGAGACGGTGAGATCCAAGCCTGTTGTAGTTATCGGCCAGAAGCTCCCGGATCTTGTTGTTGGCGTACAAGTCGGGGTATTTTTCGCGGATTTGGGACAAAATCCGGTCCGCCGCGAGATGATCCTGCTGGTTGTAATAGATGCGGGCGAGGACTGGAAAAATACGCTGTTCCGCTCTCTGGTCATTCCAGAGCCGGGCATGCTCCAGTTCATCCATCGCAAGATCCAGTGCCTTTTCGCCAAGCCTCGCGCGCCCGAGGGACTCAATAAGGTCAACCGGATCCAGTTTTCGCGCTTGGCGCCTTTTTTCCCTCACAGGCCCCTCAAGCAGGGATCCAACAAGTGGCCTTACGCCCTCATCGAGATTCGCGACACGGCCCAGCATAACCAGGAGTTCCCGCAAGGGGGCAAAATGCCGGGCCTTGGGGTCATCCTCGCAGTTAAGTCCCAACATGCGACGGAAGGCCCATGAGGCCTCTGGCGAGTATGGATATGAGAGCGACAATGCCTCGATCGCGGTAATGAATTCTTGCGGGAGAGGGCGCTTGTCAAGCGCACGCGCGAACCGCGCTGCGAGTCTCTGTTGAACTTTTGTCACGGGAAAATCCGAGACAAAAGATTCATACGTGCCAAGAAATTCAGAATCACGACGCTGAGTCGCATAGTTTGCCAATAACAAAGACTGCAGCCCCCTCCTCCATCCATCACCCAGAGAAGGTATCGAGAGTGCAGCTTTCGCGATTTCGGCGCTTTCCGGATGATAGCCGAGGCGACTTTTCGCTAGAGCAGTGTAGTAGGCTATGACTGGCGCGAACTCCGGTCGCCCGATCAGGGCAGTCTTGGCCAGCGAGATATATTGCAAGGCCGTTCCGGGGGAGGTCCTTGCGTAGGCCGCGCCAAGACCAAGGGAGATAACGCTTTTCGCCGGTCCAGTGGATTGAGCGTATGTTTTCCTGAGAAATTCGATCGTCGCTTTTTCGTCCTTAGATTCCTGCGCTACGCCTTTGCGAAGCGTGGATAGTATTGCCTCTTCCCGCCCAGCGAAGGCCTTGAACGAAAAAATGCCGTGCAGGATAAAAAGAATGGCGATGAGATGACCGTAACGCGCTGTCACGCCTTGTATTCCGATGCATTCACAGCCCCGGAAGGGCTGGCCAATACAAAATTCCCGTCCTTGAAATCAACCTTCAAGATGCCGCTCGAAGGAGGCGTCGGCGAGACAAGGAGGCTGGCGATTTCGTTTTCAATCGTCTGCTCGATCCGCCTGTGCAACGGGCGGGCTCCGTAAGGGTAGGTATCGATTCCCTCCAGCAAGGCTTGTTTCGCGGAAGGAGACACTTCGATGCCGAGCCCAAGCCGTTCCAAACGCGCGGAAAGGTCCTTGAGCTGGATCTCCAAAATTGCCTGAAGCTCTGGTGGGCCAAGCCGGTGAAACACGATGATTTCGTCAAGTCGATTGATAAATTCAGGGCGCAGGTAATTCTTGACCTCACCCATGACGAGATTTCGCTCTTCTGCCTCGTCATAAGGTTCGGACTGCGCAGCAATCCCCATTGGACGCTTTATTTGCGTCAGATGCTCTGAGCCAATGTTTGAGGTCCCAATGACCACGCAATTCCGGAAACTGACCTTCTGCCCTTCACTGTCAGTCAGCCACCCTTCATCCAGGACTTGAAGCAGAATGTTGTAAACGTCCGGGTGGGCCTTCTCAAACTCATCAAACAAGACAACGGAGTAGGGTTGATGCCTGACCTTCTCAGTCAACTGTCCACCTTCTCCGTATCCGACGTATCCGGGAGGCGAACCCACAAGCTTGGAGACCGAGTGCTTTTCCATGTATTCAGACATGTCTATACGAATGATCTTTGACTCGTCGTCCATCAGTTCAGAGGCGATTGCCTTGGCGAGTTCTGTCTTGCCCACACCTGTAGGGCCAAGGAAAAGAAATGAGGCGATCGGTGCGTCTGGCTTGCGGAGCCCAGCGCGATTTCTCCGGATGGCATTAGCGACGGATTTCACCGCATGACTCTGTCCGATGACGCGCGCCTGCAGGCGAGACTCAAGGTTACGTAACCTTTCCGCCTCAGCGGACATCATTTTCTCAACCGGGATTCCGGTGAGGCGATGCACAATCCCAGCGATATCCGATGCATCCACACGTCTGGCTGATTCGCTCATTCCCTGAAGGTTGTTCTGCCGCTCCGCCGCGATTTTTGCCTCGACTCGGGACAATTCCATTTGATGAGCGGCCATCCGCTCGAAATCCTGGACCTTGAAAGCCTCCGATTTCTTTTCCAAAAGTGCCTGGCGTTCCGTCTCAAGCGCCCGCATTGCCTGGGGAGTGTGAATTGCCTTCAAGTGTTTTGAGGATCCGGCCTCATCGATCAAGTCGATCGCCTTGTCGGGCAGGCTTCTCTCCGCGATGTAGCGATCAGAGAGCTCCGCGGCCGCGACAAGTGCGGCATCCGTATATTCAATCTGATGATGGGACTCGTACTTGGGCCGCAATCCCTTCAGGATCTCAATCGTCTGACCAACAGTGGGTTGCGGTACGCGAACAGGCTGGAAACGCCGTTCCAGGGCCTTGTCTGATTCAACGTACTGCTTGTATTCACGGGTCGTGGTCGCGCCAATGCACTGGAGCATTCCCCTGGCAAGGGCCGGCTTGAGCATGTTTGAAGCGTCGAGACCGCCACCAGTTCGACCGGCTCCCACCACGGTATGCAACTCATCGATGAAAACGATGATCTCCCCCGCGGACGAAACCACCTCGTCGATGATCGTCTTTAGTCGTTCCTCAAACTCCCCTTGCATCTTCGCGCCGGCAATGAGCGTCCCCATCTCAAGGGACAGCACGCGTTTGTTCAACAAATGACCTGGGACATCCGCGGAGACAATCCTTTGGGCCAATCCCTCGACAATGACTGTCTTCCCGACTCCCGGTTCGCCAATCAAAACGGGGTTGTTTTTTTTCCTGCGCGAAAGAATCTCAATCACTCGCTCGATCTCTGCCTCGCGCCCGATGACGGGATCCAGCGCCCCACGCCGGGCAAGGGCTGTCATGTCCGTCGTGTACTTGTCGATCAGGCTCTGACGGGACTCATCGTCTTTCTGGTCAATCTTGAGATTCCCGCGGATAGCCGAAAGAGCCTTGTAGCAAGCCTCGTAGTCAAGTCCGCAATCGCTGAGGATCTGCCGGCAACCCGGAACATTTTTCTCAAATCCCGCTAGAAAAACGGCGCCAGACGACACGTAGTCGTCCCCCAGTTTCTTGCGCTGGGCGTCGGACGCCTCGAACAAGTTTTGCAATTCTTGCGAGATGCGCATGCTACCGGTCTTCCCGGCCGGGATGTCGGGCAAGGTCTGGGCATGGGCCATGATCCGGTCCACGAGATCGCGCCGCACACGTCCCGAGTCCAGCTTCAGTTCCTCAAATATCCGCAATACGATGGAGTCCTTTTGCTCGACGAGGGCCAGGATCATCATTTCAGCCGTGACGACGGATTTTTGCAGGTTGGCCAATTCCATGATGGCCGCCTGCAGAGCTTCTTCCACTTTGGATGTCGCGTTGCGAAGTAGCATCTGTGCCATCCCGGGCGCCCTCCCTACTGCTGAGCCTCACGCTGCCTCTGGCGGTCCAGCAAAATCGTGTCCACCATGAGCAACACGACTCCGACGGTAATGGCTGAGTCCGCGATGTTGAAGTTTGGAAAGTAATACTGCCAACCAAGTATGCGCCAATGGACGTCGATCCAGTCGATGACGTACCCGAGACGGACCCGGTCGATGAAATTACCGATTGCCCCGGCGAATATCAGGGACAGGGCGTATCTAGCCAACTTGTGATGGGGAGGAGTCGCACGGAAGTAGAGGACGATCGCCACCATCGCGACAATCGTCACAAGGAAGAAAAAAGGAACGCGGAAATGATCCTTCGCGTCGGCCAACATGCCCCAGGCGGCCCCTTGATTTCGCACGTAATTCAAATTTAGGGCCAGGTAATGACCGACGGGATCCCCATCGTTACCGAGAGTCAGCAGCGAAACACGGCGACCGCGATATGCCGTAAGGTCAACTGGATCTTCCCAGACACGCAGCGCGCCTTCGGCATGAATCTTTGAGGTTTGATCCAGGACGATGGTCGCGGCGACCACCAGGAACAACCACAACAATGATCTTGAAATTCTCTTCATGATCTTGCCTTATCTTCCCTGAAAACCGAGTCTCAAGCATACACGACTGCAAAGGGGAAAGCCTTGGCAAAACAGCCGGCCGGTTTCATTTTTGACTTCGATGGTGTGGTTGTCGACAGCATCGGCGTCCATCTGCAAGCATGGTCATTCGCCATGAACTCGCTTTTCGAAAAGGAAATCCAGCAGCCATCCCGGCTCATCGGTCACTCGACCGTGACCATCGGAATGATGTTGGCGCAAGAGGCTGGTCAACCTGAGAAGGCCCCGGAACTGGTCAGCCTCAAACGCAAAGCGCTGGAGTCGCGCCAATCGATCGTCGACGCCCTGCCGGGGGCGGAGGATCTTTTTCGCCGATTGGCTGAGGGCACCATTCCGTGGGGGATCGCCAGCAATGCCAACAGGGCATTCATCGAGAGAACCCTGGCCGGGCTCGGCCTGACAGTTCCTGTCGTGTGTGCCGTCGAGGATGTCCGCAATCCAAAGCCTGCGCCTGACGTCTTTCTTCTCTGCGCACAGAGGCTTGGCATTTCCCCAACCGAACACAAGAGGACCCTTGTGTTTGAGGATAGCGTTCATGGCATCCATGCCGTCGTCAAGGCCGGGATGTTCCCCGTCGGCATCACCAGCCAGCACGACTCGGGGCAACTGACCAGCGCCGGAGCAAAAGTAACGTGCGCCAACCTGGCTGATGTCGTCCGGCTCAATTGGATGACGAGCGCGCCAGTCTGAACGGCTTATCCGGCCTCAACCACGCATTTCCTTTTTCAGCGCGCCTTTGACCGCGGCGCGCTGCAAGCCCAGCTCAATCAAGTCAGATAGAAGGTTCGCGGGATCCTTGCCGGATTTTGACCAAAACAACGGATAGTGGGAAACCTGTGTGAATCCCGGGATGGTATTCACCTCGTTCAGGTAAAGTTGCCCCGTTGCTTTATCGAGGAACCAGTCAATGCGCGCCATGCCGTATAGCGCGAGGACCTCGAAGACCCGGCAGGAAAGTTTTTGTATCTCGGCAGTCAATTCCGGACTCAAATCCGCCGGCACACGAGTCGAGGCGCGGGAAGTTTGCGCGTACTTTTCCTCGTAAGAATAAAACTCGGCATCGAGAACAACCTCACCGACCACGGAAGGCTTGGCTGAGAAGCCCCCCAGCATTGCGCACTCAACCTCGCGAACATTCAGGCCGATCTCAATGAGCACTTTGTCATCGTATGAGAGGGCTTCCTCAATGGCCGCGGGAAGGGCCGCTGGATCCTTGACTTTCTTGATCCCCACAGAACTGCCGAGTCGGGCCGGCTTGACAAACAATGGCAGTCCCAGGATGTCGATCGCGCGCGCGCAGATGGCAGACTTGCCGTTAGCCCACATCCCGGAATTGACTTCAACAAACGGCACGACGGGGATGCCCGCGGATGCCGCCAGCCGTTTCGTAACAACCTTGTCCATGCCAACGGCTGAACCAAGCGTGTCAGGACCAACGAAGGCCACGCCGGCGAGTTCGAACAACCCCTGGAGCGTGCCATCTTCGCCAGAAACTCCGTGGATCATGGGAAAGAAAACGCAGTCCGGAAGAACATCAGGAGCCAGTCCACAGAGGGAGGCCAAAGCCCCGCGGGGATTCGCGGGAGGAGTCGCGGACCTCGCGATTTTTCCATCGCGTTCTATCGGCAATGAAGTGAGCCCAGGATCCCAGGACGAAGAATCCGGTTGCGGATACCAGTCACCGTTTTTGTCGACCCCGACCGGATGCAGGCTGTATTTGTCACGATCAAGGGACCGGTAGACAAAAGCCGCGCTGCGACAGGCGACTTCGTGCTCCGTGGAGCGCCCGCCGTAAATCAAAACCAAAGTCTTCTTGCCCATGGCGCAACCCCTTCCGCGTGACCGACATATCACCCAAGAGTCAAAATATTGGTAATCATTATGGTGCCTTGCAGATTACCTCAGGACAAGTGCTACGGCAGACCGCCATTTTTCCGAAGGGCTTCGAGGCGGGGAATCATGAAGAACTACCTGAAACAACTAATAAATACGGCGACATCTGGCCTGTCCACGGAAAGTTTTGACCGTTGGTACGCGCTCCGGTCCCTCGGTCACCCGACCGACGAGAACCGCAACTCCAGTACCCTCGCTGTGACGGCCAGCCTCTTCGCGCTCTTGATGATCTTCCTGATCGCGCTGGCTCAAAGCCGGCAAAGTATTGACGCGTACGTGAAAGAGCGCCCACTTATCAAGATTCCCGACGCACGTGCCTTGGTGTGGCAACTTGATGGCAAGGGTCCGGTGACACGAAAAGATCTCGCGACCATGCCCGTTCCAGAAAACGCCACACTGAGGATCAAGTTACCGGCCGGGTTGGCCGCGCCTTTGAGCGGATCGGAATCGGCGCCTGTCCTCGTGTTCCCCGTCCTGAATTACAAGAGTGCCTCGATCCGCGTGAACGGCCAGTTCACCGGGAAGTATCTTGAGAGCGAGCGTCTCATGATTCCATTCCCGGAACCGCCCCCGGCAGACGGAATGATTGAGGTTGAGATCACCGTGCAAAGCCTGTCTCCGGCAGTCCCGCCCCTGATGCCAGATTCCAGCCAGGATCTGTCCCGGGCAGAGCAATCCATACTGGTCATGCCATTTAGCGAATACCGGGACCTGAACGAATTCGCCGCAGCCGACAAGCTGGGAAGAGGCAACTATGTTGGCTTTGTAGGCCGCATCATCATGGCGGTTTTCGCGCTGGTACTCTTCATCTTTGTAGACGCCTCACCGGAATCGCTCGGCCTCGCCCTGTTCATGGGGTTCGAAGCAGCCGCCATGAGCCTCTCGTTTGACTGGTTGCCCGGCATCGAGAAGAAAATCGTCTCAAATTTCTGCTATCAGATGGGCGACATATTCCGGGTGTACTTCGCGCTGCAGTTGGCGCGTATCGCCCCCAAGTCGACCAGATGGTGGTTTCTGGCCGGGATGCCAGCGTCGATCGTGTATGGTTACATCCGGTCGGTGGAACAGCGGTATGGATGGCTTTTCCCGGCGGAGATCCCGAACATCCGCGACATCGTCGCAGGAGGAATCGGACTCGTTGTCTGCTTGCGCGCGGCGACGATTCTGGCCGGACGGCGATTGCCTTGGCGGGTTGCTGCCCTCACGGTAGCGGGGATCGGTTTTTTTGAGCAAATCGTCGACCCCATTGGCCATTACTTGCCAATCCTGTCGAGCCAGCCAGTCTTTGTGGAGATTGTTGATATTCTCCAGCCAATTTCCGCGTGGCTTCTCGCGTTCAGCGCCTTCATCAACATCTCCTCCCTTGAAACGAGGGTCAAGGCGCTCTCAGGATCCGAAGTCCGCGCGCAGTCAATTGAGCGCGAGATGGAACTGGGTCAGACCGTCCAATCGACGTTTCTGAGGGTTCCAGCTGTGCCACTGCCGATGATGATCTCCTGTCATCACGAGGCCGCCGTTTACGTCGCCGGCGATATGTTTTTCATCGACTGGAGCGAGAACTCACGCCAATTGACCGTGATCCTCTCGGACTTGACCGGCCACGGGGTGCAAGCGGCACTCAAGGCATCCGCGACCAATGTTATCGCGCAAACTCTTTGGAGTGGAGACCGTGTCATTCAGGAACGCCGAAGAGACCGCCTGCTGCGTTTCGACCAGCAAGTGCAGTCATTCTTGAACCGTCTTGGTGGTGTTGAGGAAATGAATACCATGGTGGGCCTGGAATTCAGCGAACGGGAACGAACGATGGAAATCTTCCGCTCCAATTTCCCGCTGCCAATCCTGCTGAAACGCGCAGGCGAGTCCAAAGAGGCCGGCTGGGCTGTCGCGCCGCTTATCCTTCCGAACCGCAAGCAAACACAGCTGCCACTGGAACCAGGGTCCTTCCTTCTCCTGGCAACCGATGGATTCTTGTCGACCAGCCAACAGACGGCTCATCTGGTGAGATATCTCAAAAAGAACCTGACGGCCGGAGCGCCTTCCGCATCGGCTTCAGACATCAAGGACCTTGTCCTTGGATTCGCCGGATTCAGGCAGTCGCCCCTGCCAGACGACCGCACCCTGATTGTAGTTGGCTTGTCGGATCAGTGATCGCCGCAACTCTCGTCGTCAGCGTCAACGAGACCATCGTGATCGTTGTCGAGTCCGTCGGAGCATGAATTGATCGACTCAATACCTTCTGCCCGCGGATCTTGCCGCGACCGGCTACGTCCGGAACTGCGAGGTTCACCGCGATTGGTTGGCTCAAGTGATGCCCAAAGTTTCGCGAAGTAATCTGACATGGCTCCAGCCAGATCAACGTTGCGACGGATCACCATCGTATTTTCATCGTTCTTGAGGGAGCCTGCGTTCGACCAATTGAGTGATCCGACCAAGACATCGGACCCATCGGCGATGGCAGCCTTCATGTGCATCTTGCCACCCCAATTCTCAACCCTGACGTCGATACCCTGATCACGCAACCAACTGTGCTTCGACGCCGCATGCGCGCTGGCCAACGCGTCGTAAATCAGGCGAACCTTCACCCCGCGCTTGACAGCATCCTTCAACGCCGTCGCGGCCTTGGTATCCGTCAGAAAAAACATGGATATGTCGAGAGTATTTCGGGACCTGCGAATGAATTCCAGAATCGCGCGATTCATCGGATCATCCTGGGGAGAGAAGAAAACCTCCACGATGGTCCCGTCGGAAAAACGGAACGGGCGCTGATCCTCGCGCACAAACTTGGCGGATGAGAAACGCCCGTCAACGTACATCTGCCGGAATTCGTCAGAATAGAGACGCGCGATCTCAGGGTTTTTAACGAGCAGCGCGACATTGGCGTTGTATTCACTGCCAGCATCCGTGTGCGAGACATTGGCGCTGCCAAACCAAAGCTTGCTCCGGTCTACAACCAGGAACTTGTTGTGCATGATGGAATTGACGCTGGTATTGCCGCGCCTGTCCGTGTCGGACTTGACCGATCCGCTCCCCAACAAGCCCGCCAACTGGGCCGTGTCCGGATAGTCGAAATTTTCCGGATTCCAGTCGCCCACGTCGCCTTGATGCTGGTCCACCACGGCGTGAATACTCAGGCCGGGCTTGCGCTTGACACGCAGCAAGGAATCAAAAAACCATCTCTGCTGCTTGACGCCATAAATGGCGATTTCGACGCTGCGGTCGGCTGATTCGATCAGGCCCTCGAGGCCGCTTGCCATACGACCACGCTCGTCACGAACGATGCCCTTTTTTGTCCCGTCGATCCAAGGGAATACATTCGCCGTGAACAACTCAAACGAGAACGGACGCGCGACATCGTTGTAGGTTCCGGCCCGAAGGGCCACTGAACCCAGCAGTATTGGCGCGGCTAGCGCACAGCGGATCCAATGGTGCATTGCCATGGAGCTGTCCCAAATTGCGTCAAGTTACTGAACTTTTTCGCTAACTTGGAGACATCCTACCCAACGCGGAAGAGTGTGTCAGCAAAAACCAACGAGATGCTGCTCAACACCCGTCAGTCAAGGGTTTTGGGGCCTTGCAGGCTCTCCCAGACACGCTCCATCGCCATGCCGCGAGACCCTTTGATCAAAACATAATCATCCCGGCGGAGGTTTTCCTTGAGGTGATCCGAGAGAGTTAAATGCGATTCGAAATGCTCCACATCACTTTCAAACTTCCGGCGTCTCAATTCATCCGCAAGCCACTTCATGCGCTCCCCGAACAACAGCACCTTGTCCACTCCCGTCGCCGCGAGTTTATCGGCAATGCGCCTGTGCAGCAGTTCCTCATCCCTTCCCAGCTCCAGCATGTCGCCCAGACAGGCGTATTTCTTTCCCCGACGCCCCGCCAAAGTAGACCGCTCGCGCAAAAGGTCGAGCGCCGCGGACACGGACGCTGGATTCGCGTTGTAATAGTCACAAATGACAAGCACGCCGCTGTCCAGTTGCTCGATGCGAGACCGGCCAAATCCGGGTACAAAGGATTCCAGCCCCTTCCGCATCTCATCCGGTGTCGCGCCAGTGACCGCGGCCACGCAGATGGCACCAAGCAGATTCGAGGCGTTATGTTTGCCGAGAAGCGGAAGGTTGAACTTCTCCCGCGCAAAGCGTTGACCGCGAATTTCGCCCGAGACCTCAACACTGAGGCCATCCGAGGAAAGACGCCCCACGAGCAGGTCCGGACGCGGTTTGAGTTTCGGATACAGGGAGAATCCAACGCGATGCTCGGCTTTGATCGAACTGCCCATGACCCGGCAATGCTCGTCGTCAAAATTGATGACCGCGATTCCACCGGCCGAGGCGGTCCGCTTGAGGGCCAGGGTCTCTTCGGCCGCAACGGTCTCGATATCCTTCAGCTTCTCGAGGTGCTCGGGGGCAACCGCCGTCACGATCGTTATATCGGGACGAACGACATCGAGATGTTGGGCCATCGCGCCAACATCATCGATCCCTATTTCAACCACTGCGGCCTTGTGTTCTTTCGATATCGCGGCCAAGGTGACCGGAATCCCGGTGAATCCGTTCTGGCTGCCCTCGGTTTTCAGGACGGACTTGAATTTCCCACCAAGGATCGCGGCAAGAAGATCCTTAGTCGTCGTCTTGCCAACGCTGCCCGCCACAGCAGTCACGGGGATCCTGTGATGCGCGCGCCACGCCGAGGCCAGTTTCCGGAATGCCAACAGACCATCCTCGACTTCCACGTGAATCATACCAGCAGGCAAATCCCCGGGACGCGGATGGTCGCTGACGACCAAGGCCGCTCCGGCCTTCACGGCCGCGGGAATGAATTCAGCGCCATGGGTATTCTCGCCTTTTAGCGCGACGAATACGTCGCCCTTGCGGCAGCGCCTTGAGTCCACGCGGATGGCTTTCACGGGCAGGTTGTCGGGTTTTTCGGGTGTTACCGTACGGATCACCGGCCGCAACGCGGCAAGCAAGGTATCCGTATCAAATGTGGTGGCTTCAACCGGCTTGACCGGAATCACGGCCTTTGTCGTGATCGATGGATTTACAACTTTCGGTTCCTTCGGAGACTTCTCGGAAATTTTCTTGGCTGCGGGCTTGACCGTTTTTTTCGCTGGCATGGGATGGCCTCCAATGGCCTCTATATTATATACCGGATGGATGAAACCCGTTTGCGGCCCGCGTGGATTGTGGCCCGGTCACTGCAACTCATTCGCCCGCAAGGAAGTACGGTCCGTATTTGATGAATTCCAAAAAACCCCTCATCATCGCTTTTTTTACCATTTTCCTTGATCTGCTTGGTTTTGGGATCATGATCCCCATCCAGCCGTTTTACGTCCAGGATTTCGGCGCGACGGCAACGCAGGTGACCCTGCTGGGCGCCTCGTACTCCCTGATGCAGTTTCTTTTTGCTCCCTTCTGGGGGAATATCTCGGACCGCCATGGACGCCGCCCCATCATTCTGCTGAGTGTCGCCGTCAGCGCTGTCGGCCATCTGATTTTCGGACTCGCCCAGAACCTGACGACCCTCTTCGCGGCCAGGATGCTCGCTGGATTTGGCAACGCGAACCTCGGCACCGCGCAAGCCGTCATCTCGGACGTGACCAAACCCGAGGACCGTGCCAAAGGAATGGGTTTGATCGGGGCAGCTTTCGGCCTCGGTTTCATCATCGGACCCGCAGTCGGTGGGCTGCTCGGTCAAATCTCGCCGACCATGCCGGCCTTCTTTTCAGCCGGACTGGCGGTTTGCAATTTCGCGTTCGCCACCGCAATGCTCCCGGAAACCCTTCGCAAACAAGATGGAATGCCAGCTACCTCGGGCCGGCGCCTGCTGTCCGTCGCGGCACTACGCCATGCAGCACGCCAAGCCAATGTAGGCGTCCTGTTCACGATGACATTCATCTACACACTCGGCTTCGCCATCATGGAGCAAGTCATCGGCCTGTTCATTGAACGTATCTGGGTGCCATCGGGCAATGGCGGAACTCTCCGGCTGAAACTGGCATCCGAGATGACAGCCATCTACCTGGTGGCTGTCGGCTTTACCGCCGTATTAATCCAAGGTTTTCTGATCGGACGATTGACCCGCAAATACGGCGAGACCAGACTTGCGCGCGCCGGGCTGGTCCTCCTGACCTTGGCGATGATGTCCATTCCCCTTGCCGGCAGCACGGGAATCTTTCCTGTGATGGTATCGACCGCGGTGATCCTTGCCTTGGGATCAGGTATCTTCAACCCATCGAATTCATCGATGGTATCGCGCGCCGCGAGCTTGACGGAGCAAGGTAGCACCCTTGGGATCAACCAGTCGCTGGCCTCTCTGGGGCGGGTGCTTGGGCCGGCAGTTGCCGGCGCGATTTTCGAACTTAACGCCGATATGCCCTTTTACGCGGCCGGTTGCCTCACGGCTGTGGCGTGGTTTGTCTCACAGAGGCTGCAACCCCCTCCCGGCCAGGCATCGACCGTCCAGACATCGAATTGATATCGAATTTCCTGGCCGGACAAAATCCGGGACGGGGACCGACCTCCGGAAATCGCCGGCAAACATCCGGGCGTTTGTCGTAGACTGTGCAACGCCTGTCGCGACCCAGGAAAACACAACTTCCGTCGGATTTCTGGGCCAGAGTGAACAATCCCGTGCGCGCCCGAAAGCTCGAAACCACCTTGCGGGACAGCAAGCTCCGGAAAATGCGCTTGGGGGGATCATCCACTGAGGCGAAACCAAGCCGGACGAGGTCCTCAGCGCTCACCTCGACTGGAAGATGGCAGCAATACGACAGGCAGCCGTTGCACATCCCTTGTGACCAAGGCTTCCACCGGCTTAGCAGATCAAGGCCCGTGGTCACAGTGGCAGATAATTGCTGGTATCCAGTTTGACTCATCGTTCTCTTATGGCTGCGGTCGGATGATGAAAACAATCCGGGCCATCCGGATCGCGTCGGCCCCGGGCCAGAAAAATTGGGGAGGAAGTTTGCTCAAACTGGTCCTTCCCGGTCCCACCTGCCAAAACCCACCAAGAGGCCCGGCCGACGCGATATAACCTTGCCCCATCAGGCCGTCTACGAATTTTCGTACAGACTCCGCCACCATTCGCCGGCGTTCCATGGCTCCATTCCACGTGACGTAACCACCCGAATTTCAAACGGAAAATAAGCCAGACTCAACCGGGTCGCCCCGATCTCCCTTGTCGCGAAACGGGTCGTGGCCGCATTCAGCCGCCACGCCCGTGGTGAGGTTCCCGGCGCGTGAAACGAAACAACTGAACCGGAGGACTTAAATGGATCGGAACAATCTTGAATTACGGAACCCAGAGGCCTTACTTGCTTTCAGCGGAATTCAATCATCTGTGACGGAGCTGACGCGCTATGCTGGAGAACTCTCCAGGATCATCCTGACGACCCCACCGAAGATCCGTCCGTCCGGGACCATGCCTGCCATCTGGTACAGTGAGATGCATTTGCATTGCGGCAGCCAACGCGTCGCGATGAATTCGAGGCCTCTACTGTTCAATTTGTTCAGGGCGTTCATCGATTCCGCAGGACATTCGATGACAAGAGATGAGCTTCTCTGCGCCATTTACCCGAACGTCATCAGCGACGATGCCTCCAGCAGGTATCGCGAGACACAAGCCCACAATCTGGTCAAGTTGCTCGGGAGAGGCCGGGATCTCGCGGAACGATATCTCGATACCGACAATGGAATCCGTTGGTTTGTTTACGACATGCGTACGGGGAGCTGGAGCCTGAGGGAATACCGCAGGGCTCTTGCCCGACAATAGTCGGGGTCGGGAATACTGCTGATTTGTCGCACGAGGCGTCCGGCTGATATCATCTCCCGGAAAAACTCAAACTATCGCGGGGAACCATGTATCCAAAAATTCGCCACTTTCTCATCCCGGTGCTCGCCTGGGTCGCTGTAACAACAACAGTTGTCGCGGCAGTGCCCCAGAAAGATGTCGAACAAACTGCCTGGCCCCGTTTCGGGCATGAGTTCCGGTCCGGTCTGACATACGACAACAGGGGATTCGCGCCAGTCGAATCGGGCGAGTCCAAACCACCCCCGACCACCACCATGAGCATTGAGAGGGCGAAACTGAAATTGACGGGAGATCTTTCTCCCGATGTTTCGTTCTTCGTCCGTCTCGCGTTTGAGCCCACGGCAAAGCAAACCCTGGATTATGCCATGCTGACATTGCGGCTGGACGATGCTTGGAGCGTTGGATCCGGCAGGACCTGGAACTACCTTTCAGGATACGAGTGGCCGTTTTCCCTGGCAGAATATGTCGGTACGGGCGCATTCCCTTTCACGATGGGCGCGACCACGGTCCTCAGCGGATACAGCAAGCAAACCTTTGAATTGTCACGCAAGGGATACGTAAACGTTCGACTGCAATTGCTCGATGATGTCCGCGTTGTGAGTGACAAGAATGGCAAACGCGCCAGCGGTGGTTATTTCTCAACCGGCACGCAGCCGGCCGCCACACTTCAGTTGCAAACAGAGTCGATCGCCGGTACCGCATGGAAGCCGATGATCCAGATGGCAACGTACGACGCTGGTCACTCAAGGATTTATTCACTTGGCGGCTCGTACAAAGAAGGCCCCTGGCTCGCGTACGTTCAGACCGCGGTAGACTATCAAGCGCAGATCTCGACATCGGGGGAAAAAAAGACCGACGCGCGCCGCTATGCCAACGGACTTGTGGAGTATGCGTCCGGTGAGTGGACGCCCTTCATGCGATGGCAGTGGTTTGATATCAAGCAGGGCAACGCGGACTCAAATGGCAACTCTCATGACATCGAGGACGTCACATTGATTGATGACAACATCACGTCCCTGTCCACCGGCGCGAGATTCATGCGGTATGGGGAGCGATTCATGCCCTATGCCGCGATCGCGGCCTCGTCGGCTCGATTCCTCGACAAGACCGGCGACAACAGCATCACCAGGACCCTGTCGCAGGTGAAAATCGGCGTGATCTCCAAATTGTGACGTCGGACAAGTCGCTGCGGCGCTTCACATGCCGTTTGGATAGGCCTTGTAGTCGATCCGTCCACTCTCGCGCACTGATTTCAGGGCCTTTGCGTATTCAACAAGCAAATGGATCCCGTGATCAATACGCCCCCTGATGTACTGGTCGTCGGGGGTGATGTCGGTGTCATGTGCCACGTTGAGGAGTTTCTCAACATTGCGGATAACAAGGTGCTCGGGCAGGTAACAAATCCGGGTGTTCTTGTAACTTGAGATCCTGAGCTCACAATTCGGGTACGCCCCACCCATCCCGGAGGACACGGTCGTAATCAACCCGGGCTTGTGGCCAATTTCCTTGCTGGATGCGAGCAGGAAAAAGTTTTTGAGCGCAGGCGTAACCATGCCGCTCCATTCGGGGGAGATCACGACAAACCCTTCACAAGACGAGAGTTCCTGGGCCACTGGTCCCCAAACCTTCTTCCACTTGTCTTCGCCACTCCAAACGCCTTCGTCCCACATGGGAAAATTGGCTTCCGACAAATCCAGGATCCAGGAATTTACGACAGGCGAAATCTTCTTCATGCGGTCTGCCATGAACTCAGCGACTTTCCGCGACTGGCTGCCCGGACGGTGACTTCCAGAGATGATTCCAATTTTCATGCGACCCTCGCGATTATTTCTTGTAACGCCTGCGGATCACCCACAAGTCACGGATGATGCGGAATGATGCGGACGGAATATTGATCTTGCTGCCGCGCACGTCTTTCCATGCCCTTAACGGGCACTCGAGAACACGATCTGTGCCAAGGCGCAACAAAACCTCCACATCAAACACCCAGCACGAGACAAAAGGTTCGGCGAAAGCCTTGGCAATCACGTCCTTGCGAAAGATCTTCGCCCCGCATTGCGTGTCATACGCCGACAGATTCAGCAAATTATCTGATATGGTCGTGAACATCCGGCCCAGGATGTGTCGTTTCCACGATCGCTCGATTTTGGATCCCAGTTTCTTGATCCGGGATCCGATGACCGCGTCAAGCCCGCCACCTGCGGCCAAAAGCAGCGCCTCGAGTGCAGGGGCCTCGTCCAGGGGCGTTGCGAGGTCGGCGTCCCAAAAACCGACCATGTCACACCCCGGAAAAATTTCAGGATGATTCAGAACATGCAGCATCCCCTGACGGACGGCTTCGGCTTTTCCGCAATTGCGAGGCAACCGCAGCAGTACTGCGTCGACAGGTTTTCCGGACTCTATTTTTGCCGAGGTGCTGTCACGGGAACCGTCGTCGACAAAAACAAAACGCACATTTCCCGGGGCCTTGTGAAAGGCAGCGAGGTCAATCCGGTTGGCCTCGTTATAGCAGGGGATGATCAGGATTACGTTTTTTGACATGGCATCAGCATACACGGACAGCGCGCCAAAAAGGAGCCGGGATGTTGGGGGAAAATGTTACAGGGGAAGTGTGGCGGAGAGAGAGGGATTCGAACCCTCGATACAGTTTCCCGTATGCCGCCTTAGCAAGGCGGTGCCTTCAGCCACTCGGCCATCTCTCCAGCAGCAACGCTGCGACACAATCCGGACTTCGGGAGCGGAGGGAGTGGGATTCGAACCCACGATACGCGTTAACGTATAACGGTTTTCAAGACCGCCGCCTTCAGCCACTCGGCCATCCCTCCAGGGGACCCCAAAGTCGAAAATGCGATCTCTCACTTAGCAAATGCTGCCGGGACGGTCAAACCGTCTCGTCACATCATTTTGCGCAATCGCTCGATCCGGACCTCGAGGGGAGGATGGCTTGCCAAAAGAGCCATCAAACCACCCGGTCGACCTGAAATCTTAAGGGTTGCCAGGGACGGATGGCTCTCATCAATCATCTGGGTTCCCCGGCGGAGGGCCTCCAGCGCGCCGATCATCTTTTCACGCCCTGCCAGTCCCGCCCCTCCCTGATCAGCCCGGAATTCCCGCCAACGCGAGAAGTAAGCGACCACCATCATGCCGAGGAGGCTGAAAAGGATCTCAAAGACCATTGTGGCCAGGTACATCACCATGGGACTCGGGCCACTGCGCTCGTCATTGCTGCTCCGCATCGCATTTGCCAATACAAACGCCAAGATACGGGCAAAGAACATCACAAAGGCATTCACGATTCCCTGAATCAGGGTCATGGTCACCATGTCGCCATTGGCGACATGGGCGATCTCATGGCCGAGAACACCCTCGACCTCGCCTCTGTTCATTCGCTGTAAAAGCCCTGACGAGACCGCCACCAAAGAGCGGCTCTTGCTTGGGCCCGTCGCGAAGGCGTTGACCTCGGGACTTTCGTAAATCCCGACTTCCGGCATCGCCGGCAAGTTGGCCCCTCTCGCCAACTTGTGAACGGTCATGACGAGATCCCGCAGGACTGGATCACCCGTCTGCGGATCGATCACCCGCACACCCATCATCATTTTGGCCATCATGCGGCTGAGTGCCAGGGAGATCAATGCGCCCCCTGAACCCCAGACCAGGCAGAACAACGCCAGCTGGCCATAGTCAATACCGTAGGCCGTCATGTAGGGCTGTACGCCCAACAAATTCAGCACCAGCGAGATGGTGACAATGATCAGGATGTTCACAATTCCGAACAGGAATATCCGCTTCATCCACGAGAACATTTGCGATCCTCCCCGAAAGCCGACGCGGCCTGATTAGCGGGCCAGCAATTCCTTGACCACTTCACGCTCTTCAAGAAGCTCTTTGGTGGTCTCCTCAATTTTTTTGCGGGCATAGTCGGACAGTTTCACGCCCTGGACGATCTCGTACTTGCCATCGCCATGAGAACGGATCGGGAATGAGAAGATGAGTCCGGCCGGAACCCCGTACGAATTGCCATCACTCGGCACTGCCGCAGAAAACCAGTGGCCTGCCGGTGTCTTTTCCATGAAGCGCTTCATGTGATCGATGCAGGAGGATGCTGCAGAGGCCGCCGATGACTTTCCACGCGCCGCGATGATCGTAGCCCCGCGCTTTTGCACGCCTACCATGAAGTCGCCTTCCAGCCATGCGCGACCACCGACCGCAGCCTCAACTGCCTTGCTGCCAGCCGTGGCGTTCTCAAAATCCGGGAACATCGTGCTTGAGTGATTACCCCAGATCGCCAGGTTGTGGATCTCGCCCACGCCAACACCGGCCTTTTTTGCGATCATGGCCTTGGCGCGATTCTCGTCCAGCATGGTCATTGCCGAGAAACGGTTGGCCGGAACCTCGCGACAGTTGTGCATGGCGATCAGCGCATTGGTGTTGCATGGGTTGCCAACGACGACCGCACGCACGTCACTTGCCGCGCGGTTGAGCGCCTTACCCTGACCGACAAAGATCGGGCCGTTGTCACGGATCAAGTCATTGCGCTCCATGCCCGGGCCGCGCGGCTTGGAGCCTACCAAAAGCGCCCAGTTGACGCCTTCAAACGCTGAGTCTGCGTTATCGTGGATGTTGATCTTCGTCAGCGTCGGAAAGCCGCAGTCTTCGAGTTCCATCGCCGTCCCCTCCGCTGACTTCACTGCGGCGGGCAGCTCAAGAAGCGACAATTCAACAGGGGTATCCGCGCCGAACACTTCACCCGAAGCAATGCGGAAAAGAAGGCTGTAACCAATTTGACCTGCTGCACCAGTGACTGCGACGCGGACCGGCTTCTTGCTCATTTGTGCTCCCTCAATGACTGTTCAGTGTCAGCGAATTCGATGTCTCAAAGTTCAAGGCTCAATCGAGTTGTCCCGAATCGTCGGCTGTTGTTACCAGACGCAGTTTCCGGTCCGCCTCTGGTTTCGGGCGATTAAGGTTCCAATATTCCTCTGACGGAATATAACCGGACACCTGCGACCAGTGGGTCGGCTGCCCCTCAGAGAGGAAATATAATACTTTGATTTTCTTGGTTTCCTCAAGGCTATCCTTGCACGGACCGCAGGAGAAAACCTCGTGAGTCACACGGTCAATTTTCACCTTCACCTGGGCAAAATTCTCCAGGTCCAGATAGAAGGGCCGTGAGCAGAAGTAGCAGCCGCGGCCAGGTCCGCTCGCGGATGCCGGGCTTTGGCGACGGATGCCCCTCCCGATGAACCGCGCGATGCGCGTGGCGACGGCAGGAGAACGCAGACCTAGCCTTACCTCGAGATCCACAACCCGGTTCGCGCAATCCTTGACCAGAATCTCAGCTGAATCCAATTGCCCAGGGTCTGAACCAAATGCCGCAAGACGCGAAAACGCGGTCACAATCAGTTCAAACGTCGCAACAATCTTCTCCACCCCCGCCAAGGCAAGGCCACGATCGTTGACAAGGTTGATTTTGGAGACAAGCCTTGCAATCTCGCCCGAGAGCCCGTCGATCTGTTCAACAATACGCCTGCGACGCGCCTGATAATCCAGCACGCGCCGACGTTCGGAATGATCCAGCCCCGTCGCCATGACGACGAGGGCGATCAAGATTCCCGCTGCGATTGCGCCGAGGATCGGTAACATGGCCTCAATTTAACCCTTGCCTCTCACTTCCGCCTCTCAATATTTCCGGCCATGCGCCGATAACGAAAAGGGGTGAGATCGATTGGGCATAACCTACGAGAACAAAAGGGCTTATTTTGAGGTCATTCGTCGACGCTACGACGAATACGTCGCCCTTTACCGCGAAATCAACGGAGGGTCACTCGAGGGAGTTGCCCCATTTGATGAGTTTTATTGGCACCTTATGTATTACTCCAGGTACTCCAACGCGAATTCCAACGACCTTCGTCGCTGACCGGGTGACCGGCAACCCAAGAAAAACAATGGAATTTCCGTGGAACCTGGGCACTTGACCAAGGCTTTCCCGGATGTCTATAGTCGCAGGGTATGGTGGCACCAAAAGGACAAACCGCTTCTGCCGCTCCGACGCGGGGCGGAACGATTCCCATCCGCTCAACGGATGACGGGATTCATTTGTCCAATTCGATTTTATGGTTTGATTCCCGTGCCAACGGCCAACTGTCTTTTGTTTCTTCGGCGCAATTTCCATCCAAAGTGCAGGTACCCCAGATCATCACCACCGAGGAAACCCTGAAGATTCTGGCCGCGCAGAAAAATGAGCCACAAACGCACAACGCGCTCGTCTGCCAGTACAACAGGCCTTTTTCCATCGGCCGGTTGCGCATGGAATTGCTGCCCTCCGGTGGGATCCTTGGGGGCGCGTCGCTCTATGTGGAAACGGAGCAGGGCCGCTTGCTGTACGCACCGTATTTGCAAACGCAAAAGAGCGGGACTGTACGGCAAATGCAGCTCAAAAAGGCCCACACGCTGATATTGAACGCCTATCATCCCGACCCGAATCAGGCTTTGCCGAACCGCAAAAAAGAGCGCGACAGGTTCATTGACTCGGTGAAGAACGCCATTCAAAAGGGACAGGCGCCGACCATCCTGTGCCGTCCGACGGCCATTGCGCAGGAACTGACTAAAATCCTGAGTGACGAAGGTATTCCAGTGGCGGTGCACCCGAGTATCTATCGCGTGCACAAGGTGTACGAAGCCTGTGGCTCGCCGCTTGGAAAATACACGCCGTATTCCATGCGCAGCGCGCACCGAAACAAACCGGTCATATGGCCCGCGCCGACAAAGCCAGGACATCTGCGGTCAAAACTTCCGGAAGGACCTGTCTTCCTGATCGAACAAACCATGGGCGACACCCAGCTGCCAACGCATCTGAAAAGAAATGTTGAGCGTTTCTACTTCAGCGACGCCTGTGACGGGGTTGAACTTCGCGAAGTCATCGCCGCGGTTGCACCGAAGGAACTTTATTTCATCGGCCCCTATGCCAAGCGTTACGTCGAGGAAATGAAGTCCATCTGCCCAAAGGTAAAGCCCCTCTTCCAGAACGACCAGCCGACCCTGTTCTGACCTCTTTCATACATCCGCAAATTCAGAGGCCGTAACCTGTCTAAACTGCAGTCAACTGCACGGTCCACTCAGCATCCTTTGCCGTGGCACACTTTGCATTCAAAATAAAATACTGTGATTACGGGTAGTTACTATTATACCCGTGCACCATCCACGTGGCTGACGGCTTGCAACGTTGGCCCGGCGAGGCTGTTGCCTCCGCGAAGTGAACGCAGGTGTGGAGACCACGCATGGCTGATTATCGTGCTGCTCTTGATAGATTGATGGCAACCCCGCGCGGATTTGAGTGGATCCCGGACATCTGGCACTTGGTCTACGAGGAAGGCATCCGCGGAAACCACATCCTTTTCCAGGAACAAGATTTGGTTGCCATTCGCGTCCTGATAGCCAGGGGCAAACTGGACTGGGACGATGAATTCGGCCGCTCGATTGAAGATCGTGCTGTGCGCCTTCTGCACTTGAACAATATCGAGATCATCCGCAGCAAAGTCAGCTCGCTCAGTGATGACGAGAAGCTTGGACTATACCTTGTCTATCAGTGCGGGCTTGAATTGTGGAGATCTGCCCTGAAACGCCGGCTGAATTAACGCCGAATCAACGCTGAATCAACAGGGACGCGCCCGTCGTTTTTTGCGCCCCGGACCCTGGCCGCGATACAATGAATGGTCAAAGGAGAGACCTTCATGGCATCAACCTCTTCTGAATCGCGTCCGGGCCAGCAAATCTTCCCGATCAGACTCATCCGTGGAATCTTGCCGGATTTCCGGCGGGCCGCGCAAAGCTCTCTTTTTGCGGACCTGTCATTGATGACACTCGTGGGATTCGCGCTGTTCCTCGCACTGTCCCTGTTCAGTTTCCAACCCTCCGATGCCTCTTATTTCGCAGCGACCTGGCCACCGGCCCGGACTCCGCAAAACTACGGAGGGACTGCTGGAGCAAGCCTCGCCGCATTCCTGTTTTTCTTCACGGGCGGGGCTTCCTTCATCGTCCCGGTCGCCATCATGCTGGCCGCCATCCAGGGTTGGCATTTCCGGCAAACCATGGATGACAGCCCCTCCACAATGTCCGTCCGTTCACTGAATCTTTCGCGCTCCCTCGGACTAATGGTGTTGCTCGCAGTTTCCAGCGCCGGACTGACAACGGCCCAAGGCGAAATTGACTGGCGAGGATTCCCCCTGCCTGCCGGTGGGCTCGCGGGCCAGTTCATTTCCACCAAGGCCTCCGCTCTGCTCGGTCACGTCGGCTCGCTACTCACGTTCGGCCTGCTCACCATGGCCTCGCTCATCCTGATGTTTGAAAAACCATTTTTGAGAATGGGCAGGCAGATTCTGGGCGCGCGACTCAGATTGAGTCATGTCCGACCGGGCAACGAGCCTGCCACCCGGGAGACGGTTGATCCAAACGTCGTTTCTGGTGAAGGCGCGGCAGCCATGCCGGAGCGCTTTGAGTTTCACGAGGATTCCCACATTGACGCTGTCCCGGAGGCAGACCTCGAGGAAGAGACTCGCGAAGTCAATTTTGAGACAGTGAGACCAAAGGCTCGCGATGTCGCCTATAACATCCCGCCCGCGGAAATATTTCAATCTTCGGCAAGAAACCGTGATGACAACTCCCACGTCCCGTCGCAAAAGGACATCGAGCAGACGGCAAATCTTCTCATCAAGACCTTCAATGACTTTGGCGTCTCCGGAAAAGTAATTGGTTACCAGCCCGGACCCGTTGTCACAGTTTTTGAATTTCAGCCTGATGCCGGTGTGAAGCAATCTCGGGTCCTTGGACTGATTGACGACCTCGCGCTTTCCCTGAAAGTTGACTCCATATTCATCAACCCCGTCCCAGGCAAGAGGGCCCTTGGGGTTCAGGTTCCAAACTCGAGAAGGGAAACTGTCTATCTCGGCGACATCATCGGTTCCGAGTCCTTCCAGGCGAGTCCAAGCCCCCTTGTCTTCGCGATGGGCAAATCCCTCAGCGGTCAGCCAGTCTGCGCAGACCTGACGTCCATGCCGCACCTGCTCATGGCAGGTGCCACCGGGGCTGGCAAGAGTGTCGCGATCAACAGTCTGATCTGCAGCGTCGTCATGAAGTCCTCTCCCGCCGATGTGAGAATGATCCTGGTGGATCCCAAGATGCTTGAACTTTCCGTGTACGAAGGGATCCCGCATTTGCTGATGCCCGTCATCACCGAGCCAGACCGGGCATCCCACGCATTGAAGTGGGCGGCCGCCGAGATGGAAAGGCGTTATCGACTCATGCAATTGGCGGCTGTGAGGAACATTGCCGGATTCAACCAGTACCTGGCCCAGGCAAACCCCGCCCGCCTCGAGGAGTTGCGCGTCGCCTCAGGGGGAGGAACCATCGAGCGACTTCCTTATATCCTTCTCGTGATCGACGAGCTCGCCGACCTGATGCTCACAGCCCCCAAAGACGTTGAATCCTCGATCCAACGACTTGCCCAGAAGGCCCGGGCAAGTGGCATCCACATGGTTCTCGCGACCCAGCGCCCGTCGGTTGACATCATCACCGGGGTGATCAAGGCGAACCTCCCGTGCCGCTTGTCGTTCCAGGTTGTGTCAAAGCACGACAGCCGCACAATTCTGGACCAGGTCGGCGCAGAAAAGCTCCTCGGACGCGGCGACATGCTCTTCCAGAGGCCCGGGTCGGGAAGGCTTGAGCGAATCCAGGGCGCGCTCGTCGGCGACGAGGAAGTTCTTGGACTGGTCGCGGCACTCAAGACTTCCGGCACAGTGGCTTACGACGACTCCATCATGAACTGGATCGATGAGGAGCTGCAGCGCGAGCGGACCGGAGAAGGCGAAGGCATGGCAGGTTTTGACAGCGAGGAAGATCCAAAATACTCCGAGGCAATGCAAATCGCCCAGAGCCACGGCGTCGTCAGCGCGTCGTTTCTGCAGCGCCATTTGAAGATCGGCTACAACAGGGCCGCGCGGATTGTCGAGCACATGGAGCGCTGCGGCCTGGTGGCGAAAGCCGACGGAGCAAAGCCAAGAAGATGGCTTGGACCAACTGCCTGAGGTTACATCTCGCTGCCGAATGAAAATCCGATATAAGTGTTCATCACGGTTTCGGTTGTGGTGACGTCATCAACGGATATTGGCTGCGTTCTCTGGCGATAGCCCAGGTCAAGACCGACACTGCGCTTTGAAATCGGCAGGTGCCCGACGATATCGATGTCGGTCCGGGATCCCATGGAAACTGTCACGGCCTCGTTTTTGTTCAGGAAGCTTGAAATCGCTGCCGAAGTAAAATCAACCTGGAGCAGCGAACGCCCGCCGACCGGTATGTACACACCGGCGTTGTAACCGGTTCCGGCGCCCTGGCCCGAAAAAATGTCCGTGCCATCGGCCGATTGCGCTGATGCTTCCGCGTACGCTGAAACGATCCCCAGATAAAAATAGCCCATCCGGTAGGAAATCCTCGTGTCGCGGTAAAGCAACGCGGTGGCGGTGCTGTTCAAGGCAAAATTGATGGCAGATGTCTCGGTCTGAAGGGCAACATTGAGTTGCTTGCTATCGCCGACATTGAAACCAAGGCTATATCTTGTAGTTGAGCCGGTGTCATTGGATTCTACAAGCCCGCTCTTGTGCGTGGTCATCGCGTAGTCGCCACTGACATAAACCGTTTTCAAATTTGCCTCGACGTCCTGCGCGAGGGCCAGGGTCTCTGGAAAGAGAAACAAAACCAGACCTGTAAAAAGCGACAGGAACGGTGAAGAGACTCGGCCGTCTGTTCGAGCATTCAATTCAAGTTTCATGGGAAAACCCCGGTTTGTACGTTGTCCTTTTCGACAGCAAACTGGGGAAAGTTAGAGAATCGATACCGAATTCATCGCCAATACCGGCTATGCGGGTTTGGCATAAGGAGAAAAGACAAAAAATTCCCAATTATGGCGTGGTGATACCAACGCCCGACAAAACATCGAGCAGATTCCGGGACATGGTCTCAAGACTAAAGCGCAGCAATGACCGCGCGCCGCGAGAAGTCCGTTGATCGCGTGTTTCAGCCCTTGACCCCTCAAGAAAGGCCCAGAGTTTCTCCTCGACATCAGGAGACCGGAGTCCACCGTAAACAAGTCCGTCGCCCCCGGCAGGGATCTCCGCGAGAGAACCAACGCCGGAAACCGCGACGGGAGTCCCGCATACGAGAAACTCTTGCGCTACGCGACAAATGATCTCCGAACCACTGCTGCACACAATGCCCGCGCACGCGGACGAGAGCAGTGAGCTGATGTCATCTATCCGATCGGTCGTGAAGATCACATCTTTGCCTGGCGTCAACCCGGCTTCCCGCGCGCCATTCTCCAAATGAACGAGGGAAAGATTTGCCGGCTCGCCGACCACGTGGAGCCTGTAAGAATCCGGACCATGCGCGGCAAGCGTCTTGGCAAAGATGCGGAAAAAACGCACGTGTCCCTTGACGGGGTCCAGGCGCCCGAGGATCACACAGTCGCGTCGCGAGCCGGGACCGGGATCAGCAGCCTCGACGCGATGAATCCGGGTTCCGTCAATCCCAAGTTCAACTTGATGGCCGCGTCCATCGAGACGCTCGACGATGAAGCGGGAAGGGGCCAGAAACAAATCGATATGGGACTGGGAAAGTTGCTGGAACAGTCCATCCGGCTTTCGGGTCGCGTCGCGATCATCGCCGCGAAATCGAATCACCTTGATCCCTCGCGAAGACCCTTTCAGCCACTTGGCGAGGAATGTCTCCGGGCCACCGTAAACAAAAATGGCCTTGAGCCGCTCTGACGCGATCACCTTGGCCACCTCGGGTAATTGCATGAGCGAAAAACGGTCGACTTCAGCGACCTCAAGTCCAGCTGCCGCAGCACGCCTGGCACCCGCGCTGCCTTCAAGGGCGACAAACACCTGTGGAAACCCGGCCATCTTCAGCGCGCGCGCCGCATGAACCGCGTATTCTGTGATCGCAGAGTTCCATCGGTTCGACAGCAGGTGGGCAATCACCGGTCCCGATGCCGGCACGGTTTTCGTCTCATGGTTCATACGGGATTTTTCTGCTCGAATGCCTTTGCGTATTTCACAAAAGCATAAAGTGAACTGAGCAGCGCATAGCAATAGCCCGGATAGCCGTCCAGAAATCCGAGGCGAAGGAAATATCGCGATACGAACTCCGAGAATGGCCGAAGAACATGCGCCATGAATGCCAACGGGCCAAGGGAGCGGCTTGACCTGACCTCGGCCATCCGGCTTGTGTAACGATTGAACTTGTCGAAGTAGTCCGTCAAATCATCATAGCTGGTGTGGATGATGAAGGAAGCCGGACTGAATCCAGCACTCTGTGCCAGCCCGTTGCGTAGCTCGAAACGCTCATGAATCCCGGAATGAAACTCGCCGCTGCCCGTCCGGAAAAGCCTCACCGGTTTGTCCGCTGTTTTCCCGAAACGCATGGCGCGGCCCATGAACGACAATCGTCGATTCAAACGGAAGGCCTGCCCCCCGGTTTGCGTCGGATCAGATCCGGCGAAATGGATCAGATCACGAGCCAGTTCGGGTGTCACGACCTCGTCTGCGTCAAGCGACAGCGTCCACCGGCGCGATGCCATGGCGACCGCGACATTCTTCTGACTCGCATAATTATCGAAAGGGCGAATCGCGGTCGTGGCCCCGAAACTCCTCGCGACTTCCAGTGTCCCGTCCGTAGAACCTGAATCGAGCACGATGATCTCAACGCCCCTTGGGAGGCTGGAAAGGCATCGTCCCAGCCGGGCTTGCTCGTTAAGGGTAATGACGACAACGGATAGATCAATCATTTCCCCATCCTAATAACGGAACGGACAAATGGAAAGGGGCATGGCACAATGCGAGCCATGGCAAACACCCCGGAATCCATCAAGAATAAACACCTCGAATTCTCGCCTGGCCGGAATAATCTGGACCACGAGTCATCCCCCTACCTTAAGCAGCACGCCGGTAACCCGGTCTGGTGGCAAGCCTGGAGCAAAGAAGCCTTCAGATTGGCGCAAGAACAAGACAAGCCGGTCTTTCTCTCAATCGGCTATGCCACTTGCCACTGGTGTCATGTCATGGAGGGCGACTCCTTTGAAAAAGAGGATGTGGCTGAGATCCTCAACCGGGATTTCATCTCCATCAAGGTCGACCGGGAAGAACGGCCTGACATCGACGCCATTCACATGGCCGCGGTCCAAGGAATTACGGGCCGCGGAGGTTGGCCATTGACCGTCTTTCTGACCCCGGATGGGAAACCTTTTTGGGGGACCACCTTCCTTCCGCGGGCCGCGTTCAAAAAGGTCCTGACTGACATCGGACGGATGTGGCGCGACGACCGGAATAACATCCTGACGGGCGGCGAGGGGTTGACCGGATGGCTGAAATCAAAACATTCCAGCGGGCGTGCGATCCCGGGATCCGACGTCTTGAAGTCGGCCGGGTTGGATGTCATCGCAAAGGCAGTGGGTGAATTCGAGGCTCAGTTTGATCCGGTAAACGGCGGTTTCGGGGCAGAACCCAAATTCCCTCCGGCCATGGTCTTGATGTTCTTGCTGAGATCCTGGGACAGGACCCGGGACACATCAACGCGGGAGATGGTCAAGACGACGCTGGATAGAATGGCGCGCGGGGGGATCCATGACCACGTCGGAGGCGGTTTTCACCGGTACGCCACCGATGAAGCCTGGCTCATCCCGCACTTTGAGAAAATGCTCTACGATAACGCATTGATTTCACTGGCATTCTGCGAAGCTTGGCAAGCCCTCAGTGACGACCCTTCCCGGGACGATTTCCGGCATATCGCAACAAAAACCCTCGACTATGTTCTCCGGGACATGCGCCTTGCCGGGGGTGCCTTCGCCTCCGCCGAGGACGCCGACTCGGAAAAGACCGAGGGCAAATTTTACGTCTGGTCATGGCAAGATCTGGAACAGCTCTTCCCGGGGGAAGCCCGGCAGAAGTTCATGGAACTGGCCGGACGCTATAACTTGCGGCCTGAGGGGAATTTCGAATTCGAATCTCATGCGGCGGAACTCGAAGCCGCCGCGGGACTGAAGACGCTGAGCGGAGTCAATATCCTGCATCTCAGCCCGGCGGCCAAACTTCGGGCCGACGGGGTTGACCAGTATCTGGCGCGTTTGCTCGAGGGCAGATCGGTGCGGGTCAGGCCGCTCCGGGACGACAAGGTCCTCGCCGGGTGGAATGGACTCATGCTCGGGGCGCTCGCCCGGTGTGGGGCGGCATTCGGCGTTGATGAATACCTCAATGCCGCGCGCGAACTGGCCCTGTTCACGATCACCCACCTTCGGGACGCGGACGGAAGCCTGCTGCGCATGCCGGTCGGTAGCACCCGGAAGCACACTGCCCAACTTGAGGATTATGCTTTCGTTATCTGGGGTCTGCTCGAAATTTATGCAGCCACTGGCGAACCTCGATGGCTTGACGCGGCCCTCAACCTGCAAACCTGGCAGGACAAGTGCTTCCGGGATGCTCTGGCTGGAAACTACCATGATGCCCCGGCCTCGGACGAAACCCTGATTTTTCGTCCTAAAACCCTCTGGGACCAGGCGACGCCTTCCGGCAATTCTGTCGCCGCTACGAACCTTTTGCGTTTAGCCCGGATCACCCTGGACGAGGCTTTTGAGGCCAAGGCTCTCAAGATCCTCGCTTCCGCATGGGAAGATCTTGCGAGCCACCCCCGGGCATACCCATGGATGCTCATGGCCCTCGACGCCCTGATGACAGGAAAAAATCATGTTGGCGGGCAGGATGGCACAAACTACTTTTGCTCCATAGACGGGTGCGAACCCCCCAAAAACAGGAATTCGGGCCAAGATGAGTGATACAAACACAACGTCCCGCAAGACCCCCCTGTACGATGAGCACAAGGCGGCAGGTGCGAAAGTCATTGAATTCGGCGGATGGCTGATGCCAGTCAGTTACACGAGCGTCCTCGCCGAACACAAGAGTGTCCGTGAAAAGTGCGGCATCTTCGACGTCAGTCACATGGGCGAAGTTCGCGTGAAAGGGCCAGGCGCCGAGAACTTCATGCAGCACATCACCATGAATGACGCGGCAAAACTGAAACCAGGCCAGGGACAGTACAGCGCGCTTCTGAACGAAGCGGGCGGGATGATCGATGATTTGATCGTCTACCGTCTGGGTCAGGACGAATACTTTATTTGCGTCAACGCGGCGAATCGCTCGAAAGACTTCGACTGGATTTCCAAACAGGCAGAATCCTTCAATGTCACCACGACGAATGAGTCTGACCAGTGGGCACAGCTCGCGGTTCAGGGACCAAACAGCCTCCTCGCCATGCGCGCTGTTGTCGATCCAAGTCATCGTCACGCGTTGGAGGAATTGCCCTATACCAATGTCATGAGGGCGAAAGTGTCCGGCCGCGACTGCATGGTCGCCCGCACGGGATACACTGGCGAGCATGGGTACGAGATTTATTTGCCCGCCGACCATGCCGTCACTCTTTGGAAATCTCTACTGGCCACAGCGCCGCAGACAGGTATCGCGCCCGTTGGACTTGGCGCGCGCGATACGCTCCGCCTTGAAGCATGCTATCTCCTTTACGGGAATGACATGAACGACCAGACCACTCCGCTGGAAGCCGGGGTTGCCTGGGCCGTCAAACTCAACAAGCCAGGATTCATTGGCAAAGATTCCCTCGTGAAGCAGAAGGCAGGAGGCCAAAAACAAAAGATCGTTGCCTTCAAGATGAGAGAAGACGGGATCCCGAGGCACGGCATGACGATCTATTGGCGCGGAGAACCGGCAGGATTTGTGACCAGCGGATCTGTGCTGCCGACGGTTGGTGGCGCCGGCGGAATGGCCATGGTGTCATCATCCGTACAGGAGAATGACGAGTTGGAAGTCGACGTACGTGGAAAACGCAAGTTGGCCACGGTGGTGAAACGCCCTCTTTATTCAGCAAAGACCAAGTGAGGAGAATCTACGATGAATATCCCAAACGAGCTCAAGTACACAAAAGATCACGAATGGATCTCCTTGCCAGACGCGAAGATTGGCGTCACGGCATACGCCGTCGAGCAACTGGGGGACATTGTCCACATCGAGTTGCCGGAGGTTGGCAAGGAACTGAAGCAGGGCGCCTCTTTCGGCACTATCGAATCGACCAAAACGGTTTCAGACCTGTATATGCCGGTTTCGGGCAAAGTGACCGCGGTCAATCAGGCTGTACTGAAGAGCCCCGAATCACTGCAATCCGATCCTTATAAAAATGGCTGGCTGATCCAGGTCGCAAGCGCCGCTGACGCGCACGACCTGATGTCTGCCAAGGATTACGAGGCCTTCGTAACCGAACACTGATACTGGCTTGAAAAAGTCAGTAGTCGCTCAGGGGCGGGCAGGAACAAATCAAGTTCCTGTCGCCCAGCGCGTTGTCAACCCGCGCGACCGAAGGCCAGAACTTCCTGGCACGGGTGGCCGGACTCGGAAAAGCGGCTTTTTCCCTCGTGTATGGATACTTCCAGCCTTCGTTGCTCGCGACCATGTGCGCCGTGTGCGGCGAATTCTTGACGACATTGTTGTTCCGGTCAGCAACGCCCTTCTCGATCTCGGAAATCTCGGCGCGAATTGAAATCATGGCGTCACAGAAACGATCCAGCTCCGCCTTGGATTCGCTCTCCGTTGGCTCGATCATAAGGGTCCCGGCCACTGGCCATGACACGGTAGGCGCGTGGAAACCGTAATCGATCAACCGCTTGGCCACATCCTCCACCTCAATGTTGGCCTTGGCCTTAAGATCCCTCAGATCAATGATGCACTCATGCGCGACCAGGTTGTGCTTGCCTTGATAGAGAATTGGATAGTGAGGAGCCAGACGCTTGGCCATGTAGTTGGCATTGAGGATTGCCACCTGCGTCGCGCGCAGGAGGCCCTCACCGCCCATCATGCGGATATACATCCAGGAGATGGGCAAAATGCTGGCGCTGCCCCAGGGGGCCGCTGAAACCGGACCAATCGCCTTCGCCCCGCCCATGGGAACCACTGGGTGGCCGGGAAGGAATGGCGCCAGATGCTTTTTGACACCAATCGGTCCCATGCCTGGGCCGCCGCCGCCATGTGGAATACAGAAAGTCTTGTGCAGATTCAGGTGGCAGACGTCCGGACCAAAATCCCCGGGCCGGCAAAGACCGACCTGGGCATTCATATTGGCTCCGTCCATGTACACCTGGCCGCCATGCTCGTGAACAATGGAGCAAATTGTCTTGATGTGTTCCTCAAAGACTCCATGGGTAGACGGGTAGGTGACCATCAGCGCAGCCAGGTTTTTGCCATGCTCGGACGCCTTCGCGCGCAAGTCATCCAAGTCCACGTTGCCTTGCTTGTCGCAAGCGATCACAACCACTTTCATCCCGGCGAGAACCGCGCTGGCCGGGTTGGTACCGTGGGCTGACTGCGGAATCAGGCAAACATCGCGATGAGACTCCCCGCGAGAGCGGTGCCAGGCGCGAATGACGAGGAGACCGGCATACTCCCCTTGAGAACCTGAGTTTGGCTGCAGGGAAATCGCATCGAACCCAGTGATTTCCGATAGCCAGAATTCAAGATCGTGGAACAGTTTTGAATAGCCCTTTGCCTGGTCCAGCGGGGCAAAAGGATGGATCGCGCTGAAACCGGGCCAGGTGACCGGGATTAGTTCCGCGGTCGCGTTGAGCTTCATCGTACATGATCCCAGTGGAATCATGGAGTGGGTCAGCGACAAATCCTTGGCCTCGAGACTGCGAATGTACCGGAGCATCTCTGTTTCAGAGTGATGGCTGGAGAAAACCGGGTGCTTCAAAAAACTGTCCGGATCCCGCAGCAATGCCGCCGGGGCCGCGAATGCCGCCCGTTTGCCAGTTTCCAATTTTGCCTGTTTCACCAGTTCCGCGGCGCGATCACGAGCGGACGCTTTGTCGCTGACACTTCCTGTGCCTGACAGGAACGATGCGACGATGTCGACGACATCACCCTCTGTCACGGTCTCATCGAGAGCCGCGCAAACCAAGCCATTCTCACCAGCAAAAAAGGACCTGAGATTGATGCCGTACTCAAGAGCAGAACGAACGATGCTGGTACTCTTCGCATGCGCGACGGTGACGGTATCAAAGAAGTTTTCCGATTGAACTTGAAAACCAGCGAGTTTCAGCGCGCCAGCCAGCACTTGCGTCCAGCCATGCACACGTTCCGCGATACGCCGGATTCCGCGAGGCCCGTGATAGACGGCGTACATGCTGGCCATGACGGCCAGCAACACCTGAGCTGTGCAGATATTGCTGGTCGCCTTCTCGCGACGAATATGTTGCTCGCGGGTCTGCAGGGCAAGACGGATGGCGTTACGTCCTTCACGATCCTTTGAGACGCCAACAATCCTGCCTGGCAGCTTGCGCTTGTAATCATCCCGGGAGGCTATGAAGGCGGCGTGAGGCCCGCCGTAGCCAAACGGCACCCCAAATCTCTGGGCGCTCCCGATGGCGATATCAGCTCCGATTTCGCCCGGAGACTTAAGAATCGTCAGGGCCAGCAGATCCGTCGCAACGATAACGATCGCGCCAGCCGCCTTTGCCGATTGAATGATTTTGCCAGGATTTCCGATCGCGCCATTCGTTCCGGGATACTGGATCACCACCGCAAAAATGTTCGCATCAAAGGATGCCGTGTTTTCGTCGCCCACAACGACATCGATGCCAAGGGGTTCCGATCGCGTCTTCACCAGTTCAATCGTTTGCGGGTGGCAATGCCTGGAGACAAAGGCAACGGTCGCTTGCTCGTTGGATCGCAATCCATGGGCCATTGCCACGGCCTCGCCCGCCGCGGTTCCCTCATCCAGAAGGGACGCGTTCGCAACCGGCAATCCGGTCAAATCCGAAACCATTGTCTGAAAGTTGAGAAGCGCTTCAAGCCGTCCTTGCGCGATCTCAGCCTGGTAGGGGGTGTACTGCGTGTACCAGCCCGGATTTTCGAGGATGTTCCGCTGGATCACCGGGGGAGTTACGGTCCCGTGGTAGCCCGTCCCGATATACGACCGCAGGACCTTGTTGTTGGCCGCCATCTCGCGCAATTCCGCGAGGGCTTCCATCTCCGTTCGACCCTTGTCGATATGCAGGGGCTTTTCGATTTTGATCACTTGCGGGACAGCGGATTCGCTCAAATGATTCAGCGAATCAAAACCAATCGCTTCAAGCATTTCCTTTGTCCCGGCCTCATTGGGACCGAGGTGCCGGTGCTCGAAGCTGTCGTTGTGATCGAGGGCGGTCAGGGCATCGAAACGGCTGCTTGTGGCCATGTGCAACTCCGCTTGGGCTTGAAAAGCAATGAATTCAGCCCCGGGATGTTAACAGGTCGCGATGCTCCACAGCAATTTCGATATTGGGAAGTTTCTTGCGTTTGAATGCCTCTGCCAATGCCTCGGCAAGGCAGACACTCCGGTGGAAACCCCCTGTGCAACCAATCCCGATCCGCAAATTATGCTTGCCCTCGGCCAGGTACTGGGGCAGCAGAAAGCGGCACATGTCCTCGAGACGATTGAAGAATTCCCGTCCCTGGACATCCTGAAGGATCATTTTCCGGACTTCCTCATCCAGACCGGATCGATCTCGCAATCTCAGATCAAAATACGGGTTAGGCAAAAACCGTGCGTCGAAAATCATGTCCGCAGGACGTAGCTGGCCGTATTTGAACCCGAAACTTGAGATCGTCACATGCAGGCGTCGGGGTTGCACTTCCCCGTGATAGCGGGCCTCAATGGCCGCGGTCAAAGCCTGTGGAGACCAGGTTGAAGTGTCAAAAGCGACATCCGAGGTCTGCTCGATCGGTCCGAGAATTGATGCCTCGCGCCTGATCGCGTCCAAAAGACTGCCGCCCGCGGATGTCAAAAGAGGGTGTTTGCGCCTTGTTGCCCCGTAACGGGCAAGCAGGGTCTTCTCGTCTGAGTGGAGGAACATCAAATCGACGCGGGCGCGACGGGCCAACTTGTCCTTCAAGGCAGGAAAAGATGACACGAACTTCTCATCGCGGATGTCCATGCCAAAAGCAAACCCGCGAGAGGCATATGAGCCCGACTCGATCAGGTCCACAGCCTGGCTCAGCAGTTCGACAGGTAGATTGTCGATACAGTAAAAGCCACTGTCCTGAAGGGCCCGCAGGGCTGTGGAGAGTCCCGCACCAGAAAGCCCCGTCACGATAATCAGCAGGGGCTTTTCCGCGGTGGACCTCGGGGACATGATCAGTAGTACTTTCTTCGTTTGCTCGACGGAAGGATGTTCAATTGTTCACGGTACTTCGCCACGGTCCGCCGGGCAAGTTGAATCCCTTTTTGCTCCAGCAACTCGACAATGCGCTGGTCAGACAGAGGATGCTTCGCGTCTTCAACCTTCACAAGATCGGCAATCATGCGCTTGACGGACTCGCTGGCAACAGAGTCACCATCCGACCTCGCCACGGAACTGTTGAAGAAATACTTCAGCTCGAAAATCCCACGCGGCGTGTGGACATACTTGTTTGTCGTGACGCGACTGATGGTTGACTCGTGCATTTCGATGTCGAGCGCGATGTCCCGCAGGACCATGGGCTTCAAGTATTCAACGCCGCGATCGAAGAAATCCCTCTGTCGCTGTACAATCTTCTCCGCCACGCGGAAGATGGTCTTCTGTCGCTGCTGGATGCTTTTGATCAACCAGATCGCCGCCTTGTACTTGTCCTGCAAGTATGTCTTGTCACTGCCCTGGGCCTCTTTCTTGCCAATGAGTCCCTTGTAGTATGTGTTCAGTCGAAGGCGCGGCAGACCCTCTTCGTTCAGGGAGACCACCCATTCATCGCCCAGCTTGAAAACATACACGTCGGGTACGATGTACTGCGCCGATTCTCCGCCAAACGGGCGGCCCGGAACCGGCTCGAGCTCTCCAATGATGGCCGCGTTCTCAACGACCCTCTCCACCGTTATCTTCAGCGCCTTGGCGATAACCCCGTAATTTCTTGTCTCCAGCTCGCCGAGATGAGACTCCACCATCCGTTCGACGATTCCGTTTTTCAACTGGCCGGCGCGAAGCTGCAACAGGAGGCATTCACGCAAATCACGCGCGCCGGCTCCAGGCGGATCAAATCGCTGGATTGTGTCGAGAACTCCTTCGACAGCCTCAGAGTCGAAGCCTTCCTGGGCGGAGATCTCCTCCACCGAGTGGGTCAGATAGCCCTTGTCGTCGATATTTCCGATAATGACAGTCGCGATCCTCTTTTCTGCCTCGTCAAAGTCCAGCTCGCCGACCTGACCCATCAAATGCTCGTTCAGGGAAGTCGCCCTGGTGATGACATTCTCGTAATTTGGCTGGTCGTCTTCGCCACTGTTGGCGCGCCGGATGGCGCTGGCCGAAGTCGAGGATCCATATTCATCCGAGTGGCCCAAGGATTCCCAGTCGACTGGTTCCTGGGCTTCCTTGCCGACGCTGTCGACGATGTTGCTGGCCTCTGCGAGTCGTTCTTCGACGGCTTGTTGCTCGGTGTGCTCGCGTTCTCGTTCTGCCTGGACAGCCTCCTCGGCAGACTCGGAATCCCCACTGGCTTCCTCAAGGATCGGGTTCTCCGCCAACTGTGTTTCCACGTACTGCTCAAGTTCCAGGCGCGAAAGCTGCAGCAACTTGATTGCCTGCTGCAGCTGCGGCGTCATCATGACGTCCGTGCCAAGGCGTAGTCTTTGTCGCAAGTCGAGTGCCATACGGGCGGAACCTTTTTTGCGAAGTTTGGAACAATTTGGGGACAAGCGGAGCGGTTGCCCCACCTCTATTGTCACCCCTCTGCAAAAAAAACTCCAACTTCGGCAGGCCGGTATCAAAAACCAGTCACAGGCGGAAATTTTCCCCAAGGTAAGTCTCGCGAACTTCCGGGTGAGCGGCGACCTCCGCCGGCAATCCGTGAGCCGTGATCTCGCCGCCTGTCAAAATGTAAACTCTATCGCAGCTTCCCAGTGTTTCCCGGACGTTGTGGTCCGTGATCAGGACTCCCAGTCCTTCGTTCCGTAGCTGCAGGATGATTTTCTGGATTTCCTGGACGGTCACCGGGTCGATCCCGGCAAATGGTTCATCCAGGAGAAGAAACTTCGGCTTGATGATCAGGGCACGGGCAATTTCAACGCGCCGGCGCTCGCCGCCACTCAAGGCGGCGCCTACGCTTCCAGAGATGTGCCCGATCTGAAATTTCTCAAGGAGCTCATCCAGTCTGGCGGGTCGTTCGTGCCTTGGCACCCCACAGACCTCCATGACCGCCAACAAGTTGTCCTCGACGGTCATCCTGCGAAAAATGGACATGTTCTGCGGCAGGTAGCTGATCCCTCTGCGCGCCCTCATGTGCATCGGCTGATGGGTGATGTCCTCGCCATCGAGCATGACCCGACCGGACTGAGGAAAGAGGAGCCCCACCACCATGTAAAAACTGGTGGTTTTGCCGGCACCATTTGGCCCGAGCAGGCCGACGACCTCGCCCGTACCGACATTAAATGACACATTCTTCACGACCTGACGGCTTTTGAACGACTTGGAGATGCCTTCGGCCTCAAGCCGGGAGCGGCCAGACCCATTGTGGGGGCTGTATGGCTTTTCAGACAGGGCTGTCATTTCTTTCCTCCAGGCTGGACCACGCCTTCAACTCGATCCGCCTTGATCCAGCCGGTATCCAGTTCGTAGGTGATCTGTTTGCCCCGGACAAGATCCTCTCCGCGCCATAGCTTGGCGTTCCCGCGCAGGATCATTTTACGATCCTGATTGTGGAACACAGCCTCGTTGCACTCTGCCTTGACGCGCTGTTTCAGCTCTGGGTCAGACTTGAACGCCTTGACCCTACCAACCGCAATAACTTTATTCGCTTCCCGCGTGACTGGATCGAAGTAAATCGTCGCCTCATCGGCCTCGAGTCGGAAGTCTCCCTGGCTGACTATCACGTCTTCTTTCAGCATGACCCGGTTCTGATCTTTCATCGCCTGAAGGGCCTTGCTCTCAAACTGGACGGGCGCCCGCGCGGCCTTGCGCCTTGATCCCTTGGATTTTCCTTTTTCCTGCGTTTTCGGGGATGGAACCCCGGGATCATTCCCGGCTGGTTTTGGTGACCTCGGCGATTCTGAGACGGCCGGCATGGTTTGTGGCTCGGTTCTTTGTAGACGGTCGAGGTCCTCGACCTCTTCTACGAGATCGGCAAGGCCAACCGGGGCGCATGAAACCGCCAAAAGGGTTCCCATCAAAACCTGCGTGCAGAATCGGCGGACAACCAGATGATCAAGGAATCTCAACTTGGCCTCCGCCCCGGACAGGTCCGGCAACATTCAAGTTCTCTTTGCGGACGTCAAAGGAAAACCCTCCATCACCCTTGAAGTGGTGGCCTTTACCACGAACCATGACGGCCGCTTCTGAATGGAGGATCCCGGTTGCATGATTGTACACTGCGTAATCGGTTTCGAGACTCACATTCCCCGCCTCAAATTTGACAAAACCACGCAGGTCGACATGGTCCATGGCTGACGAAGTCAGCATCTGGGACAAATTGCTCGAACGAAAGTATGCCGTTGCCGTCTCGCAGTAGGTCTGTTCCCAATGCTCGTTTTTTCCCTTGCCGCGCAGCGAACGTATGCTCACATCGCCAAACAGCTCCAGCATGTTTGGCTCAAGCACGTATGCCGATTTCGCGCGCGCAACCTGCGTTATCTGGCCAGCCGTGTATCTGGTTGCCGTAAAATCCTCAAACGCGATCCGCGCCTCGCGGATATTGGTGTCAAAGGTCTGCTGGTTCCTGGTCTTGCCTCGCTCACGAGCCCGCAACACCAAGCTCAACAAAACGATTGTCGCCAACGCCAAAAAAAGTTTTGCGCGCCTGTCCATTCACACAATCTTAGCAGCAAGCAAGTCATGCATGCGAACAAGACCTGCAAGACGGTCTCCGGAGGCAGGTTCAACAACAAAAAGCGAGGTTATCTGATTGGATTCCATCATGGTCACGGCGTCAATCGCGAGCATATCCGGTTTCACAACACGTGGGGCTGGCTTCATGAAATCCCGCACCCTTGCTGTGAGCGCGTTGGCGCCCGCCTTCAGCAAGTGGCGGCGGACATCCCCGTCTGATACCGATCCCATCAAAGATCCGTCGTCAGCGGAAACCGCTGCGATTCCGAAGTTGCCCTTGGTGACAGCCTCAAGAACTTGATGGAAATCGTCTTCAGGGCCGATGACCGGGATATTCTTTAATGGATGCATGTGGTCACGGACCCGCGAAAGGCGGCGACCGAGACTGCCAGCTGGATGCAGGTTTGCGAAATCATTGGCCGTGAAACCACGAGCCTCCATGAGCGCGACACTGAGCGCGTCGCCCAGCGCCATCGCCACGAGGGCGGACGACGTCGGCGCCAGGTTCAGAGGACAAGCCTCCCTGGAGACGGATCCATCGATAATAATATCTGACAAGCTGGCAAGGGTTGAGTCGATCTTGCCCGTGATGCTCGAGACCGGGATCCGCAGTCTGCGACAATACTTCGCGACCTCGTTGACTTCCGCCGTCTCTCCACCGTACGCGATCGCGACCAGAACATCTTCGTTTTGAATGATGCCAAAGTCGCCATGCATGGCCTCGCTTGGGTGGATATAAAGAGCCGGAGTCCCAGTGCTGGCCAAAGTTGAGGCTAATTTCCGGGCAATGAAACCTGACTTGCCAAGGCCGGTTGTGATCACCTTGCCCCGCGACAAGAGGATGGTGTCGCAAAGTCGCGCAAATTCCTGGTTCAAGCTCGCTACCGCTGTTGCGACACATTGAGACTCAACTTCGAGCGTCCTGCGTGCCGACTCGATGTGTTTTCCTGTCGCGCTGTCTTTAATGTTTGCCATAAAGGCCTCGTTCATGACCTTTATTCCGTCCTGGCTTCTTTCGCGGCAAGACATGCCCGGACGAATTCGCGGAACAGCGGATGTGGCCTGAATGGACGGCTCTTGAGCTCCGGGTGAAACTGACATCCGAGAAACCATAGATGATCTGACATCTCCATGATCTCAACGAGAGAATCGTCCGGCGAAACACCCGAGAATGTCATGCCCGCCTCGGCGAATCTTTCGCGATATTCATTATTGAATTCGTAGCGATGGCGATGACGCTCGCTAATCGTCGCATCACCATAAGCCTCATGGGCCCGGGATCGAGCCTTGATCCTGCAGGGATAGGCGCCAAGGCGCATCGTTCCACCCTTTTGCGAAACAGACTTTTGTTGCTCCATCAGGTGGATGACCTGGTCCTTGGCCTCCGGATCAAACTCCTGGCTGTTAGCGCCTTTCAAGCCAATCTTGTTTCGCGCGAACTCAATAGCCGCCAATTGCATGCCGAGGCAGATACCAAAAAACGGTGTATTCGACTCTCTGGCAAACCGGATGGTCGCTATCTTGCCTTCGATGCCGCGGTTACCAAAGCCACCAGGGATGATGATTCCGTCGAACCCGCCCAGAGTCGCCGAAGCCTCTTTGTCGCGGATGGAATCCGAGTCCAAATACGAGATTTCAACCCGCGCTTGATTGGCGATGCCTGCGTGCGCCAAAGACTCGGCGATCGATTTATAGGAGTCCACAACGCCAACATACTTGCCGACTACCACGATCCGGACACTGGTTTTCGGGTGATCGAGAGCATGTGTGATCGCGCGCCACTCTGACAGGTCTGGCTCTCCAGTCCAGATGTTCAAGACATCAACAAGAGCCTGATCAAAACCCTGGCCGTGAAGGACCAGCGGCAATCGATAAATGCTGTCAACGTCCTGCGCTTCAAACACCCGGTCAGGCTTGATGTTGCAGAACTGCGCGATCTTGCGCTTCTGATCCTCCGGAATCAACCTGTCGGCGCGGCAAACGAGTATGTCGGGCTGGATACCAATCTGACGCAAGTCGCGAACCGAATGTTGCGTCGGCTTGGTCTTCAATTCCTTCGCCGCGTTGATGTAAGGCACAAGAGTGAGGTGGATGTAGCAGACGTTTTCAGGACCAAGGTCATAACGGATCTGGCGGATTGCCTCCAGAAACGGAAGCCCCTCGATGTCGCCAACGGTGCCGCCGATCTCGACAATCGCGATGTCGGATCCTTCGGTAGCCTTGAAAATATTTTCTTTGATCTGGTCTGTGATGTGCGGAATGACTTGAACGGTACCACCGAGGTACACGCCTTTGCGTTCCTTGCCCAGGACAGCGTCATAAACCTGCCCGGCAGAAAAGCTGTTGCGGCGCGTGAGCTGCGCGTGATGAGTAAAACGCTCGTAATGACCAATGTCGAGATCCGTCTCCGCGCCGTCCTCTGTCACAAAGACTTCGCCGTGCTGGAAAGGGCTCATCGTCCCCGGATCGACATTGATGTACGGGTCACACTTGGTGAGGCTGATCTTGAGTCCCCGGCTCTCCAGCAGGGCACCCGCACTCGCGGCGACAATACCCTTGCCCAGCGAGGACACCACGCCGCCAGTGACAAAAATAAACTTTGTTTTCCGACGCGCTTTCATGTCCGATAACCTATCCGAGAGCCATGTTTAGTTCAACCAGCCAAAACCAGTCTGGCCACATGTTCGACGATCCACCCGCACAGCAACACGTAAGACTTCGCGAGCTGGCTGACCCAGCCGAGTCCTCCCGTGATCATCAGGGCCAACAGGATAAAGTAGCCAGCTGGCGCGACAACGCGCTCGTAGGTGTCTGCGAGATCCCTCGGCAAGACAAGCTGAAGTACAGCGGCCCCATCCAAGGGGGGCAGGGGGATCATGTTGAACACGGCCAGAATCGCGTTCACCCAGACCATGGCCTCCATGAGAGCGACGAGTGGGTAAAAAAACGAACCCTTTGGAACCAGCCCTGACCAGAAAAGCTGGTACATGGTCAGCCCGGCAACGCACGCGAGGCAGATGATCAAGTTGGAAAGCGGTCCGGCAATTGAGACAAACGCGTGGGAAAGTCGGGGCCAGCGGCGGAAGTTCCTCTCGTCGACAGGAACCGGCTTTGCCCATCCAAGAACCGGCAGCTGGGCCAGAAGGCCGGCCAGCGGCAGAATGATCGTACCCATCATATCCGCGTGGGCGAAGGGGTTGAGAGTTAGACGACCAAGCCTCTCTGCCGTCTTGTCGCCGCATAGCTTGGCACTGAAGGCGTGGGCCGCCTCATGAAAGCAAAGCGAGAACAGCATGGCCAGGAACCAGGTCAGGGCCTTTGGCAACATCGCAAAAAAGTCCATAATTCCCTGTCCTCGAGGCGGGCCTGTGGCGATGTCAGCGCCCCGGGTCCGGCCTGAGCGCGACAGGTGCTAGGACACAACCCAGCAAATTGATAGAATTCTTGAGAAAACACGCATTTCAATCACGAGCAACCAGAAAATGAAACCCATGGGAAAATTGGCCCTGATTCCAGTCGCGGTCGCTCTTATTTGTGGCTGCAAACTGGGCAGCAGCAAAGACACGCTCAATCGGCGTACAGCCTACCGGATCATCAACCCGGACGAAGTGTCCGTCGAACGACTCGGTGACGGAACCTCCGCCCAGATCAGGTTCACAACCCAGGAGCAGGCCTACTGTGAGGTTTTTTTCTTTGCGCAAGACCCATCCGGTACCCCGACGGAAAGCGCGCCTGCCCGACTCACTTGTACCGGGGCCCCCAAGTCGGAGTTCAGCGAGACGATCAACGCGCTCAAGGCTGAATCGGTTTATAATTTTGGTATCTTTGCCTGGACCGAGGCTGGCACCAAAGACAATGGCGAGGCCCTGATCGTCAAGGAGCGCCCGGATGGCAGTGGAGCCCTTAGAAACAAGGACGGCACGTTTGCCGAAATCCTGTTTGCCAGATTCAACGTGCCTTTGCGCACCGTGGAAATCCAGAAAGCCCGCCTCGACCCTCCACTTGGCCCTCAGGCGATCCTGACCAAAGCCGGCTCGGAGCTTGGCTGTCGTCCCGCGCTCGACGACGTCTCGGGGATCAGTCGCGCCCTGGTGGGCAAAGGCGGCATCTCCAACATGGCGATGCGCGGGTTTGCCACCGGCGAGGCCACCGAACTCGATTCGCGACTGACTGCGGTCTTTAATTCTCTCCAATTTGGCAATCCAGAGTGGGAATGGACTTACAAGACGACAGATCGCGAGAACGTCCTCGTCAAGATCCGACCACCCGCCAGGCTGACCGCCGTTGAGGTCTCCCAAAGGACCCGAACCGGGCTCTCTGAAGTGAAGCTCTCGGACGCAGAGGCCTCGATTCCCCTGGATCCTGGCTACCCGCTTGCCGTCGCGTGGCAATGGGACAACCTTCCTTCGACTGCTTTCGTCCGCGTTCGTTTGGGGAAAGGCGGTGAGACGGGTTCGCTTGAATGCGTCTTCGATCCCAAGGCCGGACGCGCGTCCATCGACGCATCAGGATTTTCCGGACTGCCGTCTGGAAAGTACTCGCTGGTGATCGAACTGGAGTCGCTGGTTTTTCATGGCACCACTGGCTGGCTCGCGCGGTCGGTTGACTGGCGGTCCATCAAGCTGGAGAAGGCATGATCATCCGCAAGCATTCCATACAAATTCTGGCATTTGGCATCTTCGCCTATCTGGTCGCCCATGGCGGCTCCGCGCTGGGACAAAAGGTCTCCAAGTCCTTGCCGGACAAGGGCTGGGTGCTTGCTTCGTTCAAGGACACCTCATCCATCACGGCCGGACAATTCGCGTGTTTTCTTGATGACTCAGGAACGACTGTCGCGTGCGGAAAAATCATCAAGGTCTCTAAAACGGTCGTTGTGGTGAAGACCACGCCTTTGAGCGCCGCCTCTCAAGTGAAGCCTGGTTTCAAGGTCGAAATATCTGCAACGCAGCCCGCTGCGACGCCGGTGGCTGGGACGGTCCAGGAAAAAAAGCCAGGCAAGAAGTCGCACCCGGGAGGTCTGCGACTCGTCACTGCCCCTGGCGTTGGGCCGGTCAGCATCGCAAAAGTCGCGTATGTACCGCCAGCGATCGGCGCGACTGACGTTTCTCTCTGGAAATCAAGCAACAAACGAATCGGTTCAGAGATTGTCAGTGTCGGGGCTGAATACGATCATCCTGGTTACGGGCTGTTCGGCATCCGTTACGTGACTTACGGCGATCTCTCGAGTCAGTTTGCCAGTACGCTGATTCTGCAAACCGACTACGACTCAACAAACAGACAACTCTACGTCGAAGCGGCGCATTCGATGACTGCGTACGGCAGCTATTATGACTACATGATCTTGCGGCCGGCCGCTGGTGCCCGGCGGGGCTTTCGGGTGAGCGCAGGCGTCGATTTCCTGACGTCTGTCGCCAAGGTTGAGGCTGACCTTCACGATGACTCGGATGGCAGCTCCTCTAGCCTTGCCACATTGAAATCAACGCTCTCCGTGGTTTCTTTGCGAACAGGAGTAGAATTCGCCCAGAGGTTCGGCAAGGCACTTGAGATGGGGATCGGGGTCCGGGCGCTTGTGCCATTAATTGAGGCTGGACTTCAACAAACATCAATGATTACTGATAACAACTCATTAAAATCATTAGATGAACAGTCTGACATTAAAAATGCGTTAGATCACAAGAAGTCTTCATTTGGAATATTGATACCAATATACATGTCATTTAATATTTAGATTTTTTATCACTGCCCAAGAATTGCGCAAAAAAGCGAAGCAAAAAATCACGAGACGGTTGATCAAGCTCCAAAGCGGCTTGCCCTGAAATGCAAAGGAATTGCGATTTCGTCATTGATTCCAATGGCTTGCACTAGCGCCTTCGCAAGAAAAGGGGCCAACTGCAGACCGTTTTTGTAAAACGCGGAAAAAACCCAGAGCCGCCCCCCAAACCCGGGCACCATTCCGCAAACCGGGGATCGATCTTTTGAACGAAGCCTCAGACCCCATCTCGAACGGAACGCCGCGGACTCAACTCCGGGAGATCCAGCCATCATCGCAATTTCATAACGCATCGAATCTACAGGAGAAACTTTATATTCTCCGGGCGATTCACCGGTTGTGGAGCCAGCCACGATACGGCCATCAGCAAGGCGCGTGACTGAAAATGTGCCGCAGACAAAGGAGGACACTTCCCGCTCGGGTTCGATGCCGCCTGATGCCGCGAAATGGACCTTTTTGGAGGGTAGGACAGGGCTTTCAAAGGTTTCGCCGCCAACTAAACGCCAACCCACATGGGTCGTCCCTGAAGGAAGCAGTCCAGGGGTGGCAAACCCTGCCGCGAGTATGACTCGGCCTGCCTTGACGCGCCCGTCTCCCTCGAGACGGATGTTCGCGACCATGCCATCTCCCGGCGTCCCTGCCTCAATCGACACAACGGCTTTTGGTAAAAACTCAACACGACTGGAAGCCTTACGCAGCAGGGCCTCCAAAGAGTTGATCGCCCCGGCCGGGTCAAACCAAAGGTCCTCTGGATAAAGGATTCCGAAAGCAGGTTCCGCCAGGAACCGGGTCCGGAAGGATCCCTCAACCGGACCGAACACGCCCTGAAACCGCCCCTGATAGGCCCGCCCAATCCGTTTCTGGTAATCCGGAAGGTCCCGGGCGATCTCGGCAACACCTTGTCGATCGATATTGACCGGAGATTCTGACTCACGGCTGATTGAATCGATCCAGTCGCCAAGCATGCGATGTCCGGCCAGTTTTGCGGCGAAAAGGGGCTCTCTTGCGACGACGAGTCCTTTGATTGCGCTGACGCCTTGCGCCGCAATGGTTGCGGAGCCGTGAACCGGGATATCCGGCCCGATCACCGCGATTCTAAGCCTGGTTTCGCGTAGGATTTCACGGGCCGCTGATAATCCAGCAATCCCGCGCCCCACAACGGCCACGTCAAATTCTTTCACGCGGCCTGCCAAAGTAGCTCCAGGCATACGCGCCGGAAATCCTTGATGGCCGGACTGATGCGCCCCGAGACGGTCCGGTTGGTCAGGATCACGGCGTACCGGTCAGGTTTTTCCCGGTGCGTCGCAGGCGTGACCCAAAAGGCCGTACCAGTAAAGCCCAAGTGGCCCATGGACTTCCCGCCACCAAATGCCGCGGCGACCGGATCAGCTCCCTGTCGCCATCCGAGAAGCGATTCGTTGTTTCCCTCACGGATCTCGGCGGCCTGGGCTCTCAACATCGCCGATCCGGCGGGTGAGGCGGCCAATACGCGCAACCAGGAAACCACGTCTTCCCCTGTTCCAAACAGGCCAGCGTGGGGGCATTGCCCACCAAGAGCCCAGGCGTTCTCGTCGTAGACTTCCCCGACCAGCTGTCGCTGCCTCACTCGACAGAATCCCGACGTCACAGCACGGTTTGTTTTCTCGTCTGGTGTCAGGTCAACGCCATAAACAAGTCGTTGTTCCCCCTGTTGAGAACCTGGGGAAAACCACTTGGGATCTTTGCATAAACGATAAAAAACAGATGCAATATCAGATCGATACGACCTCTCTAAAAGAATCCCTAACGCAAGAAATCCCACGTCAGAATAGGCGGGATTTTGAAGGCGCGGCTCGTTCAGAATCCCCGTCATGGCCTCCATGAGACCGCGCCTTGAGGATCCACATTCGACGTAAAAATTCCGCCAAGGCGGAAGTCCGGATTCGTGTCGCAACAGGTGCCGGGGCACGAGCTCCATCATAGTCGATGGCACATCCGCGAAATGTTCCGGGTGTTTTCTTACGAGAGGGGACTCACGAAAAGGCTTGTCCGCAAACCAGTCACCCCTTCGAAACAACTCGAAGGCGAGGGGAGTCGTCACCATCGCCTTGGTAAGAGATGCCAAATCAAAGATATCGCGACCATCCGGTGAAAAAAGGCGCGAAAAACCCGGTTTATCGACGCCCAGTTGCCCGCACGCGACAAAGGCATGGGTCCACAGCCCCTTTTGGCTCCATGCCTCCAGGAGGGCTGTCAGGGCACTTGAATGACCATCAGCCCTTGCGACGGGCATCCAAAAGCTCTTTCAAGACATCGTTGACCATCTGGGGATTCATCTTGCCGCCAGAGACTTTCATGGTCTGTCCGACAAAAAAGCCAAAGAGCTTGTCGCGACCTTCGAGGTATTCCGCGAGTTGTTCTGGATTCGCATCGAGGACCTTCGTCACCACGTTGCGGATCTCGCTCGTGTCGGAAACCTGGATCAGCCCCTGCGCCTCAACCATGGCCTTTGGTCCCTTGCCCGGACCCTTCTCTGCCATCTCTTCAAAAAGCGTCTTGGCGATCCTGCCAGAAATGACGCCTTTTCCAATCAATTCAATAAGTTCTCCGAGGTGGTCCGCGGTGATAGGAGGGTTCGTCAGGTCCCAATTGCGGTTGTTGACCTCACGCAGATATTCGCTCGTCACCCAGTTGGCGACGATCTTTTCCGTCGCAGCGCTGCCGACACGTTTAACCACGGCTTCGTAAAAACCGGCCAGATCCTTGTCTGACGTGAGTACCGCGGCATCGTATGCCGAAAGGCCGTGCTTTTCCTCAAAGCGTCGCGCCATCGCCTCGGGCAACTCGGGAAGCGTATCCCTCTGGCGCTGGATCCGGGCCTCATCGATGCGAAGGGGCAGCAAGTCCGGTTCAGGGAAGTAACGGTAGTCATGGCTTTCTTCCTTGGAACGCATCGGGTGGGTTTTGCCAGACGCGGCGTCAAACAGCATCGTTTGCTGGACTACCGGCTGGCCGTGATCAAGCAAATCCGCCTGACGCAGGATCTCGTACTTGATGGCCCGCTCAATGTTGCGGAAGGAGTTCAGGTTCTTGATCTCGCAACGGGTTCCAAACTTCTCCTGACCGCGCGGACGGATCGAGACGTTGGCGTCGCATCGAAATGACCCTTCCTCGAGGTTGCCATCGCAGATCTCAAGGGAGCGGACCAACGAGCGCAATCTTTTCAGGTAATCGGCCGCATCCTCAGGAGTCCTGATGTCGGCGTGGCTGACGATCTCGATCAAAGGCACACCGGCGCGGTTCAGGTCCACATAGCTCGACTCGTCTCCGTGGACGTTCTTTCCAGCGTCTTCCTCAAGATGCGCGCGAATAAGGCGAACCGTCTTTCCGCTGGCGAGGGTGAGTTTTCCCCCGGTGCAGTAAGGCAGGTCATACTGGGTGATCTGGTATCCCTTCGGCAGGTCCGGGTAGAAATATTGTTTGCGGGCGAAAACGCTCGTTTCCTGGATGTCCGCGCCAACGGCCAGCGCGAAACGGATCGCGAAATTGACGGCCTCTGAATTGAGCGCAGGCAGCACCCCGGGATGTCCGAGGCAAACGGGGCAAGTGTTGTGGTTGGGCATGGCGCCGAACGCGGTCGAACAACCACAAAACAATTTCGTCTGCGTCTTGAGCTGGCAGTGAACCTCAAGTCCGATCACAGGCTCGTAGCGGTCCAACACCGCGTCACCAGGATTAGAGGTTTGGGCTGGCTTTGTGCCATTCAGTGGCGCGTTCATAAGCGTTGGCTCCAATGAGCAATTTCTTTTCGTTGAACTTCGGCGCGATGAGCTGCATGCCAACTGGCAAACCGGACTTCGTGCGGCCGCATGGGATCGAGATACCAGGAAGGTCGGCCAGGTTCACGCCGATCGTGCAAATATCCGACAAATACATAGCCAGTGGATCTGACAACTTTTCACCCAACTTGAACGGTGGGGTGGGGGAAGTCGGCGTCAGCAGCAAGTCACAACCTGAATCAAAGGCCGCGGCGAAATCACGCGAAATGAGTTCACGGACTTTGTTGGCTTTTGAGTAAAAGGCGTCGTAGTAACCAGACGAAAGAACGAAAGTTCCGAGCATGATCCGTTGCTTGACCTCACGTCCAAATCCCTCGCTCCTTGACTTCCGGTAGACCTCTTTGAGGCTGAGATTTTTTTCAGCAGACCTGTACCCATAGCGAATACCGTCGAAACGCGCCAAGTTCGCCGACGCCTCGGCTGTCGCGATGACGTAATAAGCCGCGACACTATATGAAATATTCGGCAAGCGAACGCGTTTGGTCTTGGCTCCCGCCTTTTGAACAACAGCGATGGCTTGCTCAAGGCACGCGGCCACTTCAGGGTCGAGCCCCGAGTCAAAAAACTCCTCGGGAATGCCAATCGTCATGCCACTGAATCCATGTTTGTCCGCCAAGAGGGCCTTGGCAAATCCACCGTCAGGATGTTTGACCGAGGTGGAATCATGGGAATCCGCGCCAGCCAGGACATCCAGCATCAGTGCCGCGTCCTCGACCGTCGTTGTCATCGGCCCGATCTGGTCCAGCGACGAACCGAACGCGACCAGACCGTAGCGGCTCACCGTGCCATATGTCGGCTTCAGGCCAACAATGCCGCAAAAGCTCGCCGGCTGCCTGATGGATCCTCCTGTGTCAGACCCAAGGGCCACGGGGGCAAGGCGTGCGGCCACCGCCGCCGCTGATCCGCCCGATGAACCTCCCGGCACGTATTCCTCGTTCCACGGGTTGCGAACCGGGCCGAAGGCAGAGTTTTCGTTGGAACTTCCCATGGCGAACTCGTCCATGTTTACCTTGCCGATCACAAAAGCGCCGGCTTCCCGCAAACGCTGGATCACGGTCGCGTCGTACGTCGCGACGTAATTCTCAAGGATTCGTGAACCGCATGTGGTCTTCGAACCCTTTACACATATGTTGTCCTTCACGAGAACCGGGACACCGGCGAGAGGCAGATTGCCAGAGCCAGCTGCCTTGATCCGTTGATCAGCAGCCTTTGCTTCCGACAAGGCCGCGATGTCGTCCAGGTGCAGGTTGCAGTTCAACCGCGACGCGAATTTCCTGGTCCGGTCAAGGTAAACAGCCGCGACCTCGGTGGCTGAGAACTTGCTGGATCTCACTCCGTCCACGATCGACTTGATGGTGAATTGCGCGCTTTCGTTGGCTGTCGTCATTTGACCCTCGCGCCTTTCTATCTTTGCGCGTTTCTCAATTTAAAGATTTCACTCAATGATCCTGGGAACCTGGAACGCTGATCCGATACGAGCCGGAGCCTGTCTCATGGCCTCCTCGACTGGCAATGATTCAACCACCTTGTCGGCTCGCTCCGGGAGGACCGCTCCGGGGCCGCCACGGCTGGTATCAGGACGCCAGTCATTGCCCAGCGATTCATGGACCTGGTCCAGCTGCTCGACATAGGAGAGGACCTTTGAAAGCCGATCCTCGTACATCCCGATTTCCTGTTCGCTCAAAGAAAGTTGCGCAAGGTCTGCAACCTTGCGCACCAATTCCCGGTCAACTTTGATCTTGCTCATGGCAACTTCTTCGTTGGTTAAACTTCTTCGCCCTCAAACCGCATGACCTTACAGCAGCTGATGACCCGTTCAGCGTCCTCGACATTCATCAGGCGGACGCCCTGGGTGAGGCGACCGATAACACCGATTTCCCCGACGGTAAAGCGCATGATCTTCCCTGCGGATGTCATGATCATCAAGTCATCATTTTCCGCCACCTGACAGATGCCAACCACAGGCCCGTTACGTTCCGTCACCTTGATGGTGTAGATGCCTTTCCCGCCGCGTGACTGGACACGGTATTCCTCAAGCGGCGTCCGCTTGCCATATCCGTTCTCGCAGATGGAGAGAATCGTCGAATCGCCTGTGATGACTTCCATTCCGATCACGGAGTCGTTGTCTTCCGAGAAGCGGATCCCGGTTACGCCGCGGGACGCACGCCCCATCGGGCGCGCTTCGTCCTCATTGAAGCGAATGGCCTTGCCCAGCTTTGTGGCGATGAGAATGTCACTCTTCCCATCCGTGATGGCACAAGCCACGAGCGTGTCATTGTCCTCGAGCTTGAGCCCGATGATGCCGCTGGCCCGGATGTTCGCGTAGGCCATCAGCTCCGTCTTCTTGATGAAACCCTGCGCCGTGACCGAGACCACGAATTTCCCTTCCGAGAATTCCTTGACCGGCATGACGGAAATTACTTTTTCCTGATCCTCGAGCTTCATGATGTTCGCGAAATGCTTTCCGCGAGCCCTCAGCGGCGCCTCGGGGATCTGGTAGACCTTGATGTCGTATACGCGCCCTTTATTGGTGAAACAGAGCAGTGACTGGTGATTACTCGAAATGTAGAGGTCTTTTACGACGTCCTCTTCCTTCGTAAGCATGCCGCTCTTGCCTTTTCCGCCGCGCTTCTGCGCGCGGAATTCCTTGAGCGGGGTCCGCTTCGCGTAGCCACCGTGCGTGATCGTAACAGCGACCTCCTCATCGGCCACGAGGTGCTCCATGCGGAGTTCATCTGCCTCGGAGGCGATGATTTCCGTGCGGCGATCGTCGCCATGCGCTTCCTTGAGCTCCAGAAGGCCCGTCTTGATGATCGCGGTGACGCGTTCTGGACGATCCAGGATGTCACGCAAATCGGCGATGACGGCCATCGTCTCGTTGTACTCAGCGACGATCTTGTCTCGCTCAAGGCCAGTCAATTTCGCAAGTCGCATGTCGAGAATGGCCTTGGCCTGGATATCAGAGAGCGAGTACTTGCGGACGAGTTCGGAGTGGGCCGCCTGGCTATCCTCCGCGCCACGGATAATGGCGACCATCTCATCGATGTTCTCAACGGCGGTTTTCAAACCGAGCAAGATGTGTCCACGATCTTCCGCTTGACGAAGATCGAAGGCTGTCCGGCGGAGGATCACCTCGCGGCGGTGCTTGTAGAAGAGCTCAAGCATCTGCTTGAGATTGAGGACGCGCGGCGCGCCATTGACCAGGGCGACGGCGTTGACACCGAAGCTCGTTTGCATCGGGGTCATCTTGAAGAGGTTATTGAGGACGATGTCGGCAATTTCGCCGCGCTTGAGTTCCACAACAACACGGATCTCATCACCCGCGGATTCATCCCTCAGGTCAGAAATACCCTCGATCTTCTTTTCCCGGACCAGGTCGGCGATGCGTTCGATCAGTCGAGCCTTGTTCACCTGGTAGGGTATTTCAGTGATGACAATGCGTTCGCGACCCTGTGATTTTGGAACTTCCTCGACTTTTGTCCGGGCGCGCATGGTGACCGATCCGCGGCCGGTCATGAAGGCTTCCTTGATGCCCGCAATACCGTGGATCTGCCCACGGGTCGGGAAGTCGGGTCCCTTGATGTAGTCCATCAACTCATCGATGCTGATTTCCGGATTCTCGATGAGGGCTTCGAGGCCTTCGATTACCTCGCGCAAGTTATGGGGCGGAATGTTCGTCGCCATGCCAACTGCGATGCCGGCAGCGCCGTTGACCAGAAGCTGGGGAAACTTGGTCGGAAGAACCAGTGGTTCTTCTTCCTTGTTGTCGTAGTTCGGACCAAAGTCGACGGTTTCCTTCTCAATGTCTGCAAGAAGGAGCTCCGCGGTCTTGGCGAGACGCGATTCCGTGTAACGCATCGCTGCGGCAGAGTCGCCGTCAATCGAACCAAAATTGCCCTGGCCATCGACCAGCGGATAGCGCATGGCGAAATCCTGGGCCAGTCGGACGAGGGCTTCGTAAACGGCCGAGTCACCGTGGGGGTGATACTTACCGATGACATCACCAACGATGCGGGCTGACTTCAAGTAGGGGCGATTATGAAAATTCTTCAGGCCGTACATTGCGTACAGGATGCGGCGATGAACCGGCTTCAGACCGTCGCGTACGTCGGGTAACGCGCGGGAAACAATGACGCTCATCGAGTAGTCGAGGAAGGATGTTCTCATCTCTTCTTCGATATTGATGGGCATTACGTTCTTTACGAGTGTTTCCATGTTTCACGTACCTTTTGTCTTAGATGTCGAGGTTGCGGACACTCAGGGCGTTTTGCTGGATGAATTCGCGACGCGGCTCGACATCGTCGCCCATGAGCGTACTGAACAGCCGGTCTGCCTCCATCGCGTCCTCGATCTCAACCTGGAGCAAGGTCCGGTTTTCCGTTTTCATTGTTGTTTCCGACAGCTGGTCCGGGTTCATTTCACCAAGACCTTTGTATCGCTGTACGTAAGCTCCCTTGCGACCTTCCTCGATGATCTTTCCTTTGAGCGAATCCATCGTGAACAAAATCCCGGACTGTTCGCCATTTTGCGTCGGCGTGACTTCTTGTCCAGGTTCTATGCCTTCATCAGCCGCGGCTTCAGGGGTAGCTTCAGCTATGACGGCCTTGGCCTTTTTGCCGGTGTGGGTAAAGCTGAACGGAGCCTTTACCAAATCGTCCATCTGTCTGAAAACACGCCGCAATTCAACAATCTCGCCCGCGGAGAATATCCCGGCATCAATCGTTGAGGTTTTCGGAATATCGCGAATTCGCGTTTCGATGATGGCGCGATAACGGGAATATTCAGGATCGAAAACAACCTTGGCAGACGCGTACGCACGCGGACCAAGGTTTGCGTCGTCCTTGATTGCGACACACATCGCGTCCGCGAACGCGGACGCGGATGCCTCGTCGGCGAACGCGGCGGGGCCAATTTGGTCATTGCGCACGATGTGCTCCACAACCTCCCTGGCGCGGCGGCGCGACGCCATGTCGAGCAACTCGTGATAGCGGTTGAGTTTGGTCAACAGTCCTTGCATCGTCGCACGATCGATGACTTTCCCGGTAGAGTCCTTGATCTCAAGGCTCGTCATTCCGGCCTCACTCAAGAATTCCGTCAGAGCATTACTGTCCTTCAAGTACCGCTCAATCTTTCCCTTCTTGTACTTATAGAGGGGGGGTTGGGCGATATAGAGATAACCACGCTCGATGATCTGTGGCATCTGCCGGAAAAAGAAAGTCAAAAGCAGCGTCCTGATGTGCGCGCCGTCGACGTCGGCGTCGGTCATCAGGATGATCTTGTGGTACCGCAGTTTGGTGATATCGAAATCATCCTTGCCGATCCCTGTGCCCATGGCCTGAATCAGCAATTTGATCTCCTGCGACGAGAGCATCTTGTCAAAACGCGCTTTCTCGACGTTCAGGATTTTACCGCGCAGTGGCAGCACGGCCTGAGTCCTGCGCTCCCGCGCCTGCTTCGCCGAGCCCCCTGCAGAGTCTCCCTCGACAAGGAAGAGTTCGCATTCAGCCGGATCCTTCTCCTGGCAGTCAGCCATTTTGCCAGGGAGGCCCGCGAAATCCAGGGCCCCCTTGCGACGGGTCAGCTCTCGCGCTTTCTTTGCCGCGATGCGCGCCCTGGCCGCGTCAATGATCTTCTGCACGACCCGGCGGCCCACTTCGGGATTCTCGTCAAAGTAGGTGGTCAACTTCTCGGTAACAAGTTGCTCGACCCAGGGACGAACTTCGGTGTTGCCAAGTTTCGTCTTGGTCTGACCTTGGAACTCCGGGTTTTTGACCCTGATTGAAATCACGCCGGTCAGGCCCTCGCGGATGTCGTCCCCGGTGATTCCATCTTTGAACGCTTTGAAGAAGCCTTGATTCTCAGCAAACGTATTGATCACCCGCGTCAGTGCCGCGCGAAGCCCGGTGACGTGCGTTCCACCCTCAATCGTATTGATGTTGTTGACGTAGCTGAAGAAACTCTCGTTGTAGCTATCGGTCCATTGCAGGGCACATTCGATCTGCGCCATGACTTTCTCATCTTGCTTCTGCATGCCCTTGATGAAAACAGGGGTCGAATGCAAGGAGGTGCGGCCCTTCACCAGGAATTCGCAGAATGAAATCAGGCCGCCGTCATAGTGAAAATCGGATTTCTGATCGCTGCGCTCATCACTCAAGTGGATGTTGATGCCTTGGTTCAAGAATGCGAGTTCGCGCAACCTCTTGGCGAGGACATCAAAGTGGAAGTTTGTGTCAGGGAAGATCAGGGCATCGGGCTTGAACACCGTGAAGGTTCCCCGGCTTTCGGTCGTACCAATGACCGCGATCTGCGCGTCTGGAACGCCGCGCTTGTAGCCTTGCATGTGGACCTTGCCGTTTTGACGGACTTCGACCCGACACCACTCTGAGAGCGCGTTCACGACGGACGCGCCAACACCGTGAAGGCCGCCGGAAAACGCGAATGCCTTGTCGTCAAACTTACCGCCGGCATGCAGGACGGTCATCACGACTTCGAGCGCGCTCTTGTTTTCCTTCGGATGAATCTCGACAGGAATGCCGCGGCCGTTGTCGCGGACAGAAACAGAACCATCGACGTGAATGGTCACGTCGATCTTGTTGGCATGGCCGCCCATGGCCTCGTCAATGGAGTTATCTACGATTTCGTAGACAAGGTGATGAAGGCCATCAAGGGAAGTGGAGCCAATATACATGCCGGGTCTTTTCCGGACCGCTTCAAGACCCTCCAGGACCTGAATACTCTCCGCGGAGTACTGGTGGCCCGTTGGATTCGGCCCGGAAGCCATCATTGCCCCGTCCATGGAAATCTTCTCGTGCTGCGTCATATCCATTCGTGTCACTTCCCTTAACAGGGTTGGATTCAGTTGGTTCTGCTCTCACGGATTGGCACCAGAATGTGCTTGGACTTGCAATCAGTCGGCTCCTCGCGCGGGACTACAACGATCGGATCCTCGGCATCCTTGAACTGCAAAGTCACCTTGTCGCTTGGTGTGGTCGAGAAAATTTCCGCGAGGAATTTACCGTTCACTACCATGTCGCACTTTGGGCCAAAAAACTCGTCAAGTCGGACAGTTTCCTTGCTCTCTGAACTGCCCATGGTCCGACTGCTTAAGGTAAGAGATGACTCGGAAAAGCTCAACTGCAAAGCCCGGCTCTTGTCAGCCGCGAGAAGGACGCGCTTGGCAACGTGCTGTAGCTGGTTCCTCGATACGAGCACCTTCGGATTCTTGTTGTCTGGAATGACTCCCGCGTACTTGGGGTACTTGACCGCCGACAGGCGGACGAAGACCTGGTAATCGGGGACCTCGGCCAACAGGGTGGTCTGGTCCTGGGAGATGGACAAGCGAATCCGGTCGAACCCTTCCGAGCCAAGGCGCACAATCTCGCCAAGGGCCTTTTTCGACAAACAGACGCCATTGGCAAGGAACTCATCCGGCAAAGGCAATTCCACCTCGCAATACGACAGGCGGAATCCGTCAGACCCGACCAGACGGATCCCTGCGCCCTTGCCGGGTCGGTGGAGATAACCGACGGTGCCGTAATTGCGCGGAGAGTCGTGACTCACGCAGAACTGAACCTGCTCAATCATATAGACCAGCTTGGCAGCGGGAAGCTCCGCGGTGTTGCTGGAGTCAAACGAAGGCGGGTCCCGCCAGAGGGCTTCCTCCACCAGCGGGATTTTCATCATGAATTCGTTTCGCTCACCGGCCGTGATGCGCAGCTGCTTGTCCGCGGTCTCAAGGGACACATTGCCGTCCGGCAACTCGCGGACCACGTCAGAGAAAATTTTGGCCGGGAGGAACACCACCCCTTGTCCCTTCACCTCAACGGGAAATTTACTGAAAACAGCCAGCATTCGATCCGCTGCCGTCACGTGAAGGTGGCTGTCGTCAGCTCTGAGACCGATGTGGGCCAGGCTTCGTTCGGTTATGGCTCCTTGAACCCTTTGAATGGCGAGATTGAGAAGTGGTTTTGAAATGGTCACTGACAAGTTCATTTGTGGATCCTCCTTGCGGGGTGGGGTTCCCTGACTGAATTAATCAAGAACGTTTTTATTTTAGAAAGTAGTAAAAGTAGGGGCCGGTTCCAGCCTGTGGATTCTTTGTAAGTTTCCATATTTATTATGAAAAAATGATTTTTCCGGTGAGAGATTGCTGTGATCATTCTGGGGATAAGCTGCGTGGATTTGTGGGTATTTCCGGTGTGGTCGAAATTCGTGCCCAGGTTACAAAGAGGAAACCCGACCATTGATCCAGAGGTTTCACCGGTGCTGTTCAACAACTTATTCACAGGGTTTTCCACTTCCACCGACCGCTAATCTCTCAGTGTGACTGCTCAAGTTGACGCTCGAGGGTGTCCACGTGCGCTTTCAAATCCAGATCCTTGAGGAGCGAATCTTCAATCTTGCGGACGTTGTGCATGACAGTTGTGTGATCCTTGCCGCCAAAGCGCTCTCCGATCTCCGGGAAGGACGCTCCAGTCATCTTGCGCGCCAGATACATGGCGACCTGGCGAGGGTACGCAAACGCCTTTTGACGCCGCTTGGACTTCAAGTCAGCCACCTTGAGTTTGAAGTGGTCAGCAACGGCCTTTTGAACCAGCTCAATGGTCAGGCGCTTGGGTGGTTCACCAAGGACATCCTTGAACGTTTCAAGGGCGAGAGCCATCGAAAGGCTTCGTCCGTGCAAACGTGAGAACGCATGGATGCGGTGAAGGGCGCCCTCGAGCTCACGGATATTTCGTTTGGCGTGCTTGGCAATATATTCCGCAACTTCATGATCCAGCTCGATGCCAAGTACTTCCGCCTTCTTGTTCAAGATGGCGATCCTGTGCTCGATGTCGGGGGGTTGGATGTCGGCGATGAGTCCCCACTGAAAGCGGTTGCGGAGACGGTCCTCGATATCGGGGATGTCCTGAGGGAACAGGTCGGAGGTGATCACGATCTGTTTTTTTGCCGCATAGAGGGTATTAAATGTATGGAAGAATTCCTCCTGCGTTTGCTTTTTGTTCGCGATGAACTGGACATCGTCAATCATGAGGACATCGCAGAACCTGTACTTTTGCCTGAAGTCCCACATTTTGTTGTGGCGCAGGCAGTGGATGTACTCGTTCATGAAGTTTTCACTCGAGATATACGTCACGACGGCCCGTGGATTCTTTTGGAGCACACGGTTTCCGACGGCGTGGAGCAGGTGGGTCTTACCAAGGCCCGTGCTCCCGTAAATGAACAGGGGGTTGTAGGCGGCGCCCGGGTTGTCCGCGACGCTCAAGCAGGTTGCGAGCGCGAACTGGTTACTGGCACCGCGGACAAAGTTCTCAAAAGTGTATTCGTGTTTCAGGCCAACTTCCCGGCTCAGGGATCGCGAGAACGCCGCCCCTTGTTTTGCCGGGCTTGCTGGGATTTCCTTGTCCGCGGCAGGGGGTTCGGTGCCGGCATCCTGGTTGAGTTCACCCTCTGGCTCTTCCGGGAAAAGCTCAAAAGATTGCATGGCGATGCCATCCGGGCCGTCGATGTTGTCGATATTTGCGGGTTGGTCGGTGACCTCGAAGCGCAAGTCAAGGCCTTGAAATCCAAGCGCGGCCTTTGCTCTCTCAAAATGGGGAGAGAACTCGTTTTGCAGGCCCTGGTAGTAAACCAGGTTCGGCAAGGCGAGGGTGATCGCGTCGTTGGTGCTGTTGCGGACGTCAACCGAGATCGGTTCGATCCATTCATGAAAGATGGAATGGTCGAGGCTGGATTTAAGTTGGTCTTTGAGTGCTTGCCAGATCTGTTCAGATGTCGTCACTGTCGATGTCCGTTCTGTGGCTTGATATTCGAAGCATTGGTCCCCTTCGCTTTCAGGCAACGCCAATTCGCGCTGCCGGGCAAGTGACACTTGAGGGCTCTGGGGATTTTCAAAAGCTGGACGAAGTTAGCATGAGGCAAGTTTTTTGGGCAAGCTCCAATCATGACGAAAAATCCAATAAATTCGGTCGCTTATGTTTCTTAATTTCACCTTAGAATCGATTTTATCCACAGGATGTTTCTATGCCTCTCAATAGAATCAGCCGATAAGGACAGCATGAATAAGATGGCAAGAGGTTTGAGTTACCTGATTGCGGCCTGCTTTGAGGCGGTCGCGGTAATTTTTGGTGCGGCGCTGGCAGCGCGCTATCTGGATGCGAATCATCCTCAGGGTTTTCGCTGGTTGGCGGTAACCATGCCGATCGGTTTTCTGGTGATTTGCCACACCTTCTATGTTGTTCTGCGCGCCATCGTCAGGATGGATCAGTCCACGTCAGGCCCGGAAGGAAAGCAGGATGGAAATCACGGTCCGTGAGGTCGCTGGCTTTGGCGGGGGCTTGCTCCTTTGTGCCGGAATTGTGGTCAGCGTTGCCGTCCAGGTTCGATACTTGCTCATGTCTTCCTCGGGTGAGGGTGAGAGTGGGGGTGAGGCCGCCGGACTTTTGAAAGGGTTCAAGGCCTTCCTCATGGTCGCGGCGTTGGCGGTGAAGACTTTTGGGGCTGGTGTGGGCGTCTGGTTGTTGCTTTTCGTGTGGCGTCTTCCTCTCGGCGCAGTTGCCTGCGGTTTGTTTGGTGGGCTGGCTCTCACCATCGTTGCTGCGCTTCTCATTTCCAGGCAGTCCCAAAAAAATTCCGTCAAAAAGCACTAGGCAGAGATTTTGAATTGATTTATCTTCGCCGCCTCTGAAGGGTATGGCGGTCGCTTATATGAAGGCTTTTTTCAGGTTTTCTTTCTTGTCATCGTTGGCAGCGTGGGTGGCCATCGCCTTTTTTTCGTCGTCGGCGTTTGCCTCTAGCGGAGAGCATTCGGTCGAATGGTACCCTGTTGTGTTGCGCGCGATGGGGTTTGGTGACGCCGCTGCGCATCGTTGGGCACCCGTCGCCAGTTCGGTCCTTATCTCTGTATTCCTGTTAGCACTTGGCCTTTACTTTAGCCGCAACATCGCCTCAACAGGGGATGACGTCGTGCCATCGAATAGCTTTTCGCTTCGTGGGCTCGTCGAGATAACGCTTGATTTTGTTTACGGGTTGGCGAAGGACAATTGTGGTCACGACTACAAGTCGTTCCTTCCTCTTTTAGCGACTCTTTTCCTGGCGATTCTTGCGGGGAACTTGTCGGGCCTGATTCCTGGATTAACCCCGTCGACTGTTGATATCAGCTCGAATCTCGCGATGGGATTGGTGGTCTTCCTCGCATACAACATGGCCGGTTTCCGCGAGCACGGCTTCGGCTATCTGAAGCAATTCTGGGGCCCAGTGGCTGCAATTGGTCCGCTTTTTGTCTTCATTGAACTCGTAAGCCACCTTTCTCGGCCTTTCTCATTGAGCCTACGGTTGGCTGGCAACATTTTCGCTGACCACCTCATCCTCTCCGTATTTACGGGGCTGACATACGTCATCGCGCCGTCGCTCCTGATGTTCTTCGGTCTGATCGTCGCGGGGATGCAGAGTTTCGTTTTCACTTTGTTGACGAGTATTTACATTTCAATGGCGATTTCACACGACCATTGAGATGGTGTGCAGTGTGTGTCGTATCTTTTTTTGAGGGTTGGTTAGATGAAAAAGGTGACTTCGGTAGCAATGGCGTTGGGTAGTATGCTGGTGGCTAGCTCGGCTTTCGCGGAAGGCGTTGAAGCTGCAGCTTCCTCGAGTAATGGTCTGGTGGCTTTGGCTTCTTGTTTGGCCATCGGTGTCGCAGCTTTCGGTGCAGCAACCAGTCAGAGCAAGGCGGTTGCCGCAGCTCTCGAGGGTATCGCTCGCAACCCGAATTCGCGCGATCAGGTTTTCATGCCGATGATTCTCGGTCTGGTGTTCATGGAATTCCAGGCTCTGATGGGGTTCATCATCGCGTTCCTCTGGTTCAACAAGTAATCCAGGGTTCAGTCGGAAAAGAGAAGGGTCGCTCCAGCGGCCCTTTTTCTTTTTGGACGATGATGTTTCACGTGAAACATTCGTCCCGTCTTCACTGAGTGGCTAGTTTGTGCGTCAAATGTTTCACGTGAAACATTAGGTAGAGACTGGGGCGATTTCACTTTGCTACGATGTTTCACGTGGAACATTCCTTGATTCAGGATTGCCCAATGCGGATGTTTCACGTGGAACATCTTGCTCCCCGGAATTCCCTGCTGTAGTCTTCCTCCAATTCCAAAGCGTATCTGAGGCTCCCAAAATGGCTCGTATCATTGCTGTTTCGAATCAAAAAGGTGGAGTTGGAAAGACAACCACCGCTGTCAACCTTGCAGCATGCCTTGCGGCCGCTGAAAAACGCGTGTTGCTTGTAGATCTCGATCCCCAGGCGAACGCTGCGAGTGGTTTGGGTTTTGTTTCAGCCGAAATCAACGAGAGCATGTACAATGTTCTCGTTGACGAACTTCCGCTTAAAAGCGTCATATTGAGTACAGAATTAAGGTGCTTGGATCTTGCACCGGCCAATCAAGATTTAATTGGGGCGGAGATTGAGCTTGTGACGGCCATCGGCCGGGAGGTTCGGCTGAAGGATGCGTTAGCTGCCGTTTCCGATCAATATGACTTCATCATCATGGATTGTCCACCGGCCCTTGGGATTTTAACGGTTAATGCTCTCACCGCGGCCAACTCCGTTCTGATTCCACTGCAGTGTGAGTACTACGCGATGGAGGGGCTTTCCCAGCTTCTCAAAACGATTACTCTCATAAAAAAACGCTTGAATCCCGAGTTGCAGAGAGAGGGAATCCTCCTCACTATGTACGATCGCCGAAATAATCTGAGCTTTCAGGTTGAACAAGACATTCGGGGACACTTTGGAGACGAGGTTTTCACGACGGTAATTCCGAGAAATGTGAAGCTTTCGGAGGCTCCGTCCCACGGCAAACCGGTGATCTTGTATGACATTAATAGTTCTGGTTCGCAGGCCTATATGGATGTTGCGAGCGAGCTGATCAAGAGAACAAACACAACTCCGCGGGCTATGTTGTCTAATAGCCAGCAATCAGCCGAAGCCACTTCGGGTATGACGAGGGGTCAAGTATGAGCGTTACCGACAAGCCGCAGCGCAGGGGCGCATTAGGCAAGGGAATCACTTCACTTCTTGGGGATTTTTCTGAAATTCCCAAAACGAACGATTCGACTGATCCATCTACCGCAGCCGCAAAAGCCGAGGAAGCGGAGTTACCAAGAGGACTGATTTATGTCGATGTGCTCAGTATCGAGCCGAACCCAGCCCAACCAAGGAAGCTTTTCGAGGAAAAGGCCTTAACGGAGCTGGCAACCAGCCTGCGGCAAGACGGGTTTCTGCAGCCAATCGTCGTATCCCGACTGGACGAAAAGCCTGGAAAATTCATGATCGTTGCCGGCGAAAGGCGGTGGCGTGCATCGCAGTTGGCGGGCCTCAAACGGGTCCCTGTTATTGTAAAAGAAGGTGCGGCGGACGACCTTTTGCGCCTCGCCCTGATTGAGAACATTCAGCGGCAAGACCTTAATATTATTGAGGAAGCTGAAGCTTATTCGGCTTTGATCAAAGACTACGGACTGACCCAAGAGCAGTGCGCAGACCGTGTGGGCAAAGACAGAACGACCGTGACGAATGCGCTCCGTCTGCTTTCTCTACCAAAGGAGCTCCAAGACGATCTTCTCGAGGACCGTCTTACGATGGGCCATGGCAGGGCTCTGTTATCGCTGGAAGACAAAAAGCTCATCCTGAGAGCGCGCGACACTGTCATCAAAAAGCAGATGAACGTCCGCCAGACCGAGCAGCTTTGCAAATCACTCAAACGGGGAGGGGATCTTTCAGATCGTCCTCGTGGGCCAAAAAACCAGGCAGACATGGAATACCTTGCGGACAATCTGAAGTCGAAGCTTCGCACAAAAGTGAAGATTCTCGGCAACGGGGTCCGGGGAAAGATCGAGATTTCGTATTTTTCGGCGCAGGAGCTAGAGCGCCTCTTGGTTGTGCTTACTGACAAATAACATTGAATTCGGCGGGGAAATCCCGCCGATTTACCTTGAGCCTTCTGATCCTCTCAGGTAAAAACCAGCGGCCCTGTAAAGTGGCCGTGCTTCCTTTTAAACCATGATGATCAGGTGCTCTGATGGCACAGTTGAACCTCGTCCCCGATCCGGCAGTCGTTGGCGTGCAAATTGGTCTATTTGTCGTCAACATGGCAATCGTCAAAAAACTTTTCCTAGAGCCATATCTTAGATTGCGCACCAGGCGCGATACTTTGACTACTGGGAGTCAAGCAGATGCCTCTCGTTTGCTGTACGAGTGCGATGAAATCGCCCGAAAGGTTCAAGAGAGCATCGAAGAAGCTGCGGCCAGCGCGGCTTCAGAGCGCGAAAGAGTCAAGCTTGGTGCATCGCAGCGCCGCTCAGACATCATCAAGGGCGCCGAAGAAAAGGCGCGGGCGGAAGTGGAGTCTGTCGCAGCGCGCGTCAAGGCAGAAGTTGCGGAGCAGCGCGCGTTGCTCCCAAACATCATCTCTGAACTTACGACGCAGCTTTTTGCGGCCACAACTGGCAAATAATCGGAACCCCCAGCTGTTCGAGTGAAATATGGAACACGTAAATCTCATAACTGGAATCATTCTTCCCTACTTTAACTTCGCGGTCTTTTTGGCGCTATGCGTCTACTTCTTCCGAAAACCTCTGGCTGCGATGGCGCAAAATCGTCGCAATGAATTCGAGGCAGCAATTCGCGAGGCGACAAAGGCAAAGGAAGAGGCTCTTCGCAAGAATCAGGAATTGACCGCGCGATTACGCCAACTGGACAAAGAGGTCGAAGAGATCCGCCGCGGGGCCGCACTAGCCGCCGAAAAAGACGCGCAACGGATGGTGACCGAGGCAGAGGCGTTGGCAAAAAACCTGATCGAAGAAGCTCGTCGAATGGCTGACGCGGAAGTTGAGCGCGCCAAGAATGCGCTGAAGGCAGAGATTGTGGAATCAGTTCGTGAGGCGGTCGTCAGCAAAATCAAGCACGACCTCAAGCCGGCGGACCATGCGGCGATGATTCAAACCAAGGTTGGCAACCTTGCTGAGCTCCGCGTGTAAGTTGGTGTCCCGAGTATCAGGAGATTTTGAATGAGTGCGACAAGAATTGCGAACCGCTACGCCAAGGCCTTATACCGTCTCATTGGTGAAGATACCAATAAAGCCAGGGCCTTTCTGGACCAGCTCCAGGTCGCAATGGCACTCTTTGACATCGAGCCGGCCGCGAAAGTTCTCGTCAGCCCGGTCATGCCCCAAAACTTGAAGAAAAAACTGTTTGACGCCGCGCTGACAACGTCACAGGCAGAACCCGAGCTTCATGCCTTCATTGGCGCACTGATTGGCGCTGGGCGGGTGCAGATTTATCCCGTTTTCGTCGAGGCATTTGCCCGCTTGATCAACGAGGCCACAGGCGTTGTTGACGCGGATGTCGTCACGGCAGTCGCTGTTGATCCGGACGTCGTATCGAAGCTGACGGCCTCGCTGGAGAAAATCCTCGGTACGAAGATTCATGCATCCCAGCAAGTGGATCCGGAGCTTCTCGGCGGATTCGTTGTCCGACTGGGCAACCGGATGATCGATATGAGTGTGAAAACCAAACTTGAAGCGCTCAGCAAGAGCGCTGCCCTATAGTTCAGGAGGCGGTGACCGTGACCTTGCAGAAAATCAGAGTTGAAGAAGTCAGCAAAATCATCAGCGAGCGCATCAAGAACTACGGCCAGGCGGTCGAGCTCCAGGAGACTGGAACGGTTCTGACGGTCGGCGACGGCATTGCCCGTGTATACGGCCTAGAGGGCGCCATGTCAGGCGAGCTCGTTGAATTCGCCAACGGTACCCGTGGCGTGGTCTTGAACCTTGAAGAGGACAACGTCGGCGTCGCTATTTTCGGTACCACCAAAGGCATCGAAGAAGGCGAGACGGTCAAGCGCCTCAAGCAAATCAATAGCGTTCCCGTTGGGCGCGGCCTTTTGGGTCGAGTGGTTGATGCTCTCGGTAATCCGATCGATGGTCTGGGCCCGATCCAGTCCGAAGATCGCGGCGTTGTCGAAGTAAAGGCTCCAGGCATCATTGACCGCAAGTCGGTTCACGAGCCCTTGCAGACTGGCGTCAAGGCAATCGATGCCATGACCCCGATTGGGCGTGGACAGCGCGAGCTGATCATCGGTGACCGCCAGACGGGGAAAACTGCGATCGCAATCGACACCATCATCAACCAGAAAGGCCAGGGCGTTGTTTGTATCTACGTCGCGATCGGCCAGAAGGCCTCGACCGTTGCTCAAGTGGTCGATCGCCTGAAGCGCGCAGGAGCGATGGAATACACGATCGTTGTTGCGGCGACAGCGCTTGATCCGGCTCCGATGCAGTTCCTTGCCCCATACTCCGGTTGCACCATGGGTGAGTATTTCCGTGACCGCGGCGAGCACGTTGTCATTTTCTACGACGACTTGTCGAAGCAGGCGAACGCATACCGCGAACTTTCACTGCTCCTTCGTCGCCCGCCGGGCCGCGAAGCCTACCCGGGTGACGTATTCTACGTGCACAGCCGCCTGCTTGAGCGCGCATGCAAGTTGAGTGACGCCAAAGGCGCAGGGTCCATTACTGCGTTCCCGGTCATCGAAACCCAGGCTGGTGACATTTCGGCCTACATTCCGACCAACGTGATTTCCATCACCGATGGCCAGATCTTCCTTGAATCCGACTTGTTCTTCAGTGGTATCCGTCCGGCTATCAACGCGGGTCTCTCGGTGTCACGGGTCGGCGGTTCGGCTCAGGTTCCCGCGATGAAAGCCGTCGCCGGCAGCCTTCGTCTTGAACTCGCTCAGTATCGCGAACTCGCGGCCTTCGCCCAGTTCGGTTCTGACCTTGACGCGGCCACCCAGAAAACTTTGGCGCGCGGCGAGCGCCTGGTTGAGATCCTGAAGCAAGGCCAGTACGAACCACTCGACGTCGGATCCCAGGTTGCGATCATTTTCGCTGCAACCAAGGGGTATCTGGACCAGAGACCCGTCAACCAGGTGAAGGCGTGGGAGTCTGGCCTTCTGCAACACTTGCGCGCCAAGTACCAGCACGTTCTCGACAAGATCAAGAATCGCGCGAAGCTGGCGGACGTCGAAGCCGACCTGCGTCGCGGCATCGAAGAATTCGACAAGGGATTCAGAGCGCATGCCTAGCCTGAAGGATACAAAGCGGCGCATCCAAAGTGTCCGCAACACCCAGAAAATCACGCACGCCATGAAGCTGGTGTCGGCGGCCAAGTTTGCGCGCGCCAACCACGCGGTTCTTGCGGCAAGGCCATACGGAACGGCATTTGACCGGATCGTCGGCAGGCTGGCGGCGGGCGTTGAGAATCTGGAGAGCATGGAGCTCCTCAGGTTCACGGAGTCACCAAAAAAGATTCTGGCCGTTCTCGTGTCGAGCGACCGGGGTCTTTGCGGCAGCTTGAACACCAACGTTTTCAAGGCGGCGGTCCGATTCGTTCGTGAGAACCAGGATCAGGGTTGTGAGGTTGATTTCGCGGCCCTGGGCAAGCGGGCGGCGCAGTTCTGTCGCAAGTTTGGCTTCAAGACGATCATGGAACGCGAAAAGGTACTTGAGCGCCCGGGTTACCAGTCGTCCAAAACAATCACGGATGAGCTCACGGTTTTCTTCACGTCCGGTGCTTATGACCGGATCGTGCTGATCTTCCCGGAGTTCAAGAGTGTATTGTCGCAGACGCCCGTCGTGAAGCAACTTCTGCCTGTGGTGACGCCCGAATTCGGCGATGACGAGCATGACACCCTCAATTTCATCATTGAGCCAGACGCGCACACGGTTCTCGAGGGGCTGCTTCGCAAGCACGTCATCAATACGCTGTTCCGTGCACTTCTGGAAGGCGCAGCCTCCGAGCATGGTGCTCGCATGACCGCGATGGACTCCGCGACGAAGAATGCGAAGGAATACATTCGCAAACTGACCCTGCAGTACAACCGCGCGCGTCAGGCAGCGATCACGAAGGAACTGATTGAAATTGTGAGCGGCGCCGAGGCGATCTGATCGCCAGCACGTCACGACATTAGAAGAGTCAAACTAATTAGACCACGCGAGTTGGAGTTTATAAATGGACAAGGCAACAGTGAACAACAAGCACGGCAAAGTCGTCCAGGTCATGGGCCCGGTCGTTGACGTTGAATTCCCGGAAGGCGGACTGCCCCCGATTTACAATGCGCTGAAGCTCAGCAATCCGTCGATCAACAACGAAAACGACAACTTGACCCTCGAAGTTGCCCAGCACCTTGGTGAAGGCGTCGTCCGCACCATCGCCATGGATAGTACCGATGGCCTGAAGCGCGGTGTCGAAGTTCGTGACACGGGTGACCAGATCACGGTTCCAGTCGGTCGCGAAGTCCTCGGCCGGATCTTGAACGTTATCGGCGAGCCGGTTGACGAAGCTGGTCCGATCAAGGCAGACAAGCGTTATCCGATCCACCGTGGCGCTCCGCAGTTCACCAACCTCTCGACGCAGGTCGAGATGCTTGAAACCGGCATCAAGGTCGTTGATCTGATGGCTCCGTACATGAAGGGCGGCAAGATCGGCCTCTTCGGCGGCGCCGGCGTGGGCAAGACCGTTCTGATCATGGAGTTGATCAACAACATCGCGACCCAGCATGGTGGTTATTCGGTATTCGGCGGTGTGGGTGAGCGTACCCGTGAAGGTAACGACCTCTACCACGAGATGAAAGACTCTGGCGTTCTTTCAAAGACCGCATTGGTCTACGGTCAGATGAACGAGCCGCCCGGTGCGCGCGCACGCGTTGCCTTGACCGCCCTTTCGGTCGCAGAATACTTCCGTGACGAGGAAAACCAGGACGTCCTTCTCTTCGTCGACAACATCTTCCGTTTCACCCAGGCAGGCGCGGAAGTGTCAGCTCTTCTCGGTCGTATTCCGTCGGCCGTGGGTTACCAGCCGACTCTGGCATCCGAGATGGGTGAATTGCAGGAGCGGATCACGACGACCAAGAACGGTTCCATTACCTCTGTGCAGGCCATTTACGTTCCAGCCGACGACTACACTGACCCGGCTCCGGCGACCACCTTCGCTCACCTTGACGCCTCGACGGTACTTGAGCGCAAGATCGCGGAACTGGGTATTTACCCCGCTGTAGATCCGCTTGCGAGCTCCTCGAAGATCCTCGATCCGCAAATCGTGGGCGATGAGCATTACTCGACCGCGCGCCGCGTGCAGTTGATCCTTCAGCGTTACAAGGACCTGCAAGACATCATCGCCATCCTCGGCATGGACGAGCTTTCTGACGAGGACAAGCTCATCGTTTCCCGCGCCCGCAAGATCCAGCGCTTCTTCAGCCAGCCGTTTACGGTTGCCGAGCAGTTCACTGGCAACAAGGGCAAGTATGTCAAGATCGAAGAGACGATCCGCGGCTTCAAGGAAATTTGCGACGGCAAGCATGACGATATCCCGGAACAGGCGTTCCTGTACGTCGGCGGAATTGATGAAGTGGTCGAAAAAGCACGGGCAATGCAGTAATTGGTGATCAGCGATGAGTTCGACTCTTGAAATGAACGTGGAGTTGGTATCGCCGGCGAAGTCGCTGGCGAAGTTGAAGGCCAGCAAACTGCAGGTCCCGAGTCGGGACGGCTACCTGGGAATCCTTCCCGGGCACGCCGCTCTGGTCACGGAACTTGGCCTTGGCGAGCTTTTGGTTGAAGGTCCGTCCATCCAGCCCATGAAGCTCCTGGTCAACGGCGGCTACATGGAAGTCGTCAACGATCAGGTCATCGTATTGGTGGACGCGGCAGAATCAAAACTTGAGGTTGATGTCGCAAGGGCGCAGAAGGCCCGTGAGCGCGCATTGGAGCGCCTCGGTTCGAAAGATCCTGCAATCGACATGGCACGGGCCCAATTGGCGCTGGCCCGCGCCAATGCGCGTATCGTCTTTGCCGGCAAGTAGTGAAGATCTACTGGGATAGTTACGGAATTGTCCGTGGTCCCAGTGGGATTTTTGTTCACGCAAGAGAACTTCAAAAAGCCCTGTCCAGGAATGGAATCGAGGTCAAGATCCTTGATTCCGGAGATGGACGGGGCACTTTTTTTCGTTCGGTTTTTGAGTCCAAATTGATTGCTCCGGAAGTTTGCTTCCGCGAATTTTCGCGGATTCACGACGGTGGTGCGGCTATTTATCATGGCCTCAGCAATTTCAATCTTCCCCTCTGGCACCGCGGAGCTCGTCAACGCGGTGTCAAATTCGTCCTCACGGTTCATGATTTGATACCGCTTCTTGCTCCGCCTGAGGGCGTTTCGTTCTCATCCAGGGTCCAGTCCTCACTCCTGATGCCGCGTGCAATCAATATGGCTGACGCCATCGTCGCGGTCTCCGGGTGGACAGCCCAGACAATCCTGGATCGTTATCCCGAGGCGGAGGAACGGATTACGGTAATTCCGAATGGCTTTCCGCCTTTGCGGATAAAATCGGATCCGGCGGCGATGGCGCGCCCCGCTGTGACGAGGATCCTCACGGTTGGTAGAAGTGAAAATTACAAAAGGCATGACTTGTTTTTCGCGGTGTTAGAGGCGGCAAGGGGAACTCTCCATGGAACCATCGTCACGCCTAGGCTACCCAGAGCATTGACGGGCCGGGCGGAGGAACTAAGTCGCAAGGGGTATTTGAGCGTCGTTGTTTCTCCTTCCCCCTCCGTGCTGGACCAGATTTACGCGAGCCACGATGTCTACGTTCAAACAAGCCTCTTGGAGGGTTTTTGCCTGCCGGCGGCGGAGGCGCAATCCTCAGGAATTCCAGTTGTTTATACTGTCGGATCGGGGATTGACGAAGTAGTTTGTCCCGACTCGGGTAGGGGTGTTTCGGCCTCCGCGACTGTAACCCAGTGGGTAACGGCAATCCTGGAGGTTGCGACAGCTGCCCCCGGGACGTCAGCAAGTCTTGGCAAATGGGTTTCGCAAAGGCCGACATGGAATGACTCGGCTATTACGCTTAAGAAGCTGTATAATTCTCTCTAGACCCCAAAGCAAAACCAGCAGAGAGAGTGCATCCATGAACTCGCAACGGATGAACAGCAACTCCGCCCATCACCACGACCGATTGAAGCACCGTCCATCGCCCACCGTGATGGTAACGGGAAGCTCAGGTTTCATAGGCCAGCGCGTTATCCGGCAGTTCTCGGCCAGGGGCACAAGTACCATCGCGACGTATTATCACCGTTTGCCGGAGGCCCTTCCGCAGGTCTTTCCGGTTTGCACGGACATGGCTTCCCCCGAACTCCTTCTTGCGCCCTTGCGAAATGTCCACACAGTCATCCATCTGGCATGGGAAGGCGGGCTGGCGGGGTCGTTGCGGACCAATCAGCAATCGGGTAGCGATGATGTACGCGAACTTTTACTGCCGGACAGGATGTCAAAGAACCTGTCCATGATGGCCAACTTGATCTCGGCCATGGAAAAGGTCGGCAATCAGCGGATCATTTTCGTGAGCGCAATGGGTGCTAGCCGGCACGCCGAAACGCCATTCCTTCGTGAGAA
>Ga0214921_10000270_pt1 | contig 102464 bp, 106 predicted proteins | sample LL1505_MetaG_FD_177992 | JGI IMG/M metagenome (GOLD analysis project Ga0214921, IMG submission 177992) | Freshwater microbial communities from Lake Lanier, Atlanta, Georgia, United States - LL-1505 | ecosystem: Environmental > Aquatic > Freshwater > Lake | place: USA: Georgia | collected... | reverse complement strand
TTAAAAATTCAGGGTCATCAACTTCGTAACAAAAATTTTCTTTATTACAATCTTCGCAGGTATTTTCCCTCTTAAAATGATGGTCTCCAAAAAGTATAATATAAGGCAATCTTGCACCTTCTTCTTCAAATCTTTTTTTAAGGTCATCATCAGGTTTAAGAACACATACTCTTACAGGACCTGATATACTGTTTATAGGCTTATTTCCAATGATGAATTTACTCATTTATTATAAAGTCAATTTTTTATAAAAACTATAAAAAATTAAATAAACAAAGAACGGAAAAATTCGTCTTTATCATTCTTACTTTTATCCACAAGTTCATCAACCATATCTGTTGTAATTTGAATGGGTAATGAGAGCTTATCTTTTAAACTTTTATATTTTTGTTTTTTACCCATAAATCTAGCTGTATTTATCTTTAATAAAATTGTCTCAATATATCGTTTAAGATTTCTTACCCCTTTATCATGCTCGCAGTGATGATTTATGATATACTTCATAACATCTTCGGAAAACGTAATATCATCTTCTCCAAAGCCTATGTTTGGATAAAGTTCTTTCGTAAGGTATTTTGTCCCTATAACTACTTTTTCTTGAAGAGATGGTGTAGGAATCTTAATAATATGAAGTCTATCCTTAAGAATAGGGCTAATAAGACTAATATCATTAAAAGCAAATATGAAGATGACTTTACTTAGGTCAATTGGAATTCCGTCAAAATATTTATCTTCGAAATTATTATTTTGTACGGGGTCAGTCAAGTGTATTAATACATTTTGAATATCTATACCGTCATTTGTAGTTGAAATCTTATCAAGTTCATCAAAGAAAAATATAGGGTTCATTACACCGCATTCTATTAATCCATTGACAATAGCTCCTGGACGACTTCCGCTATATGTGAAGGAGAATCCATTAAGAAACGCGCTGTCACGAATACCTCCGCAAGAGAAATTCTTCATAGGTCTTTTCAGGCATTCTGAAAGGCCTCTTCTTAATAATGCAGATTTTCCTATACCTGGAGCTCCATCAAGGGCGATAATACGTGGCATATTTTTATTTTCTGTGGATACGATTTGAGCCACATAATTAACTATTTCTTCCTTTACCTGTTGCATACCATAAGTGGCTTTATTCAGTGTGTCATATACATCATCAAAATATTTAGATATTCTTTCAGGATTATCTTTCTTTGAAACCGGAATATGTGAGTATTTTTTAAAAGGTATTTTAAGCACAAGTTCAATCCATTCAAGATGTTTGTGTTTATCAGAATCGATATTTTTGAGTCTAGAGATTACCTTTTCTTTTATTTTATCATCAAGATTTGATTTCAATATTTTTTCTTTCAGATGCTTATATTTAGCTGGAATATCATCTTTCCCATCTCCTTCATTATTAAACATTTGATTAAAGGGAGGAGGTAAAGGAAAAAAAATATGAACAGGTTCATCTTCTTGTTCAGGTTTCTTTTTTCTTTTATTATCATTTTTATCATCATTACCTTCGTCTCTTTTTCTACGACCTCTTTTAGGAGGTTCATCTTTCTTGGACATCTTTTACTAAAAGCAAATATAATTCTTTAAATTAAGTTGTATTGTTTTTCTAACTCATTACAATCTTCTAAACAATAGTCTATAATTCCCCTTATTATGTCATCGTTTATTTTGTTTCTATTATATACAGCGGTAATTTCAAGTTCAGATTTGATAGTTCCTTTACGTACAGGTTCTATTTCTATAACTTGTTTTGCATTTGGTATTTCCCTTGAAGATACTATCTCATAATTTTCAAGATTTAATGGTTCAATTATATCTGAGAATCCATACGAAATATTAAATATTATTTTATTTTTAAGTTTAGCCATAAAAGCTACTGTATATTGTTTTACGGGTAAATGCAAGTCAAATTTATTACATATTATAGTTGTAACATATGCTACATTCTCATTTTTCATTTTTATAGTGTGGTTCATCTCGAGAGACCCAGGGTCTTCCGCTAAACGTAATTCTTTTTTATACTCTCTCCAGTATCCATCCATAGTATTATTCATATTAGGTTTTAACATAGAGATGTCAAGGTCCTTTCCTTTTTCGTGTAATAACTTAAGCCAATTAATAGCTTCATCGCATTCTTTAATAAGAGCTTTATCTTTTACTTCAATAATTATGGGGTATTCTATAGTTGTTTTATCTTTAGAAATAATAAAGCCTACAGGAGATATTGTTTTTAATAATCTTGAATACATAGAAACTTGCCCTTTTATAAACTTGATATAGTTGGATGTTTCTTGAATGGAATTATTTTTATCATATTTTACAGAGGAGAATTTAATGTCAATTACAACATATTCATCATCAGGGATATTAATAAGGTCAGAATTTTTTATTTTAAAAAGTTTTAGAAATGCTTTCTTTTTAAGTATAATGTCAGGATATCCGTAAATATTTTTATTCCAATCCTTTACTTGAGCCTGAAATATGACATCTATATTATTGATTGCTTTTTTAGTCTGAATATATCCTGACTTTCTTTCAACAAAAGTATATGAAATATTTTTAGTTTTGCATTTTTCAACTATTAAATTAACTACATATTCTTCCCATTTATTTCCCATTTCCATAATAAAAGTTGAAAAATCACATTCTTCAAAGTATGGTTTAACCTGTTTTTCCTTGTCTCCGTATAAATTTAGATAGTCTAATAAAGGTTCTCCTAATAGGTAATTTTTAAGCTGAGAAACGCTACAATAAAAAGAACTTGAAGACATTTTTACGTATGTAATTAATAGAATGAAATAATCATTTAAATTATTTTTTTATTACTATAATAATAAAAAAATGAGTAATTACTATACTTTGAACGAAAGTTATACACAAGGTTCATTTAAAGATGTTGCATCAAGAGAAGTATATCAATTTACAGACTGGTTTAAGACTGATCCTCTCTCTGATAAAAGTTTCATAAGAGCAAACTTAGCGGGGTTTCATAACGCTAAATATCAAAATTACGTTTTACCAGAGACTATTAAGGAGAAAACACCTGAGTATAAAATGGTTGTTCCTCATGCTCAATTTTTACCTCAAGATTATCCAATGACTTATCCATGTACAACAGTATATCCAAAAAACACAGAATATGTAAAAACAAAATCCATAGTATTACAACCTTAATCATCTTCTTCATAGTCAGATTCATATGTATCAACATCTTCTGTGGTCATTTCAAAGTGTTTTCTATTCTTAATAAATATATCTACAATGTCCTCATAAATTTCTTTCATGCCTGTTCCTGTACTTGACATAATAACGCTTCCGCTTGAGAATACTAAAAAAGTATGTCTTTTATCTTTTTTAGTTTCCTTCTTTTTGTTTAACCTGTTGTTATACTCTTCATATGAAGAATAATATTTCTCCAATGTTTTTCCATCATAAAATATATTTGTTATTACAGGTTGAATTGAAACATCACTTTTTACTTTTATATTTACACCAGTTGCCAAGCTTCCTTCATATATGCTTGTATGAGATGTATATTTTTCTATGAATTTATCAAGTTTTTGTCTATTAATCTTAAATCCAACGTTAAAATCCATATTTTGCATTACTGTGTTAAACAAAACCTCTAATTTGTCTCCACTGGATAAGGTATAAAGTTTTTCATTTGTCCATTTTTCAACGTTGTTCATAGTATCATATAGACTTGTTATTACATTTATAAAATGTTCATCATTCTTACACCCAGTAATTTGAAGTTTACCATTGCTGCTTACTTTAAGGTTTATTTGTTTATTGTCTTCTAATACGATAACAAGAGACACTGAATGTAAAAAGTAATCTTTATTAGAAGAGACTTTTTCTGAACTTCTTTTGCTCTTAAGACATGCACCTCTTATCTCTTTTTTCTTTTGAACGGAAATAATACTACCATACGGAAGATTATTATGGTTTAAAGTAACTTGAATTCTTTTTTTTCTACCTCTCTTCTTCTCTTGAGGAACAAAATCGGTTATAGGTATATAAGTAAAGAATTTTTCAAGGTCTATTTTTAGGTTGCTAATACCTATGACTGTTTTGGTAGATATAGCAATATCTTCAAATTTCTTGACGGTTCCGTCAGACTTGATAATACACTTTTCATCCGATTTTATAGACATTCTTTTAAACGCTAATATGTATTTAAAAGAATAAGTTTCTTTAAATTTCATTTAATTTTCATCATCATCTTTGAATACAAATACGGCAGTTGGAGTTGATACTTTTTTATTTGAGGATTTTCTCTTGCTACTTCTATTCTGTCTTTCTTCCTCTTCTTTTACTACTTTTTCAAGATTTAATTTAGGAACTATAGGTTCGATATCTATTTTAATTTCTTCATCTTCAGCCTTTTGTTCATGTTCAATTTCAACCTTTTTTTCATCTTCAATTTCAACCTTTTGTTCATGTTCAATTTCAACCTTTTTTTCATCTTCATCTTCAACCTTTTGTTCATGTTCAACTTCAACCTTTTTTTCATCTTCAATTTCAACTTTTTTTTCATCTTCAGCATTTTGTTCAACTTTAGTTTCTGACTTAATCTCCGTCTCTACAAGTTCTATTTGTTTATCAGCGTTTATGGTAAACTTATTAATGAGATTTTTAACACTTGGTCTTACCCCTAAATCTATTGGAGGTTTTTTCTCTACAGGTAATCCTAACATTGGTCTTGTATGTGAAATAGACTTTCTCTGTTCTATAATACCTTGAAATTCTGTTGATCTTCTTATTTTATTAGGTTGTATATGAACTCTTTCACTCTCTTGATCTTTTGTTATTTGATTTACTATAGGAGCAAATCTATTACCCATTGAAGCAAGCTTAAATTGTGTTATTCCTGACATTTTTTCATCTAGTTCTTTTATACGGGTATTTAAAGCTTCTTTCACGATAGTTTCAGTTACTTCTTTTTTAGAGTCATCTTTTTTATCAATATTATATATACTTTGTACTATACTATCAGGATTGTTAATAGCTGCTTTATAAACCTTTGTATGTTTTATAGAATCGCAAATATCAGGGAGAATTAAGTCTTCATCTTCATTTTTTCTTTTTTCTTCAGCTTGTTTCTTAAATATAATTTTAAACATTTCAAGGACATCTGAAGGTATAGGAGGTGATTGTTCTGTTAGTCTATCATATTCCATTCTGCATACTTTAACAAATGAATCTGCATCTTTTCTATACTCTCTTTCTATTGATAATTCTATTTGTATATTACGTTGAAGTTTACCCCAACCAAGACTGCTGCCAGAATGCTTTTCACTTCTTTGAGCGAACCCAAACTGTGTTTGTAAACCTTGTAAAATACCGATAAAAACTCCCATGCCACCTAGAGCACCTTGGCCTATACTCATATATTCAGCGGGAACATACCCTTGTAATCCAATACCAAGAGAACCTGTAATAAGAGATAAGATCATAGTCGGGATGGCTAAAAACTTATTCTTTCTTTTATATTTACGGTGGGATTTATCGTGTAACCATTTATACACAGCTGCTGTGTCAGCCCATCCTGAAAGTAAGCTTTCAATTTGGTCAGTCCAAAATAATGTATGCTTATTCTTATTAAGTTGTTGATTTTGTTCAAGATCTTCTTCATTCTCTTCTTCTCCTTTTGGAGAGGGTGTAGATACTTTACTCATTTATATACTTTAATAATATATAAATAAAATTAAATAATACTTTTTAACTCATCTAAACTGAAAGTGTATTGACATTTATCGTCATACGGGTTATTCTTCTTGCACAAAGGTTCAAAATGTGTATCATCTATATAAAGTAATACAATACTTATATAATCTTCATTGTATCCTTCTCTGCCAATGTTATAATTATAAGCTTCTAATGTCCTTGAAGAAATAAGGACTATATTTATTTTTAACTTTTCTGCAAGAAGTAAAATTATACTTTGGTCAGCCCAAAAATTTGGATTTGCAAGGTTTTCTGAAAAACTTAAATATGTGCTTAAATAAAAGCCTTTAAAAACATCCTCAACTTCTTCTTTATTAAACCCTTCTGATACAAGTTCATTTATAAACTCTCTTCTAAACTCAGGAATTCTATAACTACTATATTTTTCAATTATTTTTTCAACCTTATTTTTAAGGGTTTGGTCATCAGTATAAGGAGCTTGAGTAAAGCAAGATAATGATATTTTCCTCAACAGTATTTCATGAAGGTTAATACTAGCTAAATTACCATCTTGCAAATTTGTATATTCATTCAAGGTTAAAGACTTAGATAATACAGTTCTAATATCATATGCAGTTCGTGCTGATGCCTCATCCCCTAATAAGTTCATAACAACAGAGTGAAATAAACAACTTCCATCTGCTGGAGATGGATAACTATACCAATACTCATTCACCAGTTGCTTATTTTTATGTATAGGAACAAATCTCAATTTATTGTTTCTTAATGAACCATTTTTTCTAAATACAAACAAGCTGTATAATCCGTTTAAGAATTTTTCCTCTGGAGTAAGAGATTGGGTGTCATTATAGTCGTTGAAATTCATTATTTTTTCAAGAGTTATTCCTTTAGATGCCAATAAAAATTCAAACTCTTTCATATATACTAAATATTCAGTTTGATATGTAGCTGTAACTGTATTCTTAAAATCTATAGATATTTCCTTATTGTATAATCCTTCTTCTTTCCAAAGTTTTTTTATTTCATATTCTTTGTTTATAATATCTCCATTGTAGAGTTCTTTTTCAACTAAATAACCATCCATAACTGTACCCATAAACACCCCACCATCTTTTAGCAGATAATCTATAGTCTTAACTAAGCTCATAAGCATTTCTCTATTTTTAAAGAAGAAAGTTAAGCTGAAAAACATGTTTACGTAATCAACTTTTTTATTAACAAAAGAACATATTTTTTGGGTTTCTTCTCCTCCAGCATTTAAAATTTTATAAGGTAATTTTCTCAAATACTTTTCCCCCTCTTTTAATCTTATGTTTAAAGAATTAATATTATCAACTGAAGGTTCAATTAGGAACAATTCTTTTGGTTGAGACTTTGAATATTTGAAAATATCACCACCTACACCTGAACCTATATCAACAACAACTTTATTATGGGTCTCTTCAATCATATCTTTCTTTATACCATTTGCAAAGACTCTCAAATTTTCAAGAGGTTTTCTAGGTTCATAAAAAGCATACATCTTCATTCCATCTATTGTCTTAAAATATGAAGCTTCGTATGGGAGATTTTTATTAGAAGCTACAACGACTAACACGGTAGGAAACTTATTAAGAATAAATTCCAAGTTTGTGCTTTCCTCAAACATGTAATTTAAAAATAAAATATTAGCGTTATAGTTATGGATATTTTCATACTCTTCAATTATGTATATATTTTTTTGACTAAGGTTCAAGTTACTCTCTAATACATTATTTATTTCTTCATCATCACTTTTAACTGCATAAACATTGTCAAAGAATTTTCTCAAAACCATAGATGTTGAGCCTGTTAATGGGTTTATATCTATAATACCTTTTTGAGTGTATTTCAATCCTTTAATTGAATCTTTTATAAATTTCAGAATATCTTCGTTTCGTTTCATACTCATCTTTTTATGTTTCAATTTATCTATAATTACATACCCATTTCCCTCTGGAAAATATTCTTTTGAATTTTCAACTATTATCTTTTGTTCTTTAACGTGAGACTTTAAACAAAGTTTTTCTTTTATAGGCTTTTCACCTTCTCCCCTACTATACTTTATAAGTTTTTCTAAATATGGTAATGTAAATTGATACAAAATATCAACAAAGGTCGATTGAGCTGTTTTAATATGGTTTGTTTTCTCGGATACTTTGTCAAATCTAATTCTATGTATAGACCATTCATTATTATGAACTCCTATCTCAACAACTTTCTCTTCCAGGTCCATTCCAAGAATACCATCAAACATCTCTGTTTTACATACTGTAATAGAGTGTTCTGTATTTGTTATATTATCCTTAAATTGGACAAATGTTCCCGGTTTTACTTTAGAGCATAACTTATATGTTATGAGATTCTCATTTTCATAGTCTTTTCTAAGAAGAAAATCAATAGTTACTTTAGAAGGAAATTTCCACTTTAAAGCAGGAGAACTAGTATATGTTCCTAAAGGTTGAAAAATAATTCCGTCATTATAATTAATAAGGTCAAAATCATATCTATCACTCATTCTATTAATAACATTCTTCATACTGTCAATAATGTCGCCGGAAGGAATTTCAAACGTTTTCACCTCATATGAAACAGGAATAGAAGAGCTTGAAAAATACTTTATACATATATTATTAATTTCAATAGCTTTATTAAGCCTGTAATAAAGGTCTTTTTCATAAGTTCTTTCATTGCTGTAAAGTAAAGTGTCAAAAAAATGCACTTGTGTTAGTTTAGTTGAAAGTATAATTTCCGCTTTTGAGAATGACTTTATTATATTCTTTTCTTCAGTTGATAGTAACCCTGATTTTATAGTTGATATAGAAAAAATATCTGTGCTATTGTATGCAACTAAAACTATAAGTTCTACCCCAGATAATGATATTTTAACGAATGTTATATTATACCCTACTCCGTCAAGTTTATTACTAACCGCATATCTTTGCATATTTAAAACATCTTCATCTGCTATGTTTTTAGGTCTTATATCTACGGGATATTTTATGCTATTAATCTCCTTAACAATAACATTAAAATAATAGTCAGAATAGATTGTACTTGAACTATACACAAAACTTAATATTGTCTTTAATTCTCCCATAAATGTAAAAAATCCATTTTCCGAGTTTGATATACCCTTGATATATTCATTGTTAAATTCAACCTCAACTTCAAATACGTTTTTATTATCATAAATTTTATTAGTCATATCAACCTTGTAATTGTCCATAAAATAAGTTGTTCTCAATCTTTTTACACTCATTTTTACAGGTTCCCCGGTATTCCAATCATTTTCATTTATTTCTTTTTCTCTTGAGGAAGAAAAACGAATAGTTGATTTTGTACCCTTCATAATAGCATTTTCTTCATAAATTTCACCTATAATATTTATATCTATGTTTTTACCCTTTACTTTATGTTCATACTTTACACCATTAAGAAGCGTAATCTTTCTATAATTTCCCTTATATTCAACTATATCTACAGACTGTTCTTTTCTTTTATGAATATGTAAAAAATCAAGGTTGTTCATAATAGATAAAAACTTAGATTGTGAAAAGTTTGTATTAAAGGTTCTCTCAAGAGTTCCAAACCTTATTTCAAATTCTTCATCAGAAGATGCGCCTAAAGACTTTAACAAAGCCTTTATTTGACTATACTCTTCTGGAAGAAAACCTAATGATAATACGGTCATTTTAATAATTTTAAAATATAAAATTATTAAATAAAAATCAATTAATCTAAGTTTCTATTCATACGAACAAACTCAAGTAACATTCTCCTCAGAATTGGAGGCATATTTCTAATATCAAATTTTATGTCTCCTTCTCCGGTTTGAGACATATTTATTTTTTCCCCTCCGAAAGGAACGTCAAATACTTTCGCATTTTCATTTTTAAGGGAATGCATTCTTATAAGAACAAATACGTGTTCCATCTTTTCCCTATCAAATCTATGAATACCATCTATCATCTCTCTTACCTCATCTATAGTTATATCTTTATTTGCAGGGTTCTCTTCTATTAAGTTATTGCATCTTTTCAACAAAAGATCATAGAGGGGAAATGAACTATCATCAGAGAACATTTATTTATAAAGTTATTTCTTTCTTAAGCCGTCTTTACCATAAATATCATTTGTTGTAAAATAGCAAACACCCTTATCATCATCGCATACAACATTATAAGGAAGACCTCCATATACAGGTTGCTCACTTTCAAGCTTAAAACCTTTCTTATCAACAAAGGTTTTTGTATTTTGAAGTCTATTCATAACTTCTTGAATAAATTCAGCCATATCTGTAGCTGTTTTATCCCCTTCATATCTCATAAAAGGTCTTCCATTATAATAGAGGATAATATAAGGCACGTATTTAAATGGTACAATTGTCTTTTTGCTCATCTGAAAGACCTCAGGATATTTATTCAAATTACACATTCCAAATAAGACGGAAGGAAACATTCTTGGAAGCTTTTTGAATTCAGGAATTGCTTCTTCACAATGCATACATTTACCCTGATCTGCATGAAATAAAGTAACGCATATACCTTCTACATTAAGACATAAAACTGGCCCTTTCATACCGTTAGGATCAACATAAAAATCGTCGTGAGTCAAATAGTAAAAATTATTCATCTTTTTTATTATTAGATATAGAAAATTTAAACTTATAATTCTTTTTTTATTAATTAATTAATAAAATGAAAAAAATCATTGAATTACCTGAAGAACTTAATGATTACATTCTTTTAAAGGCTAAAGAGCTTGCTTATACTATGTGTATCTTTTTTGAATATATCATAAGTCCAAGAGAACATTACGTTGAAATCACACTGAAAGAAATGAAGCCTAATATAACCGAGAAAATGATGACATATTGCATACAAAATATTCTTGGTATTATAGTAGATTACAATACTGAATATACCGCAAACTATGACAGAATATTAAAAATAGGTGAAAGTACCTCAGAATATACCATAAACGATTTTTTTATTTTAAATATGAGTGAAACCTTAGAATCAGTCTTAAAAGACCTTTTAAAAGTAGATGGATATTTATTCATCTCTTCAAGGGCAATGGAAGTTTTTAGAACTTATTTAGATCATGTCTTAAATCAAGCCTTACTTGCACTCACAGAAGGAAATATAGACGATAATGTTGAACAAGTTATAAAAGATAAGGATATAATCTCTATATTAAGTGAGAATATTGTAACCGATGGAGACAATGTTCTATATCCTAAAAATTACGGGTTTAATGATGACGAGCATAACATAATGCTGCAAACCTTTGTTTGGTTATTATGCGGATTAACCGATTGGTTAGATAAAGACTATATTGATACTGTAGATGTAACTTATATGTTTTTTATATTATATGGGGCAACCGATATTGGTTCTAAAATATCATCTAAGCAAGAGCCAGATGACATTAAAACTGTGATAAAAGAAACTATGTTCCTCAATGATTTTTATATTAATGAAAAGGCTGTAAATATGCTCAATAAACGCTTTAGTCAAATAAACTATTATACTGGAGAATTAAAGCCTCAAGTTATGAAAAGAATAAATCAGTTTTCTATTAACGTGTAATTCTTCTTAATCTTCTATTACAATTTGTATTTTCTTAGAACCTGAAGGTTTAACTATTATTTCCTCATCTTCAATAACAGGTTTAACTATTACATCTTCAATATGTTTCTCATCATCATCCTCAATAACTATTTTAGTAAAATTACAGTTAAACTCAGGGTTTATTTTATTCCAAGTATTTAAGAGTGATTCGTAAGGCAAGTTAAATTTGTCTGAAACAGAAAATAATAATTCTCTTGTGGTTTTGTTTAGGTTGTTTTTTAACTGTTCGTTCAATAAAGATATAACGCTCATTTTAGATGATGATTTTTTAATTTTAAAATTAAAAAATCAATTAATTATTTAACAATACCAGTATGTTTTTACCGTATTAATTATTTCCTTATACCATGTTGTTTTTAAGATTGAACTATAAGTTTCAAGTTGATGTCTTCTTTTTAAACTTTGTTCTTTTGTAGCCTTTAACAAGTCATTAGATTGTTTAATAGCTTTATTAAGCTGTTCTACAATTACAATATTCATTTTTATTATTTAAAAGGATAGTCTTTAAATAATAAATGTCATTTGTTCTTTACATCAAAACTGATAATCCATATCTTAAAGAGCTCTATTCTAAAAGAGCAAATCACGAAGATGACAGTGGGGTTGACCTTTATTTTCCAGAAGATGGAATAATTCCAGCTATGTATAACAATAAAGTTATGACATCAAAAATTGACTTTGAAATCAAGTGTCAAATGAAATTAAGAGATAAACCTATTGCTTACATGCTTGTTCCAAGAAGTTCAATCTCAAAAACTGGTTTGCGTATGGCTAATTCTATCGGGGTGATAGACCGTCAATATTTAGGAAATATTATGGCAGCTGTTGATAACTTTGGACACGCTTACCACGTTAAACAAGGTGAAAGATTATTTCAAATTATTGCCCCAAACTTAGCCCCATTAAAGGTTGTTGTTTTAGGAGATGATGAAGATTTTGAAGAAACTGCAAGAGGTTCTGGAGGTTTCGGTTCAACTGGTAATTAATTTTTAAGGTTAAATTAAACTTAAAAATTAAATAATTTCTCTTGTAGCTAAATAAACTGTTCTAACAGGCCCCAACATTCCACTTGAACAACACACTCTATAATGAACATGTCTTGGTAATACTCCTTTATAAGGAACATAATAAGGCTGAGGATCCATAATATTTAATTTTACAATACCTTTACTATTAGACTTACTTATACCGCTATTTTCATAATTACCATATGCTCCTTTATAGTCTGTTAATTCACCTGTAGTAGAAGGATTAGATGCCCAGTATATAACTTTTGAATTAGGTCTTACTTTTAACGTAAGAGTCAGTGTTGCATCTTTAGGCATACTTTCTACCAATATATCGCATGGAAATACAGCTCTTCCAAGAAATGGAAGATATGTATCTCTATCAAACATAACATACAGAGCACTTAAGCCTATAAGTAAATACACAATTTCAGCTATTTTTTCTTTTCTTGTAATCTTTTGAATAAAATTAACCTTGAAGAGAGCTATAGAAAGGTAATTTAAAGCTCCCACTATTAAAAAAGCCATTACAAACATAAAAATCTTTTTTCTAACTATATTATAGGCATGAACATCTTTTCTAAGAAACATTTATTATAACCTTGAGAAAAAATTTATTTCTTTACTTTCTTCTTTTTCTTTGATACTTTTCTTCCATTTTCAAATTCTAACCACTTGTTATAGTCTTTCATTAATTCGTCCATTTCTGCCTTCCATATATCCTTAATACTCTTTTTCTTATAGTTTTCAAGTTGTTTCTTAAGTTCATCTTCTTTATCCTTTAATTCATTGACTCTCTTTGATGTCATACTTCTAACCTGAATATTCAATAAATAATCATATGACCCTTCTTTCAAGCTATATTTTTTAGTTATAAGTTCTTTATTAAGAGATTCATCATCTCTTTCTTTAAGGCTTATAGTATTATTGATAATTTCTCCTATGAATTTAATCTTATTTCGGATATACAACAAGTCTTCTTCCATTGACTTTACGATTCCTTCTTTTCTCACTTCATATAAAGAATATCTTACATTGCAAAACTCCTCTAATATATCTTGAACACTTTCATACTTTTTAATCTTGTTTGAAGGGTCAAATAATACCATATTGCTAGTATAGACATTATCAGTCAAGTTTAAGGATTTATGTGAAACTTCAAAATCATCGGTTACGTTGATAGTAAAATCTACAATACTTTCAGTACAGTTTGATGAGAATGATGTAATCTTCTTTTCTTCCTGGAGCTTCTTTAAAAATTCTTCATACTTATCAATACTTATATTGCTCTTACCAATAGGCAATTCTGTTACTTTATAAGTTTTTTCCTTTATTTTCTCATAAACACCCTCTGTAATAATCTTCTTTCCATCTACTATAATATTACCATTAAATCCCCTATACCAAGGTTTAATTTCATCAAAAACTTTCTTATCCAACCAATTATTAATTTGGGTAATTATATCCTCAATTTTATAAGATGGAATACTACTACTAAATCCACTTCCAATACCTGCGCTACAACCATTAACAAGTATCATTGGAATAATTGGAACGTAAAACTCTTTTTCAACCGTCTCTCCTTCTTCAATTCTATCTTTTAAGAAATCATCATCTTCAGGTCTAAATATTGTCCTTGTAGGTAAGTTTAACTTTGTAAATAAGTATCTACCAGATGCCGCATCATCACCATTTTTAACCCTACTATTATGTGTCACTATAAAATCACCCAATAAAAATCTTTCATTGCCATCTATAGACCAACCATAAAATTTTCCCTTTCCTATAGGGTTTATTTTAAATTTAGAATAATTATGGTATTTTTTAACCCGTGCTTCAGTTGTATTAGAGATTTTCTTTCGTTGTAATTTTGTTGGTATTTCGTGTATGGTTCTGCCATATATTCTAAGACATAAAATAGACATGTCTTCACCTTTTTTAGTTAATTTGGTATTATTTATTCTTGAAATAAAGGTAGAATAACCTAAACTTTTTGATATATACTCTAAAGAATATATTAATTCTTTATGTAACCTTTCAGACTGAGAAATTTCAATATAATATTGCAAATTTCCTTCCTTAGTTCTACTTGTTTTTTTAACAGTACCATCTGTATCTATAAATCCAGCTAATAACTGTAATCTAGTTTCTTTATCATTGTACTTATATACATCCGGTATATGTTTATTTTTATATAAATTATTTTTTTTAAGTATCTGCGTCCAAGGATTTAAATCTTCTCTTTTCATACCATTTATTGCAGTATCATTTATGACTATAGGTTCTGTTTTATTAAACTTCCAGTCGCATACAAAATTGTATTTATTAGAGGTCTTACATCCTATACAATTTGACGAAGAATGATTATCATCTCCTATAGAACTTTTTTTACCAGAAGATTTTCTTCTTATACCATAGTGATAATTTTCATTAGTTCTACCATAATTAGAATCATGGATAAGCTCACAGTTAATAGTATCTGCATATAAAGCAAAAGCTTTAATAACATCTTCATCTATAGATGTTATACCCTTACCTTCATGATTACCATCTCCTAACCATATACCTAATATATAAGGGTCTATAGGAACATCTTTTTTATCCCAATTTATACATTCTGTATTTGATACCATATACAATTTCTTTTTATTATGTTTTGATAGGCTCATATAATCCGTTAATTTTATATCAATGTTTAAAGAGCCTCCGTAAAGCTTCATTAATTCTTCTCTTTTTTTATTTACAATATTAAATGCTTCTTCTTTTGTTATTTTAGACTTATTATGATGGTCTTTATTTGTTATATCATCATTAAAAATAACCCCAAAAGATTTTATTTCTCTACCATTAAAATAATTAAAATTAATGCTCTTTGTTGAAGGCTTATATATTATTTTATAATTTTCACTATACCATAAAGTCAATATATGCTGACTATTTATAGTATATTTATTATTATTCTCAGTAATAATTTCAAACATATTATCAAAACCTGATGTAGTTTTTAATACATTTCTAATGTTTCCATCATCCCCAATAAGACTATCTCCAACAACTATAGTATCTGCTCTTTTTACAGAACCATTCCAGGTTAAAATAAGAGTATCAGGTGATAAACATCCAAATTGTCCTTCATTAAAGAATAACGGGATATTATTACTACCAACAAATGTTTGGGCTAATTTAATGGTTGTATCAACCAAGTTTTGTTCTCCGTGATGGTAAGATGAATGTTCTGCGACATAACCTGAAAATTGTGCAACTTTAATAGATTTGTCATTATATAATAATCGTCTCTTGAAAGCGCTAAATAATATTTTACGCTGACTTTCTTTAAGACCGTCAATCATTGACGGAATACTTCTTTTACAATCGTCAATACTAAAGAGAATCATTTCATTATTTAAGAAATCAGTGACTTTAAGGTCTTCTACAGTATAATCTTTTCCTTCAGGTATTAAGCTATATTTATACTTCATAATCCAATCTTTACGAAAATCAGCATTCTCTTTCCCAAATATATTGCTCATCATTTCATCACCTTTTTCATCTACTTCAAACTCAACAATTCTTCTTCCAAAATCTTCTTCAATATCTTCATCTTGAGCTGTACCTAACCCTTTAAAGTATTTAATATCTTCCTTCTTTGGTTTATTCTTTTCAATATATTCTTCAGCTGAATGTTGTGTGAAAAATGATTTATTGTGTTTTCCTGTTATTTTAACGATTGGAATTCTCATCAAGTTAAAAAATCCTTTTCTCTTTGCCAATGAAGGGAAAAGTTTATGGATAAAGTTAAACAGTAAACCTGTTATATGATATCCATCATAATCTGCATCAACTATCGCCATAAGCTTACCGTACCTCAGTTTTTTAAAGTTTTCATCAATACTATAATCAACATCATACTGGAGTCCAAGAGCCTGAATTAAACTCTTTACTTCGTTATTCTTTAAAAGAGACTGAATTGAAGCGTTTCTTACATTTAAGAACTTACCTCTAATAGGAAGAGAACCAATATAGTCTCTTCCTTTCACTTCTTTATCTCCAAATTTAAGACCATATTTCATACCTGCAATTGCGTATGTATTTGCACTGTCACCTTCAGTCACACAAAGGACACAATCAGTATTTTTACCTTTTTTTCCAGCAAAGTTTGCATCTTTTAAGCCTTCAACATTCACCATACCTCTTTTTCTTTCAGTTTCATTTTTGAGGGTATTAATCTCCTTAGATTTGAGAGAATCTTTTATCTTATCAACAAAATCCCACTTCATTAACTTCTTTAATTCAGCTTCTTTAAGCTCAGCTTCAACCGGAGGACCGTCAAATCTTGTTTTATTTTGATTACCAAATAATGGGTTAGAAACATCTGCATAAATGAATACAAAGAAGTGTTTCTTGACGTGAGATATATCAATACTTTTATCTTTAAGAGTTGTGTTGATCTTCTCAGAGATTGGTTTAAAAATTGTATCGCTCCACTTTTTAACGTGCACTCCTCCATCTTTAGTATAAATACCATTCACAAAGGAAACGTGTGTAAATTCATTGTTAGGGCAAATCACAACTTTACAGTCTTTAGAAGCAAGTGTCATCATATCCTTAGGCTCTTCATCAAAATATAATTTAACATAATCTTTGATGTTATTTATAGGAACCAACGACCCATTATAAATAACTTTTACACCTTTTAAAGATACGGTCATTGCTGTATCATAAATTAACTTTTCAAATAAAGCCATAGTATCATCTGTAAAAGTATCAACTCCAAATCTCTTAAAGTCTGGATTAAACTCAACCATAGTATAACCATTTTTACCATCCTCCGCAGTTTTAGGAAAACCTTTTGTCTTATATACTATAGGCTCTTTTTTATACATATTATCTCTCCATATTTGCGTGTATATTTTACCCGCATCTTTATTATAAATTTCTACAGAGAACATTGAGCTAAATATCGAAACCGCTTTGATCCCCAGACCATTTTTCCCCGAGGTTTTACGTTCTTCATTATCGTTATAATTTGAGGATGTTAAGAGGTTTCCAAAGATAAGTTCAGGGATTGGAACTTTCTCTTCTGGATGGATATCAAGTGGGATATTTTTACCATCATTCCACACAGAAATTTTATTGTCGGTAATATTAATTTTAATAAATTTAGGGGTAATTCCTTCTTGTAATGATCTCCAAGTATTGTCGATGGCATTTGAAACTGCTTCAACAAAAAGACGAACAAGACCTTCAGGATAGGTAATATTTTTCTCTTTAATACGTTCTCCAATCTTGATATAAATAGGGTCAGAAGAAGGGATATTCTTACAACTACCAATATAAGTGTCAGGTCTAAGTAAAATTTGTTCATGTAATTGAAGTTTCTTATAAGTAACATCACCTTTCTTTTTACCCACATCAAAGCTTTCGTTAAATTTAGCCTCATCCAAGACTATTTCATCTTCATCTACGACCACAGATTTTTTATCATTTTTTTTCTTAGTAACAGGCTTCTTAACAAGAGTTTCAGAAGTATTGTTAGAAATAGCTTTAATAGCGTCTGTTAATTTGACTTTGGAAGACATTGTTATATGGTTGAATTAAAAGAAATAAATTTATAAATCAATTAAATTTATTTCTTTTTCTTAATATAAATGCGTTACGCTACATTAGAAGACCTTCAATCAGCAATTGATCGTGAAAGTAAAGAACGTCCTTCTTATAACTTACAAAGAAGAATTGATCCTGCTTATCAAAATGCTTTAACTTTAGCGCAAACACAAGATGATAAAAACTTAATTATGCAAATATCCGAAGGACAAGCTTACTTAAGCGATAAAGATAAATCTTCATTATGGACTGTAACTAATCCTTCCCAGTTGTCAGAGATTCTTTCATCTGCTAGAGAAAAAGCACTTGGAGGAGAAGTGTGTAAAAATAGAAAAAAGAACTTTGATAAATATGGGAGACCAGCAGATATAAATTCGTTAGACTATTATGTATGTGCTGGCGATGACCCTCTTATATACATTGACAGACAAAATCATGTAGATAGATTAGCGTATGACAATTACCCTGTTTATCCATATAAAATTCCTATAGGTCTAACAACCCAGAATACAGTAATATCTCCAATAGCTGAAACATTCCCTCCAAGTATCCCTTTAATAGATATGAGTGAAGTAAGCGTTCCATATGGTTTAACAAATATGAGAAGTAAATACTTTAAAAAAATACCTCAAGGATTAAACATGTAATTTACGACTAAAAAAATATTATTTTTTTTTCTTTGTTTATAATAAAATTAAGAATGTCAATCTCTAATAATTTACAAGCTACAAAAATAGATGTCGGCTCAGTCGCTGGTTTTGGCCAATCTTTGTCTATTTTAAATCCTGAGTTGTCACCTTGCCCTGCACGTTATTCTTTTGATCAATACGGTCGTCCTGCTGCACCTGATTCTTTGGATACTACAACTTGTCCAGGTTTATATGACCCATCTGTTCGTATTCAAGTTGAAAACTCTTTGCGTTCTTATCTTTCTCCACGTTATTTTAACTTGCCAAAAGGTATTGACCAAGGAACTGATACTATGTTTGGTAGATCTACTTCTAAAGGTAGAAATTACTTAAACACTGAAACCGAACTTCCTGATGCTTCTCTTTATCTTAAATCTGACTCTACCTTGACTGAAGCTGGTATGTTGAACAGACCAGCTTTCGCTCCAGCTTCTTACTTGTTGTATGAGAGAAGAGTTTAATTGTATAGATATAGTTTTCAATCTTAAATATAGGATTAAAAACTATTTTTTAAAACTTCTATTGAACCTTTTCCACGCTTTATTAGCTTCTTTTATATCTTTTGTAGGATGCGAATGAAATCGGCTTCTTTGTTCCATGGTTGTACCTATTTGTCTCATATGTGCATAGCTTATCTTTTTCCTCTTATATAAAGACTTTAATTTTTTTATACTTTTTACTGCCTCTTTTTTATTCTTAAATCTCATACCTTTTACTGTACCTTTAGGATTTTCATCAGTAAATAGGTCAGAATGGTCTTCACTTTTCTTATAAGAACGACGGGGAGGGTTCTTTTTCCCCGTTTTTTTACGATAATAACTTCTTCTTTTATAGAAGGTTCTTGAGTTTCCAGTCATTTTTTAATCATCATATGATTAAAAAATAAAAAATTAATTTTTACCCATAAATTCTCTCACACATTTGTCAAATAGTAATTTAAATTCTTCTTCTTCAATTAACCCTGTATACTCTTTTCTAATTTCATCTTCAGGAGAGTAATAATCCATAAACTCTTCAAAAACGCCAAAATTGCCTTCTTCTACAGCTTCTAAAACACTTTCACGTGTTTTTTCTGGGAGACTTCTTATATTTCTATTTATACGGGCAAATATCACACTTCTTAACTCATCTTTTGGGTTTATATTAAAGCATAAATCTTTATCATTTATAAAACCATTTAATGTATTAACTATGCGGGTAAAATAACCTGTTGTGCAGGTATTATCACAATCAAGTATTTCTTCTAAAAATCTTTTCATAACTTCAGTTTTATCTTCAAAAGAACATATTTTATAATATACAAGTAAGACTATATCTGAGAGGGAAAGTCTCTCAAATCTAAATGGGTCTGTCATAACCCTATAAAAGAAATTATGTAACTTATCCTGAGTTTCAGCTGAATTATCAAGTTTAGATAATTCTTTATGAATATCTTCATACGAGGTCTTTACAAGGTCATTATAAGTTTTTGTCTTAAGATATTCCTTATATAAGGCGCGAACTATGTTTCGGGTATTTTCATTGATAGTTTCATTATGCGCATTTTGTGCATTAGTATAGATTGTTTTATTTTTATTTTCATTATAAAGATCTCCAAGTTCTTCAATAACTTGTTCTGCAAATATAATTTCATTACCTTCTCCAAGAGTTAATAATATGTCAGCACACTCACTTCTTGCGTAGATACTTTCATTTTTATCATCGGCTACATCAAGTATGTATTCAAGTACAAGATTTCTCTCATCACTCAAATAATCATACTGGTCTATAATATATCTTGCGGTCATTAAGGTTAATTCTAGGGGATAATTTCTTTCTTTTGACAGACTAAAAAAATAAGGGTGAAGATGATGAACAACATGTCCATCTAATTTTGTATTTCTCGAGTTATTTGCAAAGAAGAAATATCTATTATAAATATCATAATTATCATTTTCAATAATAGTTTTTGAGGCTTCAACACAATGCTCAACATAATCTTTAAAAGGGATAAAACACATATATCTTACACACTGAATTCTGTCTTCAAATGAGACAGAATTATCCATGGCATATCGTTTTAAAGATAAGAATGGATGTTCTTTATTATCCTGTATATAAGAATCAGTAAAAGTAGAGGTATTTATACCTAAAAAATTAATAGGTAAATATTCAAAGGTTCCCATCTGCTGAGAATATTCATCTTTCTTTACACTATCCATAACATATTCTTCATGCATTTTTTAAAGTATAAAACTCTTTTTAAATTAGTATTTTTTATATTTTTTATACATTTTATAACCTCCTCCAATTATGACAGCAATGAACAATAAAATAATGATAATGGTTATAGGTCTTAATCTTGTTGTTCTTTCTTGAGAAATTCCTTCTCCATTAAAGCCTTCTCTTGATTTAATAAAACCACTTGGTGCAATAGGTTTAAGACCTTGAGTTAAAGGGTTTATTATAACAGAAGGACCTGGAGCTGTAACCTCTCTTGTTGTTATTTGAGGTCCTTTTCCTCCTATCAAAACGCGAGTTTGAATATCAGACGGAGTAGTAGCTATATACCCTTTTATAAATTTTTTCATTCTTTCATTCTTAACATCAACGTTATTTATTGTTAAATTTTCTGCAAGGTTCATCATAATCTCTTGACAACTTCCACGATCCAAGCATTCATTTAAGACTCTATCATCATTTCCAAAGTTTGCAAGGTTTAATATATCGCATCTTTTACTGCATTTACCCGCTTTCAAAGGTGATATTTCAGGTCTTCCTTCAACTACAAAATCTCTTAAATTTCCAAAATTATCAGAAATATTTTGTAATTTTTGAGGGTCTGTGAAAGTTGTTTCATTCTCTTCAAAATAAAATCCATCTTTGTAAGATTTGACGCAAGTTTCGTCATTATTTAGACCTACACTTCTACAATATTTTTTAGAAGCTACTAAATTGATGAAATCATTTCCATCTCTTTTATCGTCTAATTGAAGGAGATAAATATCACATTTATCATCCCAATTTCTTGCACATCTCTGAGCCATATGTTCAGGGCATTTTTCTAATTTAAAACCAGAGTCGTGGATATTCTTTATGCAACAATCTTCAGGTAATATACTCATTTTTACCATAAATAAAGATAAAAAGATTTTAATAATGAAAAAACATAGTGTTAAAGAATTTAGTTTATTTATAATAAATGGCAACAGAGCTCTTAGAAAAGTTTGAACACGAGTTCATCTCTATTGAACCCTTAAATAAAAAGTATTTGAAAGTCGATCTTACTACCCAGAGTAGAAGCTGGGAAGATTTTTTAGATAAAAGTCTTGATTATTCTAAAGATCACAAATGTTGGGTTCTTGTACCTAATGAACTTAAAGATTTTATTGAACTCTTGAAAAATGTCGAGGAAGAGAGTGAAGAAGATGAAAGCGATGAAAGCAGTACAGATGATGAAGAGATAAAAAAAGCCTTAACTAGAAGATTAAAAAGTGAGTCTAAACAAGTGGAAATTGAAGAATCGCATGTTTCAGATAGTGAGCTCGAAGACACTCTTAGCGTTGTAAGAAGAATTAGAGGGTTGTATAAACGTATAAGAGGTCTTGAAAAAAGAATTGAATTTTTAGAAACAAAACATATTTAAAGTATTATCTTGATTTATATAAAAATATGGGTATTCCTATTCCAGTATTTGATTTTAAAAGACCTATCGGTTCTATAAAAGAATATTTTATCCTATTATATTTTGACTTGATTTCATCCGAATATTATAATAATGGAAAGACTGTATTATGGAGCTATTATCAGTCTTTATATTTATGGTCGAGTGTAGGTAATACAGTTCTTGGTTCTAATACTATTTATGTTCCTTTTAAACTTAAAGATAAAATGTATAAGTTTCCCCTTATTCTTAGACCATTTAATAATGTTATAAAAATAACCGATGATAAGGGTAATGATTTAAGTGAATGGGCTGGGCCTTATAATAACTTTTACGGGATACAACTAACTCCAAAAGATTTGGGTTGTAATAAGGTTATTATAACCTATAACAATGGAGAAGAAGATAAGTTAATAGAGGAAAATGAGTTTATTACTGGAGTTTAATTTTTTTCTTTTTATTTTATTTAATAAAAAGAAAATGGATAATATACTTGATCAATGTTCTATAAAAGAACTTATACTTTTTGATGTAACTAAGCCTATGGCAAGCTCATCAACTATTATTACCATTGCTATAGGTGCTGTTATACTGAATAATATCATTTATAATATTGTTCTTAGAAACTCTTCTTCCGAGTATGTTGAAACCTTAAATGATGAACAAGGAAGCGAGTTTGATGCCTATAGGGATAAAAATATTTCTCCCGCTGTACTAGGTATAAGCGAGTTCATAAATAGCGGAATATATGCACCTATGGTTGAAGAGTTATTTTTTAGATTTTTATTTTTAAAGCTTGTTTTGATTAAGATTTTTAAGTTTAACTTTCACACTGCTAATTTTTTTCACGCTGTAATTTTCGGGTCATTACATATGACAAATGCTATAGTTGCTGACCAAGAGTTTAACAGAACTGTTTTACAAAGTATTATGGCTGGTTTTGGAGGGTTAATATCAGGGTATACTTATAAATACACAAACACAATTTTAACCCCGTTATTATCTCATTTTATTAATAATATGTTAAGTGCTGGAAGTGAGTTCATTGATTACGCAAGATATTATGAAAGAATTGTTGAAAAATTTAGAATTTTAACCTCAGTCTAAGTATGTAATTTTTACAGGATTTAAAGGAAGTTTTCCTCTTGGTAAATTAGAGTTGTATTCAACGTTTTCAGTAAGGTTATTTACAACGTTAAACATATCTCTAAATTCTTCTATTGTTAAATTCCCTCCATATTGCTTTAAAAGTTTCCAGCTTAAAGCCTTTCTTATATTCATCTTTATAGGATATTCCCCAAATATTTTTTTATACATAAGATAGGTCAAAGAACTACTATCTTTGTAATTTACATTGTTATAGTTTTCATGCAAATAAGACAATATGCAATTAAAGCTGCAAAATATCCCTTCTGTATCAAAATAATTATCTCTATATCTTATAGGCATTCCAAGAGGATGAACATTTGAAGGTATTTGATGTCTATCCCACCAACAATGAATATGAGTTGAAGACGGAAGCTCGGCATTTTCATACTCATTCTTAAAACAAGTATAAGCTTTGATCTTAATATTATTACTTACAATCGTATCATACGTCTTTGGTTTATTCTCAGAAATTCCTAAATGCTCAAGATCAGTTTGAAGCTTATCTATATCACTCTTTTTAGATAATACTTTTTTAGGCTTCTGAACAGGCGCAATAAGTTCCGATTGAATAATTTCTCTAACTTCTTTCATAACATATTTCTTGTCTAAAAGAGCCGGGTTAATTTTATTTAATTTAATGGTTGTATCCTTCTCATCTAAATCATCAATTTTAAACTTAATAACTGCCTTTGACTTACGCTTAATAAATTGAGTCATTCTCTAAATATAATAATACCTTGTTATTATATTTAAATTTTCATTTAATTTTTTTAATTTCTTCAGGCTCATTTTCATCATTAGTTTTTACATAAGTATCTTATGCCACCGTAATTCTCTTTGTAACCATAATAGACTTTCTCCCTATCTTTTTAACATTCTTTATCATTCTTATCTAAAAGATTAAATTTTATAGATTGCTTATAACCATCTGCATACATATCTATCTTTGTTTTTGTATCTACATTGAACTCTAACATTTCATAATTAAAACTTAATGTTCTTACAGTTACATTATCCCTTAAACTATATTTTTTTGAAGTAAGACAAGATACTATCTTTTTAACGTAAGAAGTAAAATTATCAATAGTATCCCCCTTTTTATCCTTAAAAGTTATTCCTAGAATGTTAGACTTTATTTCTTCTCTATCAAGGTACTCTAACAACTTATCTAATGGAAATGCGTCAAAAACTGCACCATCAATATAACACTTTCCATTATACTCTACTTTTGAAAATAAAAATGGAATATTAGAAGATAATATACACGCCTTTGATATAGGCATGTCAGGATATGTATCAACACTTAAATATTCCTTTATATTATCAGATATATTATAAGCTGGACATATTAATATCTTATTGAATTCTCTATACAAGTCTTTGAACGTTGGAACATACCCTATTTTATATTTTATCATTGTCTCTATGTACTCAAGCATCAAATCTACATTTACCATCCCGTAATAATCTTTCAACATAAGAGGATTTAAGTCTTTGAATAACTGAGAAATATCATTAACACATAAATATGTTATGATTTCTAGCGGGGTATATCCTATTGCTAATAACATACATATATAAGAACCTACAGAACAACCACAAAAATATTTTATATTTGAAACATCAGTATGATCTAGAAACCCAAGAATGAGAAATCCCTTTATAGCTCCAGATGATATTACTAATCCATCATACATTTATAAAAAAAGTTATACTCTTTTAAGGTTTATTTTCTAAATTTATGTTCTTCTTTACACACAAAATATAAGATGGTTAAGAACAATATAATGAGCATAAATATAATTACGTGATAAACCTTTGCATCACACTCAAAATATCTTGAACACATTGGACAACTACTTATATGGTTCAAAGTATCTATACAACTTTGTCCTTGTTGTCTTGACCTAAATCCTTCCCTTATTCTCATAGGAACAGATGGTTGTGAAGTAAACATCTTCATAGGAGGAACTGACCCTGCTGGTAAAGGCATTGTTAATCTACCAGCAGTTAGAGGTAAAGAATTCATATAATCTGTTTCTGCTGATTGGAGAGATTGAGCTCTTCTTTCATTTTCTAACATTGCAACGTTCAAATTAGGGGAAAAACTATTCTGATTATTAATTTGATAATGTTGAGGTGGAGATGTAGGTAATCTTATTTTAGAAGGAGCTTGTGGTTCCATAATATTATTAGGTCCCATCAAAGATGTATATTTTGTTGTTTGGAAACTTGGATTTTCAAAAGGCATATCTACAGGTTCTATTATAGTAGCTTTTGGAACAATTTGTTGAGTTGGAATGTCAGCACCTACATTATTTGCTTCTGCTATTAATTCTCTTAGTAGTGTTGGCATATTTATTATTATAATAAAAAAAAGATTAATTTAAAAAGAATTTAAATCAAATAATAAATGGATATTGATAAACAGATTCAAGCTTTAGAAGGCAAAAGTATCCCTATTTCTTTAGGGTCCAAAACTGTTTTTATGAAGATAGGAATTTCCCTTATTATAAGCATTGTTTTTCTATATGCTTTACGTCCTTATTATCTTTTAAAAATAGAGGCTGACCCAACTGAGAAAAAATGTGTAGCAAAAATCAATATGAAATATTTTACAATAACAACTATCATCTTTACTGGAGGCATTTTTTATCTTTTACAACAAATGAACGTATTTACAGACTAATTTTTAATGATATTTTTATTAAAAATTAATTCGTCTTCTTTGAAGCTATATCTTCAAATTCAAATTCTGGCCCTCTCATTTTAGGCTTTTGTTGTGGAGGATTCGCAAATGGGGTAAAACCAACAGGACTTTGTTGTCTTTGTTGTTGAGGCGGCTGTTGTGGATGATATTGTTGTTGAGGAGGAGGTGGAGGTATATTCATAGGGTTAAATAGGGTTAAAATATTAACACCATATTTTCTTTCAGCCCATTTTCCTCCTATGAAGAAGGCAGCATTCATTGCTACTACACCTACTAATCTTATTTCTACAGGCCATTTCTTTTCATCTTGTATATAGTTCTTCTCTCCAAGCTCAAATAAAAGACTTTCATATTGATTTATACAATTTTTCTGATAGTTATAAAAGCCTCTTATATCATCAAAACTTCCAAAATTTAAAAGAAGTATTTCCAACCCTAAAAATGAATACAATAACCATTGTTTATATCTAAGAGATTTTGCATCTATTTCAAGCTGTTTTTTAATAGAATTATAATCTTTTTGGAGAGTGATTAAATCAGTATGTTCTGTATGATTAGGAATATGAGCATTATTATACTCTTTTTTAAGCTTGGCAAACTTGTTTAATAAATCACGCTTTTTTTCTTGTTCATCTCTTTCATCAGTTGTAATATAATCTAAATTTCTTATACCGTTAGAATCTATCTGCACTTTACCCTCTGTTATTTCAGATAAACTAGGAGGTATATTCATATGTTGTTGAACTTGTTGTTGAGGTTGAACTTGTGGTTGTTTATCGCGAGGACTTTCAGATTCCTCACCCTTTAACATTTTACTTAAAGGACTTTCATATTTCTTCTTTTCATCGTCATCTCTCCTCTCATCTCTCCTATCATCATCTCTCCTCTCATCTCTCCTATCATCATCTCTCCTCTCATATCTCCTCCCATCATCGTCTCTACTTCTCCTCTCATCATTATCTCTACTTCTCCTCTCATCATCATCTCTACTTCTTCTCTCATCATTATCTCTACTTCTCCTCTCATCATCGTCTCTACTTCTTCTCTCATCATCGTCTCTACTTCTCCTCTCATCATCGTCTCTACTTCTCCTCTCATCTCTTCTTTGTTTTAACTTATTTTTAAAACCAAATTTTATGCTTCCTTTTAATGTATCTAAGTCATCGTATCTATTTTCATCTAATACTTTAGTTTCAAAATTTTTGAGGTCATTATCAGATGCATTTGTTATATCAATAATTTTCTGTTTTGTAGATGGAGATTTTGGGGGAGATTTAACTTCATTATGAGAATTATCATTTTCAAAGGAAGATTTATGATCAGTTATAGAGTAGGATGAATGCTGTTTTGAAATCCAATCAGTAGCTCTAAGGGTTGGTTTAACTTTAGCTTTATTTTCTAACATTTCCATATATAACCGAGGTTCAAGGTCATATTTAGGAGGATAAAATGTTAAAAGAGGTCTATCTGATTCTACTTTAACAAATTTTATATTTTTCTGCTTTGTCATTTCTTTTTTGATTATTTACTTTTTCTTTAAACGAGGTTAAACAAATTTAATTGATTTACAGTTTAAAGTTCTATGTTATATATAAGAAAAATGACCTTCCAAACCATCCTTAATAACATTGAAAATATTGAAACTAAAAATGAGTTTCTATCCCTTTTAAATAAGGTGAGTGACGAGTATTACAATTCAAATAAATCATCTTTAAGTGATGCTGAGTTTGATACTTTAGTATCTATCTATGAGAAAAGATTTAACGAAGAGTATTCTTATATTGGAAGTAGAGGAGATGTTAAACTTCCTGTATTTATGCCTTCATTGAATAAGGTAAAGGACAATCATGCTTTATCTTTATACAAAAAAAGATGCGATACTGATAGTTATGTTGTATCTGATAAAATTGATGGTTTATCTTTATTAGTTGTTGTGAAGAATGGAAACGTAAAACTTTATACAAGAGGTGATGGAGAGTATGGTAAAGATGTAACTAATATATATGAGTATATTGATATTGGAAAAGCCACAATTTTACAGTCAGACCATATAGTAAGAGGTGAAATTGTAATGCCTTTAGATAAGTTTAAAAATTACTCTGATACTTATAATAATCCTCGTAATCTTGTTGCTGGTGTTATTAACTCTAAAGAAAAGAACCCGTCTATATTAAAGAATCTCAAATTTATAGCATATTCTTATTATACCGAGCAAGGCTTACAATCAACTGATGATACTTTTAAACTTCTTAAATTCTTGGGGTATTATGTACCTTATTTTGAAGTTATAAAAAATATAAAAGAAGATAATTTAAGAGAAATTTTAAATAAAAGAAAGGCTGAAGCAGAGTATGAAATAGATGGAATTGTTATAAGTTCACAGCAACTTGTATGTGAAAACTCAAAAGAAAACCCTAAATTTACAGTTGCTTTTAAGTCATTAGGTGAAACAAAAGAAGTAAAGGTTTTGGACGTTGAATGGAACGTGAGAAAATATAATTATTTAAAACCTCGTGTTAAGACTGAACCAGTATACTTTGGAAATGTCAAGGTTCAATATTTTAGCGGGTACAATGCAAAGTATATAAAGGATAATAATATCGGTGTTGGAACTGTGTTGTTGGTAACAAGAAGTGGGGATGTTGTTCCTGATATTTTAAGTGTAGTAACTCCTACAGAAGCATTGATGCCTAAAGAAGACTGTCATTGGAGTTCATCTGGTTTAGAACTTATATCAGATGAAAATAACTCTGATATAAACCTTATTAATAGACTTGTTTCATTTTTTACTGTGTGTAATATTAAGGGTATGAAAGATGGTATTATTAAAAAAATAGTTGAAGGAAGGGGAATAAAGGATGAGAATGAGTTTTTTTGTATTACAAAGGATGATGTTTTATCAGTAGATGGATTTAAGGATAAAAGTTCCGAGAATGTTATAAGTTGTATAAACGAATTAAAGGGTAAAATATGCGTTCAAGATATAATGGTTGCATGTGGTATATTTCAGGGTTTTGGAGAGAAGAAAATACACAAGATTATTTCAGAAGTTGGGGACGTATTGCCATATTGTGTAAACGATAAAATTGTAGATAAAAAAGACCTTATTTCTAAAATTTTAAGAATTGGAGGGTTTAATACGACTGCTGAAAAATTTGTTAATCATCTTGATGAATTTAAAGAATATTATAATAGGGTAAAGAGTGCTTTTGGTGCGCCAAAATCTATAGTTATACCAAAGGTTGAAATTACAGGTAAAATTTATTGTTTTAGTGGATTTAGAGACGCTAAACTAAAGGTTAAATTAATGGATGAGGGAAACTTTGTTGTTGATACTTTAACAAAAGAAGTAAATATCCTTGTTGTAAAAGATATAAATGATACTTCTTCGAAGATTGAAAAAGCAAGAAAATATGGTATAGAGATAGTAGAACTTAAAAAGTTAATATAAACTATTTAAAAAATATTTTCATAGTAGTAAAAAAGATGGATAATGATGTTAAGAATGTTATGCTGAACTTGTATCCTAAAAGAAAATTTCCAGTTCCCTCTGATCCTGAAATGGATGATGAACCTGAAAGACAAGAATTTGTCCATCCGGTTATGCTTAAGAATAAAAGTTTAGGTGAAAATATGGGTAAAAAATGGTTTTTCTCGGCTATAATAGCTGGTATAAGTATCTTTTTATTTAGTTCATTTTTCCTGGATGCTATAGATGATATATGTATGAGAAGGGATACAACCGTGTTTAATGCAAGTGGAGATCCAAAGATAGGTCTTATTATCGTGATTTTTACGATAATACTCCTTATAACAAGAACCTTTTTTAGTTTAATTTAATTGATTTAAAGAAAAAATTTTATTATTTATAATTATACTAACTAGAATGAGCTCACAAAACCTTAATTTACTCCCTTCTATCGAACGCCTTGTTAAAGACTATGTTAAAGGTGTTTATGGTGTTGAATTGGATACCTTGGTTTCTTGTTTTAAAGAACAGGTTCACGGTAGACCAATTCAAGAAATTAAAGAGGAATTTGAACAACTTGATGCTAAGAAAGAGGCTAGATTTAAAGAATTAGATAAAAAGCGCGAAGAAAGAGAAAAAGACCCTGAAAACATCCTTACAAATGGTTTTTTAACTTCCTTAATAGCAAAAAGTCAACAAAAGAAAGTTTCATCTAAAGACAAGGCAAAATGTATTCACCCTATTGCAAAGGGTGAAAAGAAGGGTCAACCTTGCGGAACAAGTGTATCAGAAGAAAGTAAGAGTGGAAAGTACTGTAAAAAACACTTGGCGCAAGAAGGTAAAGATGAGCCTGTTGAAAAAAAGACAGTTTCAAAAAAGACTGCAACAGAACAACAACCGTTAAATAAGTTTACAAAGGATGAACTTAAGGAGAAAATCGAGAAAAGAACAACTGAGATTGAAGTAAGACGAAATAAATTTGGAAATTGGGAACATCAAGGTAGTGGAATACTTATTGATAGGGATACTAGAAAGGCATATGGAAAACAACAAAGTAATGGTTCTGTCGTGCCTTTAACATCTGAAGATATTGAGTTATGCAAAACAATTGGATTCAAGTATATTTTACCTGATAATATCTCTTCAAATGATAATGAGGATATGGAGGAAGAAGACGATGAAGACGAGGACTTAGATATTGATGATGATATTGACGATGAAGATATGGAATGAATATCAAGTATAATATCGGGTATTGGAACCGTAAAGTTTACGGGGAGTGCCATCGCTAAACCTACCAATTTTTATAGAAGTATCAGGCTCGAAGAGCCTGTATTCTTATAAAAATCAGGTTGATTTAGAGATGCACCACACGATAAATAATTTTTTATAACGGGTTATAAAAAATTATTCAATTCTGACTAAGTAGTACATTGATATAGACTTTTTGTTGTCATACTTATTTTTTATTAAGAACATTTTAAGGTTGTTTCTATTTGATGAAAAGTGTGTAAATTTAAATCCTCTTTTTATTTTTTCTCTGCTTATCTTCTCATATGATTTTGATATGTTAAGTCCTGTCTCTTCTTCAAACTCACGAATACCACATTTTTCAAAATCTCTAAGGTCTTGTTCTTCCATTCCTCCACCTGGTATTGTTATTCTTGGTTCAGGATACTTATCTTCATATAAACCTTCACCTTTTGGTTCAATGTTAAATAGCAATAGTTCATCTGTGTCTTCTCTCTTGAAGAAGTCCTTAAACTTGCTTATTGGTTTTTGAACGTGCTTAACGCTAAGTTTATGTATGTCTTTTATGTAACTTAAATTTCTATCTTGCTTTATACTTGTTACAAAAGCACAAGTTTCGTCCAAAAAATCAGTTACATTTAAGAGGGGAATTCCTAGCAGAGCGCAAGTTTCTTTAGTAGGAGTTCCATCATAGTCTTTTTTTATAAAGTATATACCACAGTCTAACTTCATAGCGCCATTTTCTTTCATAAAGCTTGATACTGGCATAATAGCCAGTATATATGATCCTTTTCTAACATCATAAAACTCTTCCATTTCATCCTTTTATTATAAACAAATATTATTTTAAATTCCTAAATATTTTCTAAAAATAAATAATAAGGAGAAGATGAACTTTAACTCAAATCATATAACGCTTGATCCGATTAAGAAGGTTTATACCTTGAATCCAACTGTATCTAAGCATCAAAGAACTCCATTTATAAAAAACAAATTAAACCCTTCTTTAAATGTCATAAAACATGTAAAGGAAGAAAGTAGCTGCAACAAAACCTTGTGTTCTTAAAAGTCAATCAAACGTTGTTGTTTAGCCATGAGATAAGCAAAGTAGAGAGCAAAGAATGAAGCAATGAAATAAAGATTCATAATCATACCTTTTGGTTCAACCTTAATATATTGGTTGTCATAGAACCAGTGGTGCATAGCGCAGACAGAGACTATAAGTATAGAGACAGTATAAACGCGTGGGTCAATATCCATTTTTTTAAATATTCTTAAAGATAATATTTAAAAATTAAAAAAATTAAAAACTTAATGATGAGAGATTTCTATTTTTTCTTATGCTACTTGCGGTTGGAACCATGCCTACTGTATTGCTAGGTCTTGAGACACGGTCTTCATAACTTCCAAAATTACTCAATTTGTCGTTTTGATTAAAGGATAATTTAGCATTTCTGAAAATATCTTCATTATAACCAACGGTAGAAACCATGTTTGTTCTTGAAGCATAAAGAGGGGTATTTCTATCTAAGAAAATATCTGGTTGTTTTACCTGAATAACAATCTGAGGATTACCAGCATTTGTATTGACAACACTATAAACATAATCCTTTAATTTAACAGGGGTTCCGTCCCTTGTTAATAACTCTATTTCTTTTCCTTTTGCTGCGTTTATAGCAATGTAATTTTTATCTCTAATATTAGCGCTAATATCAATTGAATTATTTGTCTTTGGATCGTATATGGTTATAGACGAAAAATTTGTATTAAGAGTTTTAAGTAAAGTATCCTTAATAGTCTTCTCATCTGCTTTCTTTGTCCTTATAGCTTCATCTCCGACTCCAATATACTGCAATCCAGCATTTGTTTGATAAATACCTTCTAAGTTTTCAGTAATATTACTTTTAACCTTATTAAAGTCAACAGTAGGACCAAATTCAAGAGGTAGATTTGGATTTGTTCTCATAATTCCAGCTGTAACATCCTCGTGAATTATACCTTTAATTTGATCACGATCAACAGCGTCTCCAATAGACATAGGAAATGTATAGTCTGAACCAGGATTAGTATGTGCGGAATAATTTTGATGAATATGAGGAGCACTTATAGCCACTAAAGTTTCTAATGGCATCATTGGGGGACGAACAACTTCTAATTTATAAGGACTTTTAACACCTTGTCCTTGACCCATATCAACTTGAACCATAGGATTTCTACCTCTTGCAAAGACTTGAATACCCTCGTTGACACGAGTAGGATCTCCATAATCATTATCAGGTCTTGCCATATACATAACATCTGATATATTAACAGTTTCTTTTCTTCTTGTAAAAATAGACTTTGGAGGGTCTTTATAAATATGAGGTACTTCATAAGCTACTAAATTAACTCCTGCCCTTTCTTTTTTTGGATATTGAATAGACATTCTCTTTACTTTAAAAAAAGATAATTTTTAATTTTTAATTACACTGATATTAAACTTTAAGAATACAAAAGTGCTTAACAAAATGAACAAGACTGAGCTTATCAACCTTTTCAATAAGAACTTTAATGACTTTTTAGATATACTTATTGATAAGTTTCCGAAAGAACAGGATTTTATTCTTATAAGCATCCTTCTAAAAACACAAAGGCTTTCATACGTTGATTTAATCCATAATTTTTCAACTATTCTAACTCCTAATAAACAGCTTATATTAAACAAGTCAAGCGAGTTCTTTATACATAAAACATCAAACATGTTTTATGGTATAAATCAGCACATCAATTCTTCAAATTCTTTTAAAAGAATATGGAATCATTTACAGACTGAAGAAAGAGATATGCTTTGGAAATGGTTCAAATTATTTCTAAATATCTGTTTAGAGTATGAAAAATGATTCTAAAAATTATAGTAACCTAAAGCTTCCTGAACAGATGGTTGTCTTTTACCTAAGCTCGAATTAACGATATTATGAAGGTCAACGCTGCATCTAAAAAGTGCAAATCTATCACTACCACAATTATCGATGTCAATTAAGGCTAAATTATCAATAAGATGTTGCTTACACTTAGGGCAAGGCAGAATGTATTGAAGACAACTGAGCATTGCCTTATAGTTTTCAAAAATATCATATATGTCGCCACTTCCATATAAGGCAGAAACATGAATAATAAACCATAAACTATTACCCCAATCCTCTTTAGATAATCTATCAGGTTCATATGATGCTTTAAATTCATTGAAAGAAGGAACTTTAACATAATTTCCATACTTGTTTAACAATGCTATATAGTAAGCTTGCATTAAGTAAACCCATATAAATGCTGTAAAGTTTGACTGTAAACAGAAATCTAAAAATTCAAACTGGTTCGAGGAATATTTTACGACTTCAGCTATATTAGGGTAAATTTTAAAAAAGTTTTGTAAATCAGGGTTAGTTAAAAGCATATTTTTTACGTTAGAATTCATATACGCATATTCCGTAAATCTCATTTTAATGTACTTATTAGGCATGAGGTTTATAACATTCTGAAAAAAACATTTTATACTCATGACCTGCATTTCATCTTCTGTATTATAGGTTCTACTTAATATAAACATAGACCTTAAATAGGTCCATAACCACTTGTCAACTTTATCTATAGGCAATTCTAATGTCATTCTTCTTTTTAATTATATAAAAATAAATTTTTATATACTAATTTTCATTATTTTCTTCGCAATCTTCTGTATTCAAAAATCGTTGAACATATCTCTCGTCTAATTTAGGGAACACATCATACTTTTTTAAAACTTCTAAATTGAATGTTTCTCCCTTTACTTTATTCTCAATTTTCTTCCATCTTAAACCGTTCTTCTTACAAAGCGCAATATCACTTTCATCTAATGGAAGCCATTCACCTTTATTTCCTTCTTTTGCAACTATGTATTTCTCTGTACTACTCTTAAAAATTAACCCTGTATTACCATACACAAAATTGTTGTATAAATTTTTTCTTATAATATAAACTTCATCTTCTTCGTAAGGTTCTTCTTCATTAACAGTATTTGTAGTAGTAATTGTAGCTTTAGTTTTTGAATGCATTTTGCAGGCTCTTTCTCCGCTCTTAAATGTTTTACCACATTCTTCCCCTTTTCTTGTTCCTGACTTTATAATGGTTTTACAGACATTCATATTATCTACTTTACATTTACCTAAAGAAACCCTTAAATTATTTTGTAATAAAAGATTTAAAACATCTTTGTCTGATTGAACTATATCATTCTCTACAAGATAAGAAAAGAACTTATTACAAGCTTCGGAATACTTGATTATTAAATCCATTTTTGATGCTTTAACTTTAATATTTTTTATCATAAATCAATTTAATTTCTACAACTATATATAAAAAATGACCTCAATACATGGAACTGATTCTTCGTATTACAGCATAGCTGATGAACACCTTTATTTAAATCTTACCGATGATAAGGTTGGAAATGCTTACTACTCTGATATTATGAACATAGGAGGCTCTGATGAAGATATAACTACTTATACTGAAAAATACAACAGTAAATGGAATCCCAGTATATTTAAAGCCGTAGAAAACTATGATAAAGATTGTAAAAGTAGTCTTTATACTTCTATAACAAAGGCTGAAAGAAGCTCAAGCATTTACTCTATCATGAAGTCTATTCCTACCTTAAAAGAATGTTCTAAATTAGTAGATGAATCATATTTTTATAATACCTTGAAAGACAATAATGGTATTCATAAATATACTTTTTTTGCTTTTGAAGATCCTGGTATGGAAGTTGCTAATTCATTTTTAAGTAATTATAGGTATGAAACTTATGCCATAAGAGAGCTTCTTAAAGCAAATACTCTATTTTTCCCTCTTAATCCCTCTCAAATTGTTAAAAGAAAATTAAAGCTTAAAACACTCTCTGACAATAATTTCATCTTTGCAGATGGTCGTGGTAAACAACTTGTAATTTATATACCTGATACTACCCTTAATAATTATAATATGCCAAAACAAGATATTGTTTTACCTGTTAAAGGCTATGTAGAAACAGACAACGGATGGCTTTATATCCTTGAAGCTCCAATTATTCCACAAATTATTGTTTAATCATTTATACATTCTTTATTTAAAATGTATAAATATATCCTTATTTTTCTATTATGGGTTTTGAATCTTGAATTAAGTGTTGGAAATGTTCTATTAAGACCAAACAGTGATGGTGATATTGTTTTTAGACTAAATAATATTTTACCCTTTATGAAAGCTTCATTTACTTATTCTTATTTTTGGAATATGAGTATGTGGGATATAAATATTTTTACATTTTTTGGGTTATGTTTAGCTTATATTTATCTTATTGAGGAGTTTCTTCAGTTGTAGTAGTTTCTGGAACTTCTTCTACTGTAGTCATATTAGCAAGCATATCTGCTAAGTTAGTTGAAGGATTATCTCCTCCTCCACTTAACATAGAAGTAACCATACCCCCTAAAGAACTTGCAAGATCACCTTCTCCATTCATAAAAGACCCAGGGTCTTTCATAAGACCACCTAACATTCCAGCTAAATCTCCACCACTCATAAGACCTCCAACCATATTCATCATATTAACCTTTGCATCTTCATCCATACCGCCTATTAAGCTTGAAGCAATACCAGCTAAGTCGCCTGCTCCTTCTCCACTCAAGAAAGACCCAGGGTCTTTCATAAGACCTCCAACCATATTCATCATATTAACCTTTGTATCTTCATCCATATTACCCATTAAACCAGATGCCATATTCATAAGAGAGCTTGGGTCTTTTAAGAGAGAACTTGGGTCTTTCATTAAGGTATCTAAAACATTTGGAATTTGAGAAGCTTCTTCAGTCTGTGATGCTGTACCAATTTCACTAGCAGTTGTTTTCATCTTTTCTTGAAGGGAAGAAATCAGTTTTCCGACGTTCAATTTTCCATCTTTTAATTCTTTAGTCATATCTGATAAAGCACCGCTTTGTAATAAACTCATAGCAGCAGCCATTGGGTCTTCAACTCCATTCGTATCTTTAAACAGTTCATCAATCTTTGAAACATACTTGTCTAAAAATTTACTTTCTTTATCTTCTTTTAAAGCTTCAATCATAGTATTATCTTCAAGCAATAAAGCAGAGATAAGTTGAAGATGTTTAAAAATAACTTCAACTGAGTCTTTATTTTCTTTTAAGAGTTGTTTAAGGTTAATATAAACCTTTTCACTGAACGCAATATTTTCGTCTTTTAAAAGCTTGATATCCATATTTAAGACAGCTTCTCTGTTATTTTCTAAAAACTTTTTAAAGACTTCATTTTGCTTGGAAATTGCTTTTTTATTACTTAAAGGTGTTTTCTCCTTCAAAAATATATAATATAAACCTAAATTTTTATGTTTGTTTCCAAAGTTTCGGTTAAGCTCATTAACAAAAGCTAAAATTTTACTAAATGGTTTAGTTACGTCCATATTTTTTATATTTACTTATTATTCTTTTAAACTTTAAAGCATAAAATTATTATAATAAAAATGAATCAACCAACTTTTAAATCATTTGAAAAGGCTTCTATGCTCCCTGAAAGTGTTCTTCCTTCAAATCAAAAAAGTCCATATAACATAACCTATAATATCAATAAAGAAGAAACTAACGTTTATCCTCTCTGTGTATCAAGAACACCTCAAAACTTTGGAAAACATGTTTACATTATCTATTCTGATGATATTTCAACCATAAATAGATGTATGACTTATCTTCAACATCTTACAAAAATTCCATTTATTGAAAGCTCTTTGGATACTCTAAAACCATTTGATGAAAAGGATTACAAAAAAGAAAATATATATACATTTAACCTTCTAAAAAATGATATTAAAATTAACAATAATCCAGCTATTTTAAGCCATATGATTACTAAAATTATAAACAATAGTAATGGGGTTATTGTTATAGCTAATTCATTTAAAGACGTTCCAAAAGTAATTACGACTATGTCTCACCTCATTTTTATAGATAAAAATATTAAAGATGTAGAACAGTTAGTCCTATATAGTTCAGGCATTAAAATCACAAATTATAATTATGACTTTGAAAAGATACTGTGTATTAATAAGACTACATTATGGACAAAACTTTCTTTTTTTTAATTTTTTCTTGTACATATAGTAGTAATGACAGACCCTAAAAAAACTATTGATAGTGCTATAAGTAAAATGCTATTAAAGTATCCTGATAGAATACCAGTTATTGTTAAAAAAGGAAATAAAGAAGCTCCAGATATAGATAGGCGTAAATATCTCGTCCCAAGAGATATTACATTTTCAACATTCACTTGCATAATAAGAAAAAGGCTTAAATTAAAACCTGACCAAGCTATATTTATTATGGCAAATAATACCCTTATAAATCAAAGTGAATTAATGACATCTGTTTATAACAAATATAAGTTTAAAGATGGCTCTTTAGAACTTACTTATTCTACCGAATCAACATTTGGTTTCATGTAATTTAAACCTTATACTTAGCTTAAATTACATATTATCCAGTTCTCCAAGAATACAAGCAGTCCTTATTCATACAATTATTGAATGTAGTTGGAGGTTCATCTGCCCTTCTAAGTTGGACATTATAAAATTGTATTTTCTTCTGCTTACATTTAGGACAAGATATAAAACTATCAATAACCTCAATCTCAGTCTGTAAAGATATAACTTCTTTCTTAACACCTTCCCTATATTTATCCCATAAAATACTTTCATACGAATATTTATATTCTTTAATTTCCCCCAAAATTTCCTTTAAAGAAAGTTCATTATAAAACATATTTCTCAGTATATTCCAGCTCTGAAAATCTGAACATTTTATATTATTCATAAATATATTTACATTCTTATCGGAAGATGAAAAATTATACAATTCATTCTTTATATTTTCCCTACTATTTTCAAATGATTTAAACTTGAATTTATTGACTTGGTTTACAATCTTTTTTTTATCTATCTTGAACTCTCTCTTTCTTAAGGATTGAGTTGTATTCTTTTCATCAAAAATTTCATCTATTAAACTATTATCTTCATCTTCTTCAGGTTCTTCCTCCTCTTGATATTCTTCTGCCTCTTCATGGTCTTCAACTTCTTCTTCAGGTTCTTCCTCTTCTTGATATTCTTCAGCCTCTTCATGGTCTTCAACTTCTTCGTCTTCTTCAACCTCAGTTTCATCTTCATTATAGTCAAAAATTTCGTCATCGTCATCATCGGATGAATACATTTTTAAGTCTTTAAGTGTTAAAAAAACAAGAAATAAGTTTTTAAAAATCATTTTAAGGTTTGAATTATATTTAATTAAAATGAGTACTATTACCTCTTACATAAAAAATGCTGAAGCAAAAGGAGAAGATGTGACTTTACTTAAAGGTATAATGATGAACTATATAAAAAAGAACTATAAAGAGCTTGATAAAGGTATAAATGAGTATCAAGCCCAAAAAAATTTTTCTGAAAACGAATTTAGAAAGTTTTATATTATGGTTAATTCTATATATGAAAATCTTTATAATAATAATAAGTTTACTATCTTTAATTATAATATTGAGAGTGTCAAAGAGGCTGAAGAGCATTTTAGAAATCCTCAGTTGGTAGATGACGATAAAGCTGTAACTATAACTACAACTACTTGTAAAAGAACTGACCTTATTACAAGAACAATTGATAGTTTTTTGGAATGCGTATTAGATTATAAAAAATATGTAAAAGAATGGATCATTATAGACGATAATTCTAATGAAAAAGATAGAGCTTATATGAAAGAGAAATATCCGTTTATCCGTTTTATTTATAAAGACCAAAGCAATAAGGGTCATCCAAGAAGTATGAACATGTTTTTAGAAGAAGTAAAAACACCTTATGTTTTTAACCTAGAAGATGATTTTGAATTCTTTAGAAGAGATAATTTTTTTGAAAGAATGCATTCTGTACTAGAGCTTGATAAATCTTACGGACAATGTCTTATGAATATAAACTATACAGAAGACACAGATTCCGGTAATGCCATATGGGGTTCAACCATGCGTTCTGTTAATAAAATGAGATATTTTATCCATAACTATTATACAGGTAAAAAACTTGAAGAAGAACAAAGAAAGTTAAATGGACCCTCATGTCTTTACTGGCCTCATTTTTCTTTTAGAGTCGGTTTAACTAAAACATCCGTATTAAAAGAGATTGGAAAATATGACGAAACCGCTAAACATTTTGAGATGGAATACGCTCATAGATACGTGAGTAAAGGGTATAAAACTACATTTCTGGATGGTATATATTGTGCTCATATTGGAAGAAGAACTTATGAAAGAAATACTGAAAAGAAAAATGCTTATGATTTAAATGAAGAAGTTCAGTTTGGAGAAACCCATAGAGTCTCAGAGAAATCTAAAAATATTACAGAAATTTCAACTTTTGTTATAAACCTTAAAAGACGTCCAGATAGACTCAGAAACTTCTTTACAAAAAATAAGGATGAATTATACCCTATAACTGTATTTGAAGGAGTTGACGGTAAAACATTACTTCCATCTCATAAAGTTCAAAAAGCATTTTCTACAGGTGATTATAACTATAGAAGAGGTATTGTTGGATGTGCTATGAGTCACATAAAAATATGGAAAGAATTCATTACTAAGTTGAGCACAAATTTCTGTATTGTTTTTGAAGATGATGCTGAGTTATGTAAAGATTTTCATCATAAGGTATTATACCTTTTAGATAAACATAAAGATTTTGATATTATGTTTTTACATTATAACCCATATCCTCAGTATAATTTACCAGATTTATATTCTGATTCTCCTCCAAAAGCTGAATTTTGGAGTGTCGAAAGAAGTATGAGAGAAAATATGGGAAGTGGAGCAGGTTATATTTTGAGCAGAAATGGAGCAATTAACCTTTTAAGACATATCGAAGAGAAAGGAGTTTATAATGCAATTGACTGGGTTATGTTTAAGTCTAGTAATAAAGTTATGTATTCTAACCCTATGTTAGTTAGAGCCAATTGTTTTCAAACAACAAACGGTAGATGTGATACTGATATTCAAAACGTATTTAATTCAGTTTGTTTTAAAGATGATTTGGAATGGGATAGATATGAACTCTCATATCTCGCAAACAAGCTTATTTCATCTTATCATAACAAAGACAAAAATTCAATCTGTAATTTATTCTATAAAGGGTTTGATGAAAATGTATTAAAGTCGCTTACTTTTGACTTGAAGAATATAACTACAGTCAAAAATATAAAAGGTATGTGTATGATTATTTCAAACGAAATTCAACCTATTAGTTATTTAACAGATTATGTGTGTATCTTACCCGTAAATCTTTTACAAAAGTTAGATGAGGAAATATCTCTTTACCCTATCAAGAGATATACAACTAATAAATATATTTACTGTGTCCCTGATAAATATGCTGACTTATTATTGGATGATAAAGTATGGGAAGATAAAAAATTATTAAACACTGTTTGTCCTTTTTAACTAGGTCCTTTTTAACTTAATAACATGAACTCCATAATATTCTAAAAAATCTAATCCTGCATCATCTCTATATTCTTCGTTATAATATACTGTCTTTATACCAGACTGAAATATTAACTTTGCACATTCAATACACGGACTATGTGTTATAAAGACTGTACAACCTTCACTACTTTCATTTCCTTTTGCAAGTTTTGAAATCATATTCATTTCAGCGTGAATAACACAAGGTAATGTCTTATTATTTTCATCCTCACATACATCACTATCAGAACCATTTGGAGTTCCATTATACCCTATACTTATTATTTTATTATTTTTGACTGCGATACACCCTACTTTTAATCGTTTAGCTGTACTGCATTGACTAAATCTTATAGCAGTATCCATATAAGCTTCTAAATGCTTTTGTTTCATTTTATTAATATTATAACCTTTATTTAAGCTATAATATTAAATATCTAATACTTCATATTTAAAAATTTTAGGTTCATCATTTGGAGGGTAAATATAAACACAAGTTCTCCATTCTTTACATTCCCACCCTAGTTTTTTAAGTTCTTCAATGCACTTATCTACAAGGCTTTTTTCATACAAAATTTTTCCATCACTATTTGAAAGTTCAAATCCCCTGTTTTTTCCAGAAATAAAATCGTCAGTAAGCATAAACTCTAAAACTTCTTTTTTAAAACGAACAAGTTCTCGCTCTTCCCTAATAGTCTTAAAATTAGAGATATTAGAAGGGTTGATATAAGGAGGTATAGACTTCATTTTTAAATAAAAAATAACTCTTTAATTCTCAATTCTTCTTTCATTAGCTATTTTATCAACGCTCCATGCATATTGATTTGAAACACGTTGAATCCACTTTGCATCCACCTTTACTTTATTTATTATTTCAAGAAGCTGTTTTAAAAGGTCAGAATTAGGTCTTGTATCAATGCTTTTATCTTTTTCCCATTTATGAATCCAGTCTTTAATAGTATTGACGCAATATATACTGTCAGAAAATAGTGTGATAGTTATATACTTTCTATACTTTTGGTCTACGCTTGTATAGATCCAATTTAAACCTTCAATTATAGCTGTCATTTCCATTCTATTATTTGTCGTATTTTCTTCTTTTCCGCTAATTGTAAATTGTTGTTCATTTTTATCAAGTATAATAGAAGCCCATCCTCCTTCTGAATTACTACAACTTCCATCAGTATAAAGAGTATATTTTAACTCTCTTTTCTTCTTTCTCTCTGGGGTAATGCTAGATATAAATTCAGTCATTTTACTTTATATTTAATTCTTATAATTAGATATAAATATTCATTTAAACTTTTTATTCTTTCTTTTCTTCTACTTCTTCAATAACAACATTTTTAGATTCTTTAACAGCTTGTTTTACAATCATCATTTCTTCTTCGTCAATCATATGTTTAATAAATGTATCACTTTCTTCTGGATTACCTGCCTTTTTAACAGCCTCAATAAATCTGTCTAAATATTCTTTCTTAAAATAGGGGAATTCACCCTCCATTTCTCTAATTTCTTTTTCAGTATTTTGAATAACAACTTGAGACTTTTTCATAGTTAATTCACTCTCATTAAGTTGATGTAAATTATATGCTCTTTTGACATTAAGTAAAGTATAATATTCAATACTTGCTTTATCTTCTTCTTTATCAGTATTAATTCTCTTTTGTTCTTTATTAAGGGAAAGTTTAGATTGTCTTTCAAGCATATCTTTTTCTTCTTTTTCCCTCTTTTCAAGAAGTTCTTTCAGGTATGTTTTTACAACTTTTGAAATAACATCTTTCAAGTCTTCTTCTTTGTGTGGAGAATTATAAATTTCATTACTAGCCATTAATGGGTATTCTCTTCCTACAAATACAAATTGGTTTGTAGAATAACTGTCATAATCTCTTATTAACATTTCACACCACTTTTCAGCTTCTAAAGCTGTTTGAAAATTACCTCTTAACTTCATAACACCAAAAGAACCCTCACTATCTGGTTTTGCATCTTTAGATGGGATAAAAGAAACCAAACCAATAGTTTGACCTAAAACTTCAGGGTCTGTTCTTGTTTTTCTATCTTTCGTATATGTGGAACTCATAATTTCTTCTTTTTGAATTTCATTATTTTCTTCTGTAGATGAAGTTAAGCTTATCTTTGTAGGATTAATTTCTTCTTTTATTTCCTGGGATAAATCATCCGAAAACATATACTTAATAATCTCCATTTGTTTTGGGTCAATTCCAACCTGTTTTATCTCGTCAATGTAGTTTTTAATATAATCATTCTTATAAGAGGGAAATTTAGAGTCAATTTCTAATATTTCTTTCAAAGCATTGTCAATATTTTCTTGACACTTTGCAAGGTTATTTTTACACTTCTCAATAACATATAAATTATTAGCCTTCTTTGTCCTTAATTGTTCATATAAAGCATAGTCAGTAAGTGTTTTTTCTTTTTCTTCTTCATTTGTCTCATCTAATAGTTGTTTTTGTTTTTCAAGCATTGCTTTCTTCTCTTTTTCATCTTTCTCTTCTTTCTCTTTCATTAAGCTTGTTGTTGTATCTGTAATAATTTGTTTTGTATCAACGTCTCTAACAGAATAAGTATATACCTCATTATTTACCATCAAAGGAAATTCCTTACCAACTAAAGGCATATCAATATCACAATTTTCATCTTCTGCAAGAAGAACATCACATCTCTTATCAGCTTCAGATGTATTTGGATAATTTCCTCTTACTTTTACAACTCCAAAACAACCTCTTTTATCAGGCTTTGCACCTTTTGAAGGTTTAAAGGTTATAACACCAATGGATTGACCAACAACTGTAGAATCAATTCTGAACTTTCTTTCCCTCCCATATTTTGACATAATAAAATTAATATCAATAAGGTCTTTTTTAGCTAAGGAAACCTCTTCATCTTTTAAAGGAACTCTTGCTCCATTTGAGGAAGGAAGCTCTAATATGCATTTTGGAACTTTGTTACATCTTTGAGTAGAAAGATGTTCAGCATTTCCAGGTCTAAAAGGAGTATCTGATTTAATAATTGCCTTTTCCATTTTTACTATATAGGTTAAGTTTTATTTAAATAGACATTTCCGTCATTTCTATCGTGTGATGACACTCCACATAAATGGGCAAAATCTTCGTCTTTATTATAGGTGTGTTTGACCGTGATAGTTTTCGTTTTATGTTTCGCGGTCTTTAGACGGTAATAATACCAACAATATTTTAAGAGGTAGTATGTTTGATTTATAAGATAGGGACCTATAAGGTTATATTCTCCCATAGTAATGAGACTATTGAGTAGTATGTATAACATTTATATAATAAATATAAACATAACATTTTTAATTTATTATATATTAAAGAGTTTTTATTTATCAAAAAATGGCTACAGCTACTGAAATTAGGTCTAACATGAAAGAGCTTAAAGATATTAATACTGAGATTAAGCGATTAAACTTTCTATTGAAAGGATATAGAGAAAGGAAGAAGGAACTTGAAGATAAAATTATGGAGTATCTTGAAAGGACAGGACAGCCTGGAATTAAATATGAAGATCTTATAGTTCTTTCGGGTGAAAGAAAGGCAAGAGAAAGAAAAAAGAAAGAGGAAAAAGAATATGATGTTTTAACTTTATTAGAGCAGAATGGAGTCAGAAATTCAAGAGTATTGTATAATGATATAATAGAAGCTATGAAAGGCGAGGAAAAAGTAGTGTCTTCTCTCAAAATAAAAGAATATCATAATTAAAATTTAAATATTTACAGGTTGTTTAGAAAAGATGTCTTCTACATATAAAATTAGAAATGTTGCTAAGCAAAAGCTTAGGGGTTATCATGTTAAGAATGAAGCTACAAGAGCTAATGATGAATATATCAAGGAACAAGGTATTGAAGTTTCAAATAAATTTGACGCTCTAGCTATACCTGCAACTGGTATGATGAGTGTCGATCCTGTATTAACACGTGTTTCTAAAAAAGATGTTTTAGCAGGTAAGAAAAAGACTATGATTATGTCTATTAACGATCTTGCAGATGAAGAAGCTAAAGGAGAACAACCTCAAAGTTCTTTCCGTCAATATACCGGCAAACCTGTAAATATTCAAAATAAAGGACCAAAATATGAAATGAAAATCACCCTCTTTAATAGAGGTTTTGAAAGAGATATGATGTAAGTTTTTACAATCTAAATTAATATTGTAAAAATTAAATTATAACATAGACCTTGCCTTAACCATAATTTGTTCTCTAGTAATTTTATTATGTTCAATTTCCTTTTCTTGTTTAACTTGGTCTTCAGGATAAAATTGACCTATATTTTCACTATCAATAACTGTAAGAGTAGTAAATCCAATACCTTCTCCCATTTGTTTTTTATTCTTTAACTCAGTCTCTTTTTTCAAATATTTTACCAAATTATTCATATCAGTATCATCATTCTCTGCCATTAATGCCTTAATACAAGCCTCTTTTCCTTCTTTATATTGTTGTACTTGATATGCAACTACTCCTAGCATGTGATATCTCTTATAAAAATAGCATCTTCTGTCAACGAACAAAATCTGATTTAATGGGAATATCAACTTACAAGCCATACTTGCAAAAGTATATGCCATCATATAGTCTGGCTTATCCTCTCCAAAATGATTATGCTTTAAATAATACTCTGCAATTTTAACTAAAGGTTCGGCTCTTTGAGAGTGAGAATATGCTCTCAAATACCAATTTATACTTTCTTCCCAAGGATGGCCTAAAAATTGAGATAATTCTCCAAGTCTAAAATAAGACTGATAAATTTCTTCCATAAAACCATCTTCATCTTCGTTGATTCTAAGTAAATAGAATTTGTATGCGTCTTGAACATTACCTAAACAACCACATGTCTGAGCTAAGTAAAATAAAGTTCTTGGGTCTCTTGGTTCCCTTAAATACTCTGCATATAACATCTCTTTATCTCTTGTAAAACGTTTAAAAGACTTATCATCATCTACAGTTCTATCTTGAAATAAAACAATATGTTCTAGTCTTTCAACCGATTTACCTACTTTAAGTTCTTTTCGGTTTAATCCCTCTTGAATAATATATTCATGAACAACACCTTTATATCTCCATTTACAGTGTGACTTACACATACGAACATTAAAATAAGAATCCATGTTATTACCTGTCCACCATTGTTGTTTTAAGTAAAACCCGGTTGCAGTACCCTTATAAGTTGTTACAAATTCCATAAGTTCTTCTTGATTTCTTAATTCATCGTTACAATCGAGCTGAAGTAAGTATCTTTGTTTTTTAAGAACTTCATCAGCGTAATCTAAAAGCACATTTCTGCTGACACAGAAATTAACAAAAGGTTCTTCCTTTAAGAAGAGATTAATATTGTTTTCTTTACAATATTCTTTACAAATATCAATAGTAGAATCAGTCGAACCTGTATCTAAAATAACAAAAGTATCAGTATAATCTTTTACCGAGTCGAAAGACACTCTAATTCTTCTTTCTTCATTTTTAACCATCATAACAAGCGCTATTAATGTTTTATCATTTTTTACATTTGTTTTCTTTTCAGTGTTTGTTGGAGGCATTAATTTACTATATAAAACAACAAGTTCATTATGAATACGTTCTGCTTCTGAGCCTGGATATACCTTTTTATCTCTAAGAGTATTGAACTTTAATTTAAGCTTAGAAATAGATGTTTTAATAGATGATAATTCAGTTTCTGTTAAGTGTGGAAAATTATCATTTTGTTCCCTTAATACAGGAGCATTTGATGTTACTCCTGAAGACGGGAGCATTTGTTTAATTGATTTTTTTTTATTAGATTTACTCATTTTACATAATAGAAAAGTATTCTTTAAATATGAAAGAAAAATCTAAGAGACAAAAGGAAATTATTTACCCTTTATTGCAAGAATGTTCCTCTATTCAAGATGATGATTTTTGGAAAAGTTTATTCTGCGATTTAAGTAGGGGAAAATGCCCTAAAGGTATATTGATTTATAATGGGATAATATCATCTACAAACAAACGAAATGGATTTACTTATAATATTAACGATAAAATTGACCCTGTAGAAACTTCAGAAGAACTTATTAACATATTAAAAACAAACGCTTGTATTTATTCTTCAAACGATATACAAACTAAAGAAGTTTCTATCCAAGATTTTAAGACTGAATATGAAGCATTAAAAAATACTGATAGTTGGAAGAAAATACCAACAAGAAAAATGAAAGAAAACCTTATTTTAAACTATGTTTTTAAGATTAAAAAGCAATATAAACTCAAGAACAAAGCCACAAAAGGATTGTATGAGAATATCAAAGGTGCTTTATTTGATTATAAATCTCATAAGTCGGAAGACGTCATAATGAAAAATGGTGAGATATATAAGATATTAGACTTTGAGTATGATAATGAGTATAAGAATATATATAATGCTAGAGTAGAAAAGTATGAGGAGAAAATAAAGGAGAATAATAAAAAAGATATTCTCGGGTCTAAGTGGGAGAAATACATAACAAATGTAATTAGAAGCGTAATTAAAGAAGAAATTTAATTGATTTTTAAAAAAAGTTTAACATTTTAATATATACCTTAAAATGAGCATCTCTATTGTTAATTACAGTGAAAAGGCAATTGCCGTCTTTGGTAATACTAAAGATATCAAAGACCATTTATCTGCATTAGGAGGTAAATTCAACCCTTCTTTAAAACAAAATGATGAAAGAGTTCCTGGGTGGGTTTTCCCTACATCTAAAAAAGAAGAAGTAAGAAAAATTATTACAGCATTCAGTCAAGGAACACTTGGAGAACCTCCTAAGAAAGTAGAAAAACCTTCATCAGCTTCTTCTGTAACCGAAAATTTTACAATCTCAAAAGAAATGTTTTTGTCTCTTGTTTCAAGAATAGAAAAACTTGAAGCAGAACTTGAAATTTCTAAAAAAACAATCGAAAAACTAGCACCTTCATCTCATCCTGTAGATAAGGTGAAATTAAAATTTTCCTCAAATGAAGAATTGTACGATGAAGAAGAACCTAAGGTTTATAAAAGTTTATTTAAGTCTAAATCATCTTAAAAGTAACTGAACATGATAACTTAAACATTGGGTTATAGTATCACTCAAATCATCCTTCTTACTCTTATTATCACTAAAAATATATTTTAAGGTCGATACATCTTCTCTTTCAGTTAGTATCTCTTCCGCTTTATTTGTACTCCATTTTTTACGGAAAGATTTATCAACCTTATATGCCTTTCCATTCTCATCTTCTTTCTTTAAAGGAGCACCTAATATTCTTGTTTTATTTTTAGAAGGGTAAAGTATAACCTTTTTAAAAGTACGAAAATTTATTAAAAACCAACTATAAATATGATGCATTAAAACTGTAGCCATCGGGTTCTTTCCAAGCTGTTTTTCTATGATTATAACATTTACATCTCTAAATATGTCTTTAGCGTTTAAATCGTCAAAAAAATCTATAAGGTTAATTAAAGCCTTACCACTAAAGTAATCTTTACGGTCTCCTAGTTCTTTTTTCTCAATAAACATACACTGACCGCACCTCGCAACATCCATAACATATTTTTTCATTTCTTCATGAGCCTCTCCATACTTGTTATACCTTTGCTTTGGCTTTTGAAGTTCTTTTGCAGCATTACTATTAAAATATTCTTTATAGATACTTAGAGTCTTGAGACCAACGTCTATACTAATTATACTTATCATCGGTTTATTATATACTGAATATATAATTAAATCTCTTTTTATATTTTATCTCTTAAATAGCATAAATTCATTTTAAAAAAACTAAATAAGCTTAAATAAGACGAACAATATAGAGTAAATATGAACGGAGATTATGAATCAAAATCAAATAAAGGATTTTTATTCCAGGCTAAAACCGATGAAGCATTTGTAATTAAAATTTTAGGAGAACTCTTAGCTCAAAGGCTAAAATTTGCTCCTTTTAAAGTAACTCCAGACGGTATTTTTCTACTTAAAATGGACCCGAAAAAACAACAGCTTATCGAAATTGCTCTTGAAAAAACCAACTTCAGTCCATACAAGTGTTCTAAACCTATTAATTTCAGTGTTAATACAACCTATTTCTATAAAATGCTTAAATGTATTAAAAAGAAAGATGGACTAAGACTATTTATCCACGAAGATGACCCTCATAATCTTGGAATCTGTATAGAACAAAAAGGAGAAGGTAATAAGGTCAATACATTCTTGAAAATAACTATGACTCATCCAGAAGACATACAAAAACCTGAAGGATATGACCCTCCTATTATCATTCAAAGCAAACAATTCCAAAAGATGAAAAACCTACATAGTATCTCAGAAACTATGACCATCACAAGTAAGCTGAACTATATAAAGTTCTTTTGTGATGGTGGAGAACTCTACTCTAGGGAGCTTGTAATTGGGGAAGAAAACGACGAAGATAATGCTCATATTAAGAATGTTTATAAACAAACATTCAACACTCAACATATTACCGGATTAGCTAAATGCGCAGGTCAATCGTATAACGTGCAAGTATTTGTACACGAAGACCTTGGATTAAAAATAAAAATGAAAGCTGGTTCTCTAGGAGAAATTACAGTATATATCAAAAGCAAAGAACTTATTCAAGACGAAGAAGAAGAGAGGATAGTTCAAGATGGAGAAATATCAGATTTAGCAAAGAACATACAACTAAGAGATGAAGATTCAGAAGATGATGAAAATAAAAAACAAAAAGTTCCAGTTAAAAAACAGACTAAAAAAACAAAATAACTTTTTTTATTAATATTTTATATTAATAAAAAAAATATACTTAAGTTAAACCGAAAGAATCCTCTTAAAAACTTTCTCCTGCATAATCATAATCTATAGTATATGCCAAAGTCTCATATGGATGTTCGTATTTCCAATCTCTTCCACAAGGATAAGTAGCATCATCTATACCACTTGGATTTTTATTCTTGAACTGGGCAAGAGTTAAACACCCTTCTTTACTCTTATAAACTACTCCATTAACATCAGGATTACTTCTAGCTAAAGGATAGTCTTTTAAATGGGAATGTTTTTGAAAACCATTTACCTTCATCCATTCTTCAATTTCTTCTGGATAAAGACGTTCAAAAACATGTATTTTTTCGTGTATCATTATCCTTGTTAATTCAGGGTGACTTATCACTTCATCTGTTATAAAAATTATGTTCTCTCTTGTATGCGGGTATCCTGCCTCATACCATTTACCGTGAGTCTTACTTAAAACCCAATCCATATTAGCTATTTTTTTAGAGTTGATTTGAGGTATATTTGTATAGTTATATAAAAATTTATCTGCTTTTGCACATGCCTTTATAAGACGTTTCTTTTCTTCATTTGTAAAGTCTCTTGCATCACTTACTATCTTATTTATATAATCTTGTTTTGAAGTTGATTTTAAAGCTATTATATCAAGGTCTGATAAGTCTCCAACATAATTATCTCTATCATCAATAAAATATTTTATAGTCTCTTCTCTGCTCATAAAATACGGCTTATTAAACCCAAAAGTTTCAGTCTTATTTAACCATAATAAAAATATTAATATTACAACTAAAAGTAATAACCTATTCATTTTATTTAAATTAAAATAAAATATTTTAATATAAATAAATGCGTCGTTCTCGTTCCTCTAAAAGACGTTCTCCTAGAAGACGTTCCCTTAGAAAACGTTCTCCTATGATGGCTTTGCATATGAGATATGCTCCTCCTAAAATGGAAATATCTTCATCTGATTTACTTATGCTTCCATCTCAAGGTATATTGGGTTCTCTTAAAAATGTCGCAGCAAAAGCTCAATCTGGTTATAATAAAGCTTTAGAAACAAAACAAAAAGCTGAATCTGTAGCTAAAAAAGCCCTTGAAAAAGGACAACAACTTCAAGCTCAAGCAACTGCTCTTGCTGAAAAAGCTGAAAAAACAGGTAAGCAACTCCAACAAAAAGCAGAACAAATTCAACAACAAGCTGACCAAGCTAAACAACAATATGAACAAGCTAAAGCTTCCGTTCAATCCATAGGTCAAACTTTAATTACTCCTCCTCCTTCATCTACTCCTACAGAAGTTGCTAAAGAAGTTGTAAAAGCAACAGCTCCTATGCAGGCTCTTAGAAGACGCTTCTAAATAATTTTTAATTAATTATATAATTAATTAATTAAAAATTAAGGGTCGATACACCTCTATAATTTTACTCATCATCACTTTCTTCTTCATCACTTTCTTCCCCAAAAAACTCATTAATAAGGTCAACAGCTCCGTCACGATCTTCCATTCTATTCATAATATTTATATCATCAAGTATATCTTCAGTTATAAGAATAATAACTTCTTTTGGACTCATTTCTCCTCTTCTTCTAGAAGGTTGTGCTACATAACTACCCATATAATCATTTCTATCATATACTTCAAAAATACCTCGGCAAAGTTCAAAATAAGATTTTTGTAATGACCTTACAATAACATTGAAAATTAAGTTAAAATTATGCTCTATCATCAAGTTTAAACAATCTTTTGTTATTACTTTTTGAGCTTGTACTCCGCTTGTATATGTCTCATTAAGATTATCAGCAATAAGCTCATAGAAAGACTCTCCCATTAGCTCATTAAATATATCTTGAAAATATTGTCTATTGATTAAGTCTGTTTGTTCTTTCATTCTTGAAAAAAATTCTGTTAATACATTTTCACTCACCCAGTCACTTTCTCTTTCATTTCTATCAGTTATAAGTTCTAATGCCAGTTCATAATTTCTTGCAATTAATGCATCAATTATAGGTATCTCTTCAACATCTTCTTCTCTTTCAAATTCTCCTGGATAATGTTCATCAAACCATTCTCTAATTAAGTCTGAAACATCAGATGTATTATTCCAGTTATGAATTTCCTCTAAAACATCATTCAAGAAACCTTTAAGAACTGTATTGCCATCTGTCTCATTATGTATCTCTGCAACAGGTTCATTTCTCTCTGTAAATCCATTGTATGATTGAAAAATAAAAGTAATAACTTCATTCTCAGTAGAAGGTGTAATTCTATCATAACTTTTAAGGATATGAACAAGAATATAATACATTCCTATAGAATCTTCCTTAATAATATGCAATAAGATAAGCTTAGCTATACCCTTCTTTGTAGTAGAAGTTCTAAACATTTGTACCATAGAATTAGATATAAATTCATTCATATCATTTTGATAATTAATAATATTATCGTGGTATGTCAATAAAAATAATTTAAGTAGATTATCTAAATATCTTCTTCTATCAAGGCTTAATATACCATTTAATATTTCTCTTATAACATCAGGGGTGACCCAAGTATTATTTCCTTCTTCATCTATCTTTTCTTCTGTCATTTGAATAGCAACTTCTATATCATCATTTTGAATATGTTCTATTATATTTTCTATTACATCATTCTCAGCTTCTTCACCTTCATCTTCTTCCTCATCATCACTTCCAAAATCTAATCTTCTATTTACTGGAGCTTCAATACTTTCAAGAGGAATACTATAATATGCAGATGCTTCTTCTGCTGTCATTCCTATTCTCTCAAGTAGTTGGTTTATGCCCAACCCATAAACATCTGCAATCTCTTCAAAAGTTCTCCCCATCTGAGTTCCATTAAATATAGCTCTTCTCATAGTGTCTCTAGATGATGTAGCTGCATCTCTAACAGGGACTGGAACCTCATTTAAATCAAATACAGTATGACATAAAGGGCATTCTGCTCTATCTTTACCTTTAGTTACAGCTGTTTTTATAAGACAGCTTTTATGGACTAAATGACCACAGCTTAATTTACCTTGTTCTTCTTCAGGATTTGTAACTGTCTCCACTAGTCTAACACCATTTTCATCTTCATTCATCATACAAATAGGACATTCAATTTCTTCCTCTTCTTCGTCGCTGCTACTTTCATCTTCTTCATCTTCTATTAGTTTTGCCTTCTTATATTCGTTGTAATAAAACTTTTTAACTCCAGTGCTTCTTTCACCCATATCTTCAATACATCCTCTATTATCGCTTAAACAGGTTGGATAATGAGATTTTAATTGACACAATTTAATCATTTCATCAAAGCCACAATCACCTCCTACACATCCCTCTCTTTTTAATTCTTCAAAATGAGCTTCTAAATCTTCTCTTTTTACTCCAAGAGGATTATCTCTACATTCAGTATAAAAAGGCCCTAAGATAAGTCTTCTAATTGCGTCTATTTTTTTATTAGTTGCAGCCATTTATAAATAACTAATAAAAAATAAAAAATTATCGTGTAACTTCTAAGACAAGTTGGACTTGAGTTCCTGGATCACTTTCTATAGGGAATCCGTAACCTTGAAAATATGTGAATTGATTATATGGCTCAAATTGAAGAACTTGACCTGTCGGAAGGGTAATCCTAACATGAAGAGTATCATTCTCTTTAAAAGCTAAATTTTGTGTCATATAACTTCCCTGTAAAGTAAGCCAAGATGTATTAGGGTTGAAAGTAACGGGAACTTGAAATAATGCCTTTTTAGCAGCTGGAGCGTTACTTATAATAGGATTGCTGTAAGTATTACCTCTTTCACTGTAAATTTCAACATAAACATGAGAATAATTCTGCAGAGTACCGTAACCATTCAAAATATTTCTATTTGGGACGATTAAACTGATAAGTCTAACATTTTCACAAGTTGCATTGCCAAGTGTATTACTTCCCTGATAATTTAAAGGAACAACATTATCTCTTGTAAATCTTAAAATTTCATATGTTGTTCCAGCTGTAACTAAAGATGAAAAAATACCTGATACAGTAGCTATTTTAGTGGTTCCATCATATGCAGTAATACGTTTCCATTGATATGATGTAGGAGGAGAACCTCCAGGTAAAAATACGAATGTATTAACATAAAAATTATCAGTAGAAGAAGAACCTGCTCCAAGGTAGATTTTATTTAAAGCTGTTGCATTGTTTGATGTTGTGGATCTTTCAGCTGGTAATTCTTTTCTTATAGAATATAAAGTTAATGCTAAAGGAGCGACACTAAAACCTATATCTACAGTTGCTATTTGAGAAGTATTATCATAACCTATAATTTTTCTGAATTCACCATTAATTTCAAGATAACTGTCTCTATAAAAATTAAGAATATTTGAAGATGTTACAGATAAGGTAATTTGAGTTGTGGTTGAACCTCCAGACAATTGATTTGATTCATATGGAAATGCTAAAATAATAGGGTCTTTAGCAGTTGCAGGTCCATTTAAGGTATAAGCGTTGGTTTCAACAACAAAATCTCCTATATTTGGATAGGTTAATCTATCTCTATAACCACTATCAATATGGATATATCTTTTCATTTTTAATATATTAGCAGGATATTATTTTAAATTTAAGTTAAAAGTTTGAAGTTAAAATATTAAAAGTATGACAACAAGTATTGATGACGCATTGTTTTCGTCTTTTGAAAATATAAGTATTAATATAGACCTTTCATCTAAAAATGACATTGAACTTTTACAATTATTTGAAACAGATATAACTGAAGGGGAAAGAATGTCGATAATAAATGAGCTTTACAACAGGGATAAAAATTTAGTTATAGAATGTATTAATAATGTTTTAAATTCTATTTTTATGAATAAATCATCGGTTAAAAAGAGGATTATATTATGGCTTATCAGAAATAAAAGTTTCAATTTTCCTCTAAGAATAAGATGTATTGAAACTATAGAACAGTTAGACGGTAAGACAGATGAACAATATTTAAATTGTTTGGAAGATGTGATGAATGAAGCCGTAGAATTTAAGAAAAAATATGAAGTTGGAACAACCTTCTTTTGGAATGTTTTTAAGAATGTATTAAAAAGAAATAATTACCCTTCAGAATACCTTTTAAATCGTCTTTGTAATATATGGAAAAGTGTTATTCTAGATGCTTCATTGCAAGAAGAATTTAGATATAAATTATTACAATCTTTATGTAATAATGAAGATTATAAAGACAACCTTAAATACTCATTCTTAAATATTTCTCTTGAATATACCTGGGAAGATTATAGATATATTATGTATATTATACAATTTATAATTAAGACAAATAACCTTATTTCTACCCATTTAGATGTGTTGTATAATATTATTGATGAAAGAAAATTACAAAGTAACGCAAAAGCTGATATTGCAGACTTTTTCCTTGGACTAAAAGAAAATTTTTCAGGTTATACTCTCCCTGAAAACATAGATGATTATATTTCTAAAGGTAAGGAAATTTTAGATAAACTATCGTATGAAGAAGGAGGTTCAAAAACGTTTTATAATAATACTCAAAACATACATAAAATTGACGTTGATAGTTCAATTAATCCTTTCATTGAAATGTTATTATCTATTAACCTGGAAATTCCTACTAATGAAGATGAGCTTGATGACTTTATAGATAAAGTTGTGGATGAAATAAAAGATTATTCATCTAATATCCATTCTGCAGAAGAACAAATAAGAATTATAGGGTCAATAAACAGGTTTATATTAGATAATACATTATACTCTAAATATAGCGTGTCATTATTAACTTTATTAGTAAGAAGCTATTATTATATTCAAAAACATCAATATAAAGACGAGCTTATGAAAAGACTGTGTGAAGAACTTTGTGATATGGCAGATACTTGTACTACAGGACATATTGGAAGACTTGTTAATATATTTAGTGGATATGAAATAACCTTATCAATGCCTGTAGAAGAAGAAATAAAAAGTTGCGTTTATGCAAGACTTACAAATATTATAGGTGAAAAGCCAGAAGAAATTAGAGACCTTATATTTGACAGTATAGGAACCTCGGAAGAAATTAAAAAAAGAGTTAAAACTCATATTGATATGTCGGCTTCTTTGATAGGAACTAAAAATGCTTATCTTGATGAACAAGGTAAAATTATTGAGTTTATTTTAAGCGAGAATGATATTATAAAAGAACAACTTATGCATAAGACAGAAGACCCTGAAGTTTTATTTTATAAACTTCTTGGAAAAGATATTTCTGCACTTCTTGATGACCTTAGAAACGAATATAAATCTTTAATAGAAGATGGAAAACTAACAGAACAAGACCTTGATTTATACTTTAGAAAATCTATTAATCTTTTTCAGGTAGGAGAAGGCCTTTAATTTTCATTTTTAAAAATGAAAATTAATTATTTCCAATATGACTTTTACACAAAGGGCATACATTATGTGTTTCTAACCAGTTTAAAATACAGGTTGTTTCAAGACAATCTGTTTTATGTTCGTGAAACTTATGTCCGCAAGGCAATAATGTTATTAAGGTTTGTCCTAGGGTAAATTCATCTTGACATATACCACAACCATCATTTTCTTCATTTTCTGTGAAAGTATGTCTTGGAAGGTTCTCTATATTAAGAGTTGGAACAAGACATTTGTCGCTTTGATGAAACTCTTCTGGGTTTCTTGAAAATTCATAAATACGTCTCATGTATTCTTCTAATTCATCTCCATTTGGTATTTTACCGTGCAATATGTAAAATTCTACGTACTGTGGGTATAAACTACAAGAAGGTAATATTCCTGTATATAAGACGCACTGTTTTATAACTTTTTTTACATAATTTTCAGGATAACCTCTAACGCAATTACAACGATTTTCAAACAAACAGTTTACAATCTCATCTATATCCGGAAAAGAATGTGCTCCGCTATCATAATATAAGTCTAGTATTTTATTTGCAATCTCATCGCTAATTTCATACTCGCCATAACTGCTAATATCAATTTCAGTATCCAGTAAAAAACTATCCCTCAAGTCTTTTAAGTGGTTTATAGCTAGTTCTTTCTCATCATCTGAATATAAGTCTAAAATACCGCTAAATAAAGAATAGTTTCTTGCGACCCTATTTCTCATTATATCAGGGGAACTTATAACTCTATTATAATACTCTTCTAATTGTCCCCCATTTCTAAGTTCATCTAAAAAAGAATTATCTATGTTATTAATGAGCCTGTTGAATACAGTATTTAATGACCTTACTAATAAGTCTTCACTAAAAGCACCCGTGCTCATTTACAAATATAATCATAAGTCTTTATATTAATTTAAAAACAATTATTCTACATATAAAATGTCCTTAGGAGTAACTATTCTTACATATAATAATAATGAAGTCTTATTCTCTACCTTAAGACACTTTTATGAAAACACTGATTTTACACCTTTCGGTAATATTGAAGTTCATATCCTTGCACAATGCTGTTGTAAATCCTACATTAAATCCCTTGAAACTATCTGCAAAGCTTATGATATTCAAAACAAAGTAAAATTCATCCTCCATACTACAGATGAAAATATGGGAGTATCTAAAGGTGGAAATTTTTTATATAACCAAACAAAAAAGTTTGATTTTGTTCTTCAACTTGAAGATGACTGGATACTTTTAGAAACAAATAAGTTATGGTTAATCGATTGCTACAGCCGTATTTCTTATGAAAAAGTATCTGGCGCCCCGGTATCAACTATTTCCCTTCGTAAATATTCAAGTGATAAGGAAAGATGGCAATATGGTTGGTCTAGAACCATTCCGTATATGTGTCATCAACACGAAAATAACTTTAATTATAAGGATAAACTTGTATCTACCGATGACCCTAAATTTACAGAAATAAAAGAATTTCTTTTTACCTTTAATCCAGTCATTAGAAATAATAGAGATTATGAAAAAGCAGGAGTATTTCCTCTACCTGAATTTGAAGATGGAGATAGTACTGAAATATGTGTAACAAATGGAACTAAGATTCACTCTAATAGAAACTGGGGAGCATGTGAAGCTTTAAGTATGGAGAAAATAAGACACTTAAAAACAGAACTTTATAGAGAAGGAGTATTTGGTCATTTTGACGACTGGGTTGATTATTTAAAAGATAAAAATATGGCTTTGTTTCAGAATGATTTTACACATCAAATTAATGTAAATTGTCACGTTCCTATACTTATAATCCATTCTACAGAAGAGCTATTTTTCAATAATATATCTCATGAGTTTATAAGACCTATGCATTTTATCTGGTACGGAAATGGTAATGATAGGTATATTGAAGTGAGAAAAATCTTGTCAAAATATAATCCAAGATGCATTATAATACTTGGTAATGAACTCGGCTATATTAACAGACTTCCTTTTGAATATAGAAAAAAAGCTCTTCATTATAACTCTATAAAGAATGTATCTATTCCTATGATTGAAACTTGTATTTTCTACTCTCATTATAAGCATCCTTATATTATTTCAAATCCTCTTGTAAGTATTATAACTCCAGCATATGAAAGTAAGCATAGAATTTTACGACCTCTTCAAAGCCTTTTAAATCAAACTTATAGTAATTGGGAATGGATCATTATTGATGATTCCAAGACGGATAATACCTGGAAACAGCTCACAGAATTTGCAGAACAAGATTATAGAATCCAAGTATATAAAAGACCTAAAAATGATGGAAGTATTGGTAAGAATAAATCTTTTTGTGGAAATCTTGCAAGAGGAACTTTTGTATTTGAATTAGACCATGATGATGATATTTTTCCACAAACATTTGAACGTCTTATAGATGCTGCAAATAAAAATAAAGATTGCGACTTCTTTTACTCTGATTTTATTGAATGTGGAGAAGACAATCTTTCACCTTTTACTTACGGTGATCATTTTGGTTTTGGTTTTGGAAGTTATTATAGAAGCTGGTATTTAAATGACTTTCACTATATCTGCAAAACTCCAAGAATGAATCCACATACTTTTAGACATATTATAGGCGTTCCGAATCATTTTAGATGTTGGACTAAGAAGGCTTATATGGATGTTGGTGGGCATAATATTGATCTTCAAGTAGCTGATGATTATGATTTAATCATAAGAACATTCTTAAAATATAAATGGTGTCATATCCCTGAATTCTTATATGTACAGTATAGAAATAGCGGAGGGGATAATTTTACATTCCATAGAAATGCGTTAATTCAATACTTGACAGCAAGGATACAAAGTACATATGAGCAAGATATTCATAAAAGATTATTAGAGCTTGGAGTAAATGATGATGTTTATGGAAGAAATCCTGGTCATCAAAAAGACTATGAAGTAAATCGGTTTCAATACCCTATTCTTGAGAAGGTTTATCATTTTAATGATCTTGATGAAGATAATCCTCTTATAAGTATAGTTATGCCTACATATAATCGAGTTTCTCACTTGAAAAAAGCCTTAGATAGTATTTTTAATCAAACTTATCAAAACTTTGAAATATTATTAGTGGGTGATAAGTGCCCTATTCTTGACACTTTTGTTAGAGCTTATGATAATGCTAAAGATAAGAGATTTAAGTATTATAACCTACTTCATAATTATGGTCCAGGCGGAGCTGTTCCTAGAAACTACGCTCTTAAGATGATGTGTAGTAGTAAATGGATTGCTTATCTTGATGACGATAATGAATGGAAGTCAAATCACTTAGAACGCCTTGTTCAAACTTATAGAGAAAATAAAGATGTTCAATATATTTTCAGCAGTATGGTCATAGACGGAAAAGAGCTAGTGTTTGATGAGCCTAAACTTGGAAGAATTGATACAAGTTGTGTTATGCACAGGTTTGATTTATGTGTGAAATATGGTTTATGGAAAGATAGAATAGAAGGAGGATATGCTCACGATTGGGAGTTTTTCAGTAGATGGAAAGACGAAAAATGGATTGCAACTAAGGAATTTACACTATTATACAATACTGAATTTAATGGTCAATCTTTTGAGTTTTTAAATAATTTGTATAAATAAATTATTTCTTAATCTCATTATAAAATGGAAGGTTATTCATTTCGTATATTTGTAGGTCAGAAGAATGCTTTAATGCTTTATGATTCATATACAATCTATCACGGAACTGGAGCTGAGAGCGGAGGTGGTGGCGGTTATCAAGGACCGCAAGGTCCTGCTGGAGGAGGTACTGGTGCTGGAACTCAAGGTTTTCAAGGTCTTCAGGGTTTAATGGGTCTTCAGGGTAATATTGGTTTTCAAGGTTTAATTGGTACTCAAGGTATTCAAGGAGGGTATGGTTTCCAGGGTCTTCAAGGTAATGTTGGCGTTCAAGGTAGTCAAGGTTTAATTGGTACTCAAGGTATTCAAGGTGGATATGGTTTCCAGGGTCTTCAAGGTAATATTGGTCTTCAGGGAAGTCAAGGCCTTCAAGGTTTAATTGGTTTTACAGGTGCAAGAGGTTTTCAAGGTCTTCAAGGCTTCCAAGGAACTCAAGGTTTAGTCGGTCCAACAGGTTCTGGATTTCAAGGTTTAGAAGGTCCTCAAGGTCCTGCTGGTCCTGAAGGTTTAGGTGGTTCAAGTACAGGATATATTGATATATATCATATCAATAATGCAGGTACGTTCCAAATAAGTACAGGTGCTTTTAGTTCAAATGTTGCGACAGGCCCACTTTCAGTAACTGTAGGAGGTAATGTTATGACAATAGGTGGTTTTACTTCACAATTCCCTAATTCTATACTAGGATATGGTGTGAACTATACAGCAGGAACTTCAACAGTAAATTTCTATAGACCTATGACTTACTTGAATACGACAAATGTTCAAGTAGAAATGTATCCTGGAAATCAGATCATATTAAGAAACTTATCAACAGCCAATATGGGAGCAGCTGTAAATACAACAGGCTTCCCTAACGGAACAATAGCTTATACAGGTAGATTTGTATTTACTTTTTAATTTTTTTCTTGACAATATTAAAAATGGAACTTAAAAACCTAGCAATAGCTCTCTTAGCTCTCTATATATTGTACTCTTTACTAATAAAAGAGAAATATGCTTTTGATGAAACTGGATTACAATTTCCAGTAGATGCAGGTTATATAGATATATATCATAAAAATCAAGGTGGAAATATTCAAATAGATAAGGTTGAATTTAGTAAGAATATATCATCAGAAAATCAAGGTGATATAAATATAAAAGGAAATACAGCTACTATAAAAGGTTTTACTTCAAAAGTACCAAAATCAATATTAGGTTATGGTGTGAATTATGATGAAAATAAAAAAGTAGCTTTCTATAGACCTATGAACTATATTAATACAACAAATATTCAAGTTGAATTAACACCTGGAAAAGAACTTTCATTAAAGAATATGACAACTACTAATTTAGGAGCTTCATTTCCTCTTGAGAGTAACCCTAAAGGAAAAGGTATGAAAGTTGGTTTTAAAGATGGAGAAGTATTCCATACGGGTAGATTTGTATTTACTTTTTAATTTATGAACAATTATTCATAAATTAATTTCTATTATATAATATAAAAATGAGTTCTCCGTTTATACCTCACACTGTAAATAGTATTTCTTATCCTCCTGCAAGTCCATATCCTCCTATTATTCTTCCATTTGTTATTACAAGCTCTTATGATATTAGCACAGGGATTAAAAATGTTGTATTAAGTATTGAAGCTTTTGATACTGGAGCTCCTCTTGGTATATACCAAGGAAGTAATGCTTATGATGGCAATAGTATTACACCTGGAATGTGGATTACAAGTTCAATTTATGGTAATGGATGGCTTATCAAAACCATAAATAGTCAAAGCAGTACAACTATCGATTGCGATGTTGAAGATGTTGACCTTTTTAATGAAAGTTTATCTCCTACAACACCTTCTTTAGGTGTTAATGAACCTGGGTTTGTATTTGAACTTTCAGAAGATGGTATGCCAGCTGTAACTAATTCAGATATTAGAAATCTCTTAAATATTAATAATTGGCAACAATTTATAGGAGACCTTAACGCAAGATTTCAAACAAAAAATTTATATACAACTTTTTTTCATGCTTATGAACCATCTCATACACTACAAGTTGGAAATTTCGTTTACATTGACCCTGTTGATAGTACTTATAAATTAGCAACAAATGATACTGAATTTAACTATTATATTATAGGTAATGTTACATCTATTGGATATCCTACAAGTGACTGGTTTACTTACAGACCTCGTGGCAAGTATCTTACACCTGAAAGAATTAATTTTCCATATGCATCTCCTCTAACAGGAGATGTAGGTAGTTTATATTATATTCAACCTGATGGTTCTATTTCAACCAATAAACCATTTTCAACATCATCTCCTGTTTATATTCAAGTTTCAACCGGTCCTTATGGAGGAGCTGGTATTCTCGTAGAAAAATCTTCATTTTCATCTTCTACTGGTGGTAGTTCAGGATTACAAGGACCTGTAGGAGATCCTGGACCTATTGGTTTTCAAGGAGATATTGGTTTTCAAGGAGATATTGGTTTTCAAGGTTTAATGGGAGCTACAGGCTATATTGGCTTACAAGGTCTTCAAGGTTTAGTCGGTCTTCAAGGTTTACAAGGTTTATTCGGTTTACAAGGTCTTCAAGGTTTTCAAGGCCTTCAAGGTTTAATTGGTTCTACTGGTAGTATTGGTACGCAAGGTTTACAAGGTGATATTGGTATTCAAGGTTTTCAAGGTACACAAGGTTTAAAAGGTGATGTTGGTCAAGGTTTTTATATTTTTGCTACTACTACTTCTTACACAGGTTTAAATACTATTATAGCAACAGGTGGAAATATAGGAGAATTTGTTCTTATATCAGGAGGTGATTTATTTGTATATTCAGGAACAGGTGCAGGTGCAACTGGACCTGGTAATTCATATGTATATGCTGGAGATATAATAAATGAAAGCGCTCTTTATGGTATTCAAGGAAACCAAGGTTTAGCTGGTTCACAAGGTTTAGAAGGTTCGCAAGGATTAGCTGGATCTCAAGGATTAGCTGGATTACAAGGTTCACAAGGTTTAATTGGTTTACAAGGTTTTCAGGGTTTAGATGGTTTACAAGGTTTTCAGGGTTTAGATGGTTTACAAGGTTTAATTGGTTTACAAGGTTTACAAGGTTTTCAGGGTTTAGCTGGTGTCCAAGGTAGTATGGGACATACAGGTGACTTTGGAGCTACTATATTTACCTGGGACTTAATAAATTTTGATTTAACTAACAGTAATTCTATTATATCAACCTCTTCTTCTGCTTCAGCATTCTCTTATGAATATTATATTATTCCTTGTGTCGTCCAGTTTCAAGCCGGACAAACAAATAAATTTTTAGCCGGTGGTTTCACTGATGTTTTTGAAAATCCAGATGGTTTATTAGGTCTTGACTACGGGTTTTATCTCTTAAATAACGGCCAAGTTAGAATTTATGAAAGCGGAGTAGATCAGGGTATTTTTGGAACATATACTTCATCCACCTTTTTTATGGTTATTTATGACGGAACTTATATCAAATATTATATTGATGGAATATTAGTTAGAACTATTACAAGAGGTAGTTCTAATCCTCTTTATTTATATTTATATTCATCTGCTTCTAATACAGCTATTAATAATGTTCATTTCTTTCCTATGGGGGCTAATGGTTTACAAGGTGGAATTGGCCCGCAAGGTCTTCAAGGTTTAGCAGGTATTCAAGGATTCCAAGGATACCAAGGTTTACAAGGTTTAATAGGTTATCAAGGATATCAAGGATATCAAGGATTTCAGGGTTTTCAAGGATTTCAGGGTATACGAGGTAGAAGTGCAGGTGTTATTTTATATTTAAATTATCCATATAAAGACTATGTTTCTCCAAACTATTTATTAAGAACTTGTCCTACAGGTGGAAATAGTATATACGAAACATTGAACTTTACATCATATAATGAAGTTGAAATATCAAGTTATGAAACTTCTTATATTTATGATGATTTTTCCCCAGTATTACCTCAAGGTATTTGGGAGGCAGAATTTTATTTAAGTGCTCCAACAGGTACATTTGAAGCATTCGTTCAGATATATTTATCATCAAGTGGAACTGTAAGTTTATTAAGTAGCAGTTTAGCTTCAACAATATTACCTACACCATCTCCATTACCTTATTATTTTGACATTCCTATGCCTTCTACAGCAATATATCCAACTGATGCTTTTATAGCTGAACTTAATGTTATAAACAAAAATTCATACACATCCTCCGTTAATTTTTATCATCTTGGAAATACTTACTCCAATATCTATACAAGTCTTGCATTTAAATGTAAAGAAGGACCTCAAGGTTATCAAGGTCCAGCTGGAACATCTTCTTTAACAGGAGCTATGGGTCCTCAGGGTTTTCAAGGTACTTATGGTTTTCAAGGTCCTGCAGGAGCTGCTTCTATGACTGGTGCTATGGGATATCAAGGTTTCCAAGGTTTGATTGGTTTACAAGGTATTCAAGGAGGTTATGGATTACAAGGCCTTCAAGGATTACAAGGAGATATTGGTATACAAGGCACCCAGGGTATTCAAGGACCTGGATTATCTTATGTCTCTATAAACACTGGAACTTATTATCTTTCATCTAATAAATCTTATATTTGGAATGTCCCTCCAATATATAATGTGATTAGCAATGGTACTGCTGTATTATATCTTCCTACCGGTCCCCAAGATGCTGATGTTATTACTGTCATAGACGGCCTTCAAACTTGGGGTAATTATATGTATACCGGCGGTATAAGTATTGCATCTTCTTCTATACCTATTATTGGTAAAATTTCTAATCCTAATAATCCTTACCTTATAAGTGTAAGAAGTGCGAGACAAGGGTCAATCACCTTTATATATAATTCAACAAATAATACCTGGCAAACATACACAGAACAAAATTCTCTTAATCCTTTTAACTTTAATCCTATAGCTGATAAATGGAGTGGTTGGTGGTCTGTAACTAATAGGTCAAACAATATTTCTCCTGAAACTCTATTTGATACTCAATTTCTTCCTCAATTTAATAATTTTAGCGCAACTTCTCTTTCATACGTAAATATCGATACTTCAACATACCCTATTCAAATAGTTTGGTTGTTTGGGTCTCCTAAAAATCCTACAACTTTTAACTCTATGACAACCTTTATTCACGAGTTTTTGAACGAAGATTATACCACAATTTACAATATCGGTTCAACTCACGGTAATTATTTTTCAACAACAACTACTATGAACTATGGTCTCCCTTATTTTGTTAAAAATAGTCCTGGTGTATTTAAGCTCCAATCTGATAATAATTATTCTATATTTAGCTCTATTGGAAGCTCTGGAACTGAAGGTTTGTCATTTTACCCATCTGAAAATATTCTTTTATATAAATGCTCTACGCCTCCTCCTTTATCTCAATCTCCAGATGGAAAAGTCTTTAGTTATGACCCTACTAATTTATCATTTTCTCCAGGAGATGACCCTGTTTCTTTAGCTACTACAATGTTTGAAAATTTATTCCTTCATTCATCTCCAAATGTTAATGATGAAACTTCAACTACATCTCCTAATACAACAATTGATTATAACTCATATACAGAAACTTATAATGGAGGCTTTATGACAGCTAAGGAAATATTTAATCAATTCTTAAATGGTATTACTTTCCAAACTTCTGTTTATGCTGTAAGAAAAAGTTATTCTGGCAGTTCAAGTGATTATTTTCAAGGTTCAACACAACTCACAGATATATTTACAAATGATTGTTCTTATGCTTACCCTGGAAGTAATGTTGTTTTATCAGGATTCCAAAATGCTTGGAGTTCATTAAATGGAGTATATACTAACGGAGTTTCTGCTGTAGGTGATAGTTTCTTAAGAAAATCAATAAATCCTTCAATGTGTGATTCAACAGGTTCTCAACCTTATAATACAAATATGTTTTCTCTTATTAAAGACACCTCATCTTATCCCTCTATTCAAACAGGTCCTTATAAAAACTTTGCAACTAACTTTGGTTCTCCATCTGTCTCTGTAACCCACCGTTTTTATTCAAGAATGCCTTATAATGAATTTGTTGCAGCTTGGCTTGCTTTTATGCAGTATGTTCAAGGTCCTGAAACATACTCTTTTGCTTCAAATATATCAATCCAGCAATCATCTTTTAACAAAGGTCTTATTGAAACTAAATGGAATCGTCTCCAAAACTCTTATATTCTCCCTTTTTCAAGCAGAGGTTTTTGCGATGCAGGTTTTATATCTAGAACTTATGGTGAAATTGGTTATTTTATATTTACGGGTGCAAATATACCTTTATTTTCTTTCAATAGTTATCCAAACGATCCATATCAAATACAGTATGAAGCATACAATCAATTCTATTCTTCTTTTAACAGAATTAATTTACTCGAAAAAGATGATTACGATAATGATGATGTATTACGCCTTAATAAACAAACTTATATTCAAAACAATTATATGACAGGTTGTAAAGCCCTTTATATTGGTTGGATTGGAACAGGAGCAACTGGTCCAATTGAAAATGATCCTAATTATGCATTATCAGGTTTTGCGTATCCTCTAAAGAATCAACAACATAATAATACATTCGGTGGAAGCGAATTTACAAGTGCTCTTTTTGACTTATCTTTTACTCCAGATTATGAATATTGGTGTATTCAAGGGCAAGCAAAGGACTTTACCCCTCAAGGATTAGATGAGAGAAAGTATGGATTAATAATAGCTCAAATAAAACCAGAATTTTCATCTGGTGCAAATATAGGATATATTCGTCTTCCTCATAATAGATGCTTAATAGACCATTATAATTTACAAGAACAAAGTATTTACGCTCCTAAAACCCTTAATACAGGAAGTAGTAAGTATTACAGAGAGGCAAATAGTAAAGTTTTATCAGTTATAACTCAATATATAAACTCCCTTAACTGCGAAAGTGTAATTATAGATTGTAGATATAATAACGGAGGTGGAATTGACGGTAAATCTTTTGCTGAATTTTTTGGAGATGATAGAAATGGACTTGAATATTATGATGGTTATGGAGGAAATGGATTTAATAATCTTTTCCAATTATCTACAGGTTCCTATATAACACCAATATCAAATGAACTATCTTCGTCTTTAAAGAGACTATATGTAAGGGAGAATGAAGAAAATTATCCTAATAGTGTATTCAAAGGCGCGACAGGAGCACAAAAGAAAGTGGTAATAATCTCAGGTATGGGAACATCTGGTTATGGAAGTGTTTTGTATCATTACTTTATAGGTGATAATTTTGGTAATCCAGGCCTTGGGTCTGGTAAAAATATAGGTTCAAATACTATTGTAAAGTTTATAGGACAAATGGATAGTCGTTTTACAGGTCTTCAACCTTCAGAAAGATGTATAGATGCTCCTCCTGTTATAACCTCTTCAAAAGTAAGTATATGGCCTTATTTAGGTTATCAGACAGAAGGTAATTCTATGGGTTGTTATATACAACATATTCCTCCTACATCTACAGGGCCTTATTTTAGCTTGTACGGAGAACATCCTGAATATTTAGGACCTGATGTCATAGTACCTATGAGCTTACAAGAGACTGTATATCCTGATATTGGAGCATATCCAGAAGCTTTTAATGATGCTCAGTTTAAATATCCAAATAGATACTTACCATCCATACCTTTTACACCTATACTTAATGACTATACAACATGGAGAGATACATTAATAGAAACAGCAATACAGTATGCTGTATAATTTTTTCTTTTTTAATTTTAAGAATTAAAAAAGAACATACAAATGGCTCTTTTAAATACCCATACGTACGACCCTTACTTTAAAGAAGTTTTTCAAACTCAAATACTACCTAAATTACCCATACTTTCACGTAACGAATCGGACAATGAATGGATAGAAATCTTTAATGAATCAAAAAAATACCCTCAAGATATACAGAATATGTGTTTTCACGTATATAGACTTTTTAGCGCTGATATGAACATAGGAGGATACTATTGTAACTTACTTGGTTCTCAGGTTTGGAAACTAATCAAACATAATGAAGATGCTAAAATGCTTTTTATGGAACAATTTAGAGATATGATTACAGGTTATTGCGAACAAGGTCAAACAAACAGGTATTTGCAAGTATATAATGCATTTATTCAGCAACCATCTTAAGTAGTTCCGGTGATATTTCTTTTTTTAAAAATTTCTCAGAAGACTGTGACATAAGCCTCTTTATTCCCTTTTCATCCTTAATTATTTCTCTTCTTTTTAAAGCATCTTCTATATTAACTGTATTAGGCTCTCCATATACGTTAGTTGTGAGTTGTTCCTCGTATTCTTTTGTTTTTTCTTTTAACGGCTCACTTGAACTACACATTCCTACCATAGATTTTGGGTCATGGTATATTATACCTTTATCTTTATCTATACATTTTAGCTTCATTCTATCTCTATCAGAAAGCATTACACATACTTCTCCTTCTTCATTTGAAAAGAAGTTCAAAAATACGTCTTTCACAATACCATAATTTGTATATACCTTGTAACTATATTTGTTGTCAACAATTTCATTGAATCTTTCTTGCGATAAATCAAGGGGTTTTAACCCATAAAGTAACATATTATTTTGAACATACTTATTTTTAATTATATTATTAATGACGGTCTTATTAACCACGATTGATGGTTTCTTTTTTAACTCAGCTATTTCTAACGCTAATTTTTCTATTTTTTTATTTTGACTTTCTAAACTTTCTTCTATACTGTTTAAAGGTTCTCTATCTTTTTGTTCTTCAGGGTTAGTCTCAATGTGTTCGCCAGTTTTAGACTCGATATGTTCTTCAGTTTTATACTCAATGTGTTCTTCATTCTCAGGTTGTTCTGTATATTGTTCTTCAGGTTTAGACTCTACAATAGAATCTTTAACATTTACTTTAATACAAGGTGTTTCAAGGTTCAACTTTTCTTCGGTTACTTTACAAGCAGCTATATGCTTTAAAAAAATGCTTTTCATAGTATATTTTTTCTGACATCTTTTACAGGTATAAGTTTCTTTTTTTTTAACTCCTTTCTTACAAGTAGGTTTATGCCTTATTAAGTCACAATTTTTAGTAAAAGCATAACCACAGTCTTCACAAGGGAACTTCATTTACATATAATAAAACATTATTTTTAAATTTATAATAATTTTTTCATATTAGTTAAAGGTATAAATATTTTTATAACGTTTATATTCTTAATTTTAACCATAAAATCTATGTTTATATTCAATAAAGATACTTTTTGTGTCTCTTTTTGTGTTATTTTTCAGGGTAAAATAAGATATGAAATACAACTATATAGTGTGTTAAAAGATGATGTATTTGTACTAACTTCTTAGCCACAACAAAAAAAAATTCTGGGAAAAGTTTTACAAGGCCATTTTCATCATTTGACTTTTTGTGCCTTTTTTAATACAGGTTAAGTTTAGCCTATAAATACATTTTTATTTAACAGTCTATATTTACCTCAGCGCAGTAGTTTTATAATATAAAATTGACAGGTTAAATTTAACCCACGCAAAGGTTTTTACAAAATGGCCAGGTGAGAGATTTTGTGTGCCGTGCCATTTTTTGGCCAAAAAGTTTTGCAGATGACAACATCGATGACATATGAATAGCTCATTCTTTCGGATAAAGATATACTGAAAAAATGTAAAAAATGAGACAAAATTAGGACCTTTTTGAAGATTTTGTAGCTTCTTTTTCAATCTAAACTTAGATTGAAAAAGTGATAATACGGTTTTATGTCTAATTTGAAAGCCAATTTTTAATATGAGGTTTCAGAGCTTTATTTCCCTTTATATTATTAATAAGATCTCTTGTCTTTCTTGTACTTTCTAGTTGTTCTTTTGAAGCTTGTAATACATCTAAGAAGGTATTCCCCTTTTCATCTTTATGTTGGGTTAAAGCGTAGTCTAAATTGTCAGAATAACGAAAACAGGTTCCAAGCTTATCACAAAAGTTGTTGTAAAATTTATAACTTATATTAGTCTTTGTTCTATCACATATTTCTTGTTGTTCTAAAATATGCTTAAGAAGAGCTTGAAATACGTTTTGATTTATGTTCTTATCGCTTGAAGCGTGAATTTTACCCGAAATATTAACGTCTACTTTATGCTTCTGAATCAAAAGTCTTATTACCATTGGCGTAAAATTAATCCTGTAAGCATACTTAATAAGTATTGTTTGTTCATCGTGAGGATGTAGCCTATTTAACAATCTTGTATTTTCTTCTGATTGTTCTAAACTTTCCAATATAGTAATAGCCATAGTATTTACGTTTATTTTATTAGTAATCCTTTTTGAAACCATATCAAAAAGATAGTTGTAAATACCCTCTTTATTTATGTTTTCAAAGTTAATAGTTTTCAGGACATCCCATACTGAAGTAAAAAATGGATGAATAGTGTCATTTATATATTTTACACGGTCTCTATAGTCTTCAATTTCAGAATACTTATTAAAGATTGTTTGACACTGAATATCCATGTTTTTATTTAATAATTTTTACTCTTTAAATATGCTTAAAGATAAACTTAAAATATATAATAGATGAACTTTCAAAGAATATCACCTGAAGATTTAGTTCTTAGATATAAACGTGAGAACGCTCTTTTAAAACTTGAAAACGAAAGACTAAAGAAAGCTTTAGAAGATACTGCTATTGAAAATAAAAAATTATTAAGGGAAAATCAAGCTATAAATAGTAATTTTAATTTGAGTCTTAATAAAAGGCAACTTACTTATTATACTACATCGACCTTAGGTTCATTTCAACTTAAAAAAATTAATTGATTTTTTTTATTTTTTATTAAACTTTCAATCATTAAAATGTTTATCAGTTTCTTAGAACTCATTGAAGCTTGTAAAGTGAATGATGTCCATACAGTAAAAACACTAATTGAAAAAAATCCTGGGTTAATCTGTATGACTGATACAAGTAGCAATAATCCCTATCATATTTGTGCTTCTTATGGAAATATTGATGTTCTAAAGTACTTGTTGTCTGTGAGCAATAATAAGCACTATTTGAATGGCTTAAATAGGGAATATAGAACGCCTTTACATTTAGCTATAGAAGCAGGATGGACAAGGTGCTTTAAACTCCTTTTAGATGCAGGTGCTGATATAAAAAAAGGAGTGTATTCAGTAGCAACAATCTTTAGCTTTGAACCCTATGTCAGAAATGACTATATTAGAAAGCTACTGGAAAAGGCTTTAGATACTAAAGAATCTTCTATTTTTAATTTTTCAATTAACAATCCCCCTGTTATTTTAAAAAGACAAACTTGTGCAGATAGTTCTGATTTTAAAAGACAAACTTGTGCAGACCCGCAAATAACTTTTAATTTTAATGACTTGTTGGAAGTTAAAAAGAGTAAGACTTTAAAAGATAGAATTAACGAGTCGCTTTTACCCGAAGATTATAAAAAGATGGCATTAGAGAAAGAAAGCACTTTAACAAGCAACTTTTCTTCTTCAGCATCAAAAGATAAAGAATGGGTTGAAACCTTATTGAAAATTCCTTTTAATAATTATAGCAAATTAAGTATATCTAATGAGAGTAAAATAGAAGACATCCAAGACTTTTTTAAAGAAGCTGTATCGACTATGGATGAAGTATCTTATGGCATGGAAAATATAAAAGAAGAAATACTTGATTGTATCTCTCAAATGATTTCCACTAAAAACGATTGTATGCCTCGTGTTTTATGCTTACAAGGAGCGCAAGGTGTTGGAAAATGTTTAGCTAAAGGTACTGAAATATTGATGTTTGATGGAACCTTAAAAAAGGTAGAAGATATACAAGTAGAAGATGTTATAATGGGAGATGACTCTACCCCAAGAAATATTTTAGCCTTAGGAAAAGGAAAAGATCAAATGTATAAAATAGAAGATGTAAAGGGTGAAAGTTATACAGTAAATTCTGAACATATTTTAACCTTAAAATATTCTCATTCGAAGATTATAAAAGATGATAAAAAGAATAGTAGATATAGGGTTAAATGGTTCGATAATAAACATATTAGAATTACCTCAAAAAATTTTAGTTATAAAAATTCAAGGAAAGAAGAAGCATATAAAGGAGCAAAAGATTTCTTAGATACTATAGTTGAAGATAAGGTTTGTGATATACCTATTAAAAAGTATTTAAATTTAAGTAAAAACTTAAAAGAAGATTTAAAAGGATTATATACAGGTATAGAATTCTCAGAAAAAGGACTTGATTTTGACCCTTATATATTAGGTTTATGGTTAGGAGATGGTTCTAAGAGTTCAACTGTAATATCAAATCAAGATTCTACTATTTTAAAATATTTATCTTCAACTTTAAATAAATATAATTGTTACTTACAATATGCTTCTAATTATGACTATAGAATAGTTTCTTGTGATACTTCTAGAAAAGAAGGTTGCAATTATATGCTTAATATATTACGTAAATATAATCTTATAAACAATAAACACATTCCTCATATTTACAAGTGTAATTCAAGGGAGAATAGATTAAAACTTCTTGCGGGTTTAATTGATAGTGATGGGCATTTGGTTAATACGAAAACGGGTTTTGAAATATCGCAGTCTATAGAAAACGAGAAATTATTAAATGATATTCAGTACTTATGTAGAAGCTTAGGGTTTTCTTGTGTAAAAAGACAAAAAAAAACATCTTGGACTTATAAAGGAGTAAAAAATACAGGATTAGCTTGGAGGTTAAATATAAGCGGAGATGGATTACATGAAGTTCCAACTTTAGTTCAAAGAAAGAGAGCTAATGAAAGACTGCAAATAAAAAATGCCTTAGTTTCAGGTATAACGGTAACCCCTGTTGGTTATAATGATTATTACGGGTTTGAAATAGATGGAAATAAACGATTTGTGTTAGGTAATTTTATAGTCACTCATAATACATCTTTTATAAGAGGAGGTATGTCGAAGATACTTAAGAGGCCTTTTAAGCAAATTAATATGGGAGGTATTTCTGACGCTTCATATTTGATAGGCCACGAAACAACATATACAAGTTCTAAACCAGGATTAATTATAAACTCTTTAATAGAATGCAAAACAATGAACCCTATTATATTCATGGATGAAATTGATAAGATTTCAACTACAGATAAAGGCGTGGATATTCAGAATGTATTAATCCACTTAACAGACCCGATACAAAACTCTGAATTTCAAGACAAGTATTTTTCTGGTGTAAATATAGACTTATCTAAAGTCCTCTTTATTTTCAGCTGTAATGACGATACTAAGATTTCTCCTATTCTTAAAGATAGATTAAATATTATAAGGATAAAACAACCGACGATTAATGATAAAGTAGTTATAGGTAAGAAATACCTTATGAAAGAGTTGTGTAGTAATGTTGGAATAGACATAAATATAGTTAAGATAGAAGAAGAAACAATTAAGTATATTATTAATAAATTTTGTAAAGATGATCTTGGTGTCAGAGGTTTAAAAAGATGTTTAGAAACTCTTTTGTTAAAGATAAATAGTGCTATATATAACCCTATGATTAAGTATCCTTCTTTAAAAGGTATAAAAATGAGTAAAGAGAACCCTTTTGAAATATCAATAAAGTTAGTTGAAGAAGTTCTCAAAAAATATGAGGATAAATATAGCGACTTAATGAATACTATGTTTTTGTAATTTTTTAATATTAATTTAAAACAGAGAAATCTTAAAAAAAATGAGCGAACTTAAGTGTGAATTTTGCGATCTTATTCTTAAGAATAAAACAACCCTTGGAATTCATCAAAAAAATGCAAAAAGATGTATTGAGCTTCAAGTTAAAAAAAATGGAGTTCCTGTCTATTCTAATACTAATAAACAAACTAAAGCAGGAAGACCTCCTAAAAATAAATCTTCTGTAATAGAAACAACTGAAAGACCTGTTGAAGATAAATTAGAGGAAGAAGAAGAAATAGAGGAAGATGCAGAAATTCCTTTCTCATCATCCTCTGAAGAAGAAAGTTCATCATCCTCTGAAGAAGATGAGAAATATGAAAGAGTTTCTCAAAGTAAGTTTAATAATTTGTTCAAGAAAAAATATACTACAATTAAGACAGAAGTTATAAAAAATGATAAACCTGCAGAAGTTCATACTAAAAAGATAGAGGATAATAATACCCTGCAAACTGTTGATAATAAAATAGTAGAAGATTTCTCAAACAATCTAAAGTCAGACTTAAAAGAGTCTGTAGATATGCAACATACTAATTTTCAACAGTCTTTGAGTCAGTTAGAGATAAGAACTTCTTTTATCGAGAAAAAAATAGATAGTATGATTTCCAATACATCTGACCTGAAAAATTCTATTAATAAATTATCATCTCAACTTAGCTCTATATTAGAAAGATTAGATGATGGAAAGAATGAGAAGAGAATAAGGTCATTGGAAAATAAAATGGAGAGAGGAAATATAACCGTAAATGATATTGAGAGAGTTATAGATGATAAACTAGATGATATGTTTCATTTAACAAAGAAGATGCTTGCAGAGGTAGAATCTAAGAATGAATTATTAGATATATTCAGAGATAATATGGATGATATAGTAGATAAGCATTATGACCTTTATAAGAAGTTTAAATACATCAAAGAGGATATGGAAGATATGGTATATCCAAGAAAAAAATAGTTTAAAATTATATTGTTATTTTTATAAAATGAAAGTAACAATAAGAATATTTCCTATAAATAGAAGAGGTTCATTTACCTCTATAGAAGTAACAATCAGTATCGTTAATCCAAAGGTTAAAGATATATTTGATTTCGCTTGCTCGGAATTAAAGGGAAAGTGTAAGGTCGCAAAAGGAACTACATACTTGGATATGAATGAACCCCTCATAAATGGAGATTGTCTAAATATTATACCTATTTAAAGCTTTATCATATTTATAAAAAATGAATTATACTTGGAGTTTCCCTTATATTAAAGACCTTAAAGTAGCGTTTGAAGTAGGTTCTAGAGACTTACTTGATGCAAATGAAATTGCAGATAAATACAACTGTAAAGTTTATTCATTTGAATGTAACCCTGATTGTATCAGAGAATGTTTAAAAAATAATACTGATAGTAGAGTTACTTTAATACAAAAAGCAGTGTGTGAAAAAGACGGAAAAATCAGTTTTATGGCATTTGACTTGAATAAATATAACAATATGGGGGCATCCTCAATTTATGAGATTGACTTTACAGCAAATAGACCTTATTATGATCCTGATTATGGAAGAAAAGATGTTCAAAAAACAGTAGAAGTTTCTTCTTGTAGATTAGATACGTTTTGTAATGAACAAACGGAGATACCAGATGCAATATTTATGGATGTTCAAGAGGCAGAACTTGTCGTTTTAAAATCTATGGGTGAATTACTTAAGAAAGTTAAGTATATTGTTTTTGAGGCATCAAATACTTCAACATATAAAGGAGGTTGTTGTTATAATGAAATTGATAGTTTCTTGAAGGAGAAAGGCTTTACATATAGAAGTGATAATATGCCTGAAAGTCAAAAAAATAATTTTAATTGGGGTTTTTGTGATTTCTTATATATAAATAAAGATGTGCTGTGAGTTTATCTTAAAGTATTTTAGAGACTATGAAGATATTGAAGATTTGTGTAAAGAAAGTTATTACTTTGATAAGGCCATAAAAATTTTAAACAAAAATGAACCTGGTTTGATATTATATTATACAAGTAATGGAAACGTTACATTTTCGGATAGATTTATAAGGTGGTATAACAGTCTCCCTGAACCATTTTTTGTTTTTATAAGTAACTTTGAGATAGTAAAAGCAACCTGTGAAATAAAACAACTATTTTATATGGGTAAACTAAAGAGAGAAGATCATCACTTATTTTTTATCCTTATAACTAATTATTATGGAAATTAAATGATTTTTTATTCTTCATTATAACTGATAAATATCATTAATAATGAATATCATTGAACTCCAGAAAGAAATTAAAAGCTGTATATTATCAGCTATAAGCAAATCTGACAACTTATCTGTTTTTGACAGAGTTTGTGATGTCTTTAAAAGTCATTTTGAAAAACCAGCCCATAATATAACCGAGATTAAGAAGAGAAGTTCTAAATCTAAAGGGGATATTTTTGAGGTGTTTTGTATGATGTATTTAAAAGCAAAAGGATATGAAGTTTGGCACTTAACTCAAGTTCCAGATGACATATTAGAATTTTTAGGGATGCAAAGATTTGATGTAGGAATTGACCTTATTGCAAGAATTAAAATACCTAAAAGAGAAACATCCTCTCTATTTGATTACTTTTATTTACCGGTTCAAGTTAAATACAGAAAACCTACGAGAGACTCGCAAGGTAGAACAGTCCATAGAGTTGGTTGGAAGGATATTTCAACCTTCTTATCACTGTGTATGAGAACAGGTTCTCCTGGTAATAAAGACAATAAAAGAGGTTGGTTGAAGCACTTAATAATTACAAATGCTGAGTACGTTTGCTGGAGAGGAAAGAAAACAAAGCAAGACTGGACTATAGCCAAAAAATCTTTCGAAAAGTGTGACAACTTCTTCTGGTTAAATATGATTGGACATAAACCAAAAGTAACAATAGATGAAGATGATGAGGAAAAAATACCTGTAAGAGACCTGAGAGCTAAATGGCTAGAAAAATTTAAATGATTTTAAGAGTATAATCTAAAGAATTAACTTTAATAAGAATATGAGTTCTACACGTAAAGTTAATGCTATTATTAAAGGTTATTTGACCTTTGGTTTTTCATATGGTATCTGTAGAAGTTTATACTACTATGATAAAGTGAACGACTTTACAAATACAGGAGAAGAATTAAAAAGACATCCTGTGACAATTCCTACTTTTACACTTTTGAGTATTCTTCAAGGTGGATTGTCGGCAACTTTTTGGCCACTTTTTATGGGAGTAGATATCTCTGACTATCAAAAATCCAAGTGGGGAGTAAGAGATAAAGACCCACCTTACCCATTTTACTGTTTTGAGTGGAGAGATAAAAAATAATTTTTTTCCAGCTTATATGTAAATGAGTGAATGTCCTAACAGCGATCCAAACTTTGATAAAGTAATGTCAAGATGGTTTGATACTACCTCAAAAGATTACCCTTCAAACAGAAAAAAAGTTTATTATGGTATATGCATCTGGGTTAGATTGATACTGTTTACAATAGTTTTTTATTATAGAAAACATAAATATATGCCTTATATTTTAGCCCTATTTTCTTCATTTTCAATATATCATTACAAGGATAATATTAAGAACCCAGGAAAACAGTGGTGGAGTAAGAGGTTTGATTTAGCCATAGCAGTGTCTCTTCTGATTAGTACGGTCTTAGTTATTATGAAGAAAGTTGATCCTGTAGTTATGCCTGTTATTTTATATATAAGTTTGTTCGGAGGAATTCTCCAGAGTTTTTTCATAAAGTTTTGTTAAGTTAAAAACAAGTTTAAAATATAATAAATGAATAGTCGTCATTTATTATATATGACATGTACTTTATGCTTTTTGTACGAGCTCAAGGATAAGGACCCAAAATCATATGAAGAGCTCGAAAAACTTAATGTGAATATCCCAATGCCTATCTTTTGTAAGATCTTGGACGGGATTTTTTATTACAAAAGCTATCCTTACATCTTCAAGACACTATATAACTGGCAAATTGAGAGTGAAGAAAAAAAATTGATAGAGAAAGCAAACACATTAGCAAACTGGTCTAAAGCTTATAGAAGTAGATTTAATAAAGAATGAACCTCCAAGAAGTTAATGAATGGTTAGAAGAGAACTATATTAATACGAGACTTTCTGACAGTGACTTAAAGGTATTTTATCTTAATAACGACACAGTAAAAAAGAATATAAAAGAGCTTGAAACAATCCTTAAAAACAATAACGTAACGAACAGACAAATCACCACCATAATTAATGATTATTTTAGTAGCTTAATTCCGGATGAAATTAGACAGGCAACGAGGGAAAAAGTTTTTAATCGATTGATAAAAGATAAATTAGAGGCGGATTTAGACCCTAATATTTATTTTGTAGGGAAGAATAAAGAAGGCGATTGGTATGTTAAAAATAAGATTACTGAAAATACTATTTTAGGGTTTAATTATCCGCATTTATTTAACGGAGAACAGCAATTTCAAAAACTAAAGAAGAATGTTTATAGAAATGAAAACACCCTTAATGTTTTGTGTAATTTTCACAAGTGTTTAACCGAAGACAAGTTTTATGAGGTAATAAGAGATGGTATACAGCGAGAAAATGTGTGCTATTATGATGAAATAACCGAGTATATTCAAAGATTAATTTAATTTTTTATTTATGATTAGTAAATAAAAAATGTTAATGTGTAAAGACTGTGATTTTACAAAAATAATTTTCCCGTTTATTTACGGCTTATTATTAACTTTAGTTATTACGATATTTTTGAAACATACATTAAAGGTTGAAAGGCCTTCTACATATAAAGGAGGGAGAGATAGATATTCATTTCCTTCAGGTCACTCTTCAACTGTAACATTTATATTTTTATTTATATACTTATCTTCGCCTTCGATTTTTACATTTTTACTACTACATTATATGTGGTATAGAGTAGCTTATAGAAGTTATTCAGAAGGATATCATAGGATAAACGAGGTTATAGCAGGAACGATAATAGGAGGAACAGTTGCAGTATGGGTTAAGGGACAATTTCCATAGTTATTTATTATTATATAAAATTATATTTTTCCCCTCTCTCCCTTATTATCATAGTCAAGATATTTTGCAATTAACCAGCCAAGACTAAAGTAAAATTGGTCTCCTAAAGAGTTTATAACTGTATCAGCCTTATCTTTACCTCCAGGCCACCATCCTGTCTTATTAATAATTCCCATAGCAAACTCTTGGTTTTCTATTGCTTCAAATAAAAGATGAGTTACAAACGAGGTTGAAAAAGAAATACCGAAATAGTAGAATATGATTCCAGCTGCAAAATGAAGGATTGAAAAGTTGTCGGTAAAGTATTCGCCCATTTAATACTTATAAAGGAAATTTTAAACTTTTTTTTATATCTGCGGGAGTGTCATCTCTATCGTGTGGCATGAAGGAACCAGGGTCATTCACTCCCCGTAAATCAAAAGAAATTAATTTGAGAATGAATTTCACGCGTATAATATGTTGTTGTCATTATAAATTTAAAAACATAATACATGACTAAATCCAAGGTTGCTATTTTAAATTTATAAAAATGAAAACTTAACCTTCCGATTATATTGTAAAATTCTAAAAAGTTTTCATAAAAATGTATGAAGGTTATTAAATATGAGATAGTAAGAAGAACCATTTTGTATGCAAAAAATAAATAAGAAAATATTTTCTTCAGTTAAATTTAAAATGGGTTTAGAGCATTTATTAGAAGAATTTTATCATGCTAAAGATAGATTGAGAGAGTTAGAAGATATAATTAATGAATACAAGGATAAAATCGAGAATGAAATGGATTCTCAAAGAACAGAGTATTTAGAGAGTGATAATTATTATGTAGAAAGAAGGAAGATGAGTAGTGAAACTTTAAAGAAGAGTGATTGTCCAAAAGAAGTATGGAGTCAGTACGCAACAAGACACTCTTATACAGGTTTATATATAAAGAAGAAAGGTGAAAAAAGAAGAAGTAGAAGTCCAAGAAGAAGAAGTAGAAGATAAACTAAGCTTAAAATAATAAATATACCTTATAAAAGATGAAGATTGCATTACTAAGTTCTATTAACATTCATATGTGTTGTGTGGGGTTTCTTATCCACATATTTAAGGAAGATGAGATTGACGTTTTCTTTCCTTACGATAGAGATAATTATTTAGAGTATTATAAAAGCTTATACCCAAGCACAAAAATATCTTTATTAAATATAAAAGATTATAATAAACAAGACTATAATCAGAGTATCAAAATAACTGCAAGTGATCCTGATGTTTCAGAAGAAGGAATTATTTCAACCGCTCATTTGCAAGAACAAGTTAAACCTGAATTTAAATATATTACATTAACGCCTTGGATTAAAGGAGATAATGTTAAATATATTTTTCCCTTATACAAAGGATTAAATAGTATTAGTTATAATAAGGTTATAGTTCATATTGGATTTTTTGTTCCAAGATATTCGGATGAAGACACGGTTAAATTTATAAGAGAAAGTGGTTATAATTTTGTCTTTGTAGGAGGTGATAGTTATAATGGGTTAAATCATCTTCCAAATATAAGAATTATTAATAAACTAAATACGTTTGAACTTGTAAATCTTATTAACCATTCTATGTTTGTAATGCTTAGGAAAGAACCTTATCAATTAACAGACAGATACTCAGGTGCAATAGGTCACGCTGTATCTCATAAGAAACCTGTTATAGTTCAAGAATATACAGCTGATAGTTACGGGTTAAAAGGAATTGTATTTAAAAAAGAATATTGTGAGGTATTAGAGACGTTAAAAAATACAACAAAAGAAAGTTACGATTTGTTGGTAAAAGGAGCGGAAGAAGTTTTTGAAAAAATACAAGAAGATAATAAAGATGTGAAAAACTATTTCATAAATTAATGATTAAAAGATAGTTGTTTTAATTATTAAATGTTGAAGAATTCAAAGATATTTGTCGCTGGACATAAAGGTCTTGTTGGAAGTGCTATATATCGCCGTCTTTTAAAAGATGGCTATGACAATGTTGTAGTTAAGACTTCAAAAGAACTTGATTTGACAGTTCAGCAAGATGTTGATGATTTTTTTAAGAAAGAGAATTTTGACTACGTTTTTCTAGCTGCGGCAAAAGTTGGTGGCATCTTAGCCAATAATACTTATAAGGCTGAATTTATATACAAAAACTTGATGATACAATGTAATGTTATTCATTGCTCTTATAAATATGGGGTAAAGAAACTCTTATTTTTAGGGTCAAACTGTATTTATCCAAAGGTATGTAATATACCTATAAAAGAAGAATATTTATTAGATGGAAAGTTAGAACCTACAAATCAGCCATATGCATTGGCAAAATTGTCAGGAATTGAGATGTGCAATTCATATAGGGATCAATATGGTTGTAACTTTATTTCATTGATGCCTACGAATTTATACGGCCCAAATGATAATTATGACTTGGAAACATCCCATGTTTTACCTGGATTATTAAGGAAGTTTATTGAAGCAAAAAAACAAAATTTGCCAAATGTAACTTTATGGGGAACAGGAACTCCAAGAAGAGAATTTTTACATTCAGATGATGTAGCTGATGCTTGTTTACATTTTATGAATACTTATAGTGAGAAATCCCATATAAATATTGGAACAGGTAAAGATATAAGCATAAAAGAGCTTGCTGAAATTATTAAAGAAGTAGTATGTTATGAAGGGGAAATTGTTTTTGATAAAGATAAGCCTGATGGAACCTTTAGAAAAGTTTTTGATGTTTCTAAAGCAAAAGAAATAGGATGGGAGGCAAAAATATCATTGAAAGAAGGTATAAGAATGACTTATGATTTAATACGTGAAACTTTTTAATTTTTTCTACATAAAATCCAACACTGACAGATAAAGTTAGGGTCATTTTGTGTATCACCTCCCATTGATTTATAAGAAGGCCAAGGTTCTCTTCCAAATAAGTTTAGGATATATTCTCTGTTTCCCCAGAATCCAACTTCTAATACTTCAAAACCTTGACTTTTACACATCAAAGCCAAACCTGTAGGATTTATACCCCAATAATAAAATGGTAAGTTATGATCGATGTTTATCATAGGGACAGATGTAAAGAAATATCCTCCTTGTTTGATATGGTCATAAATATTTTTAACACATTGGAACGGATTATATACGTGTTCAAGGGTTTGATTCACAACTACCAAATCGTATTCTTTTTTAGGTAAATCTAATGTGTGTAAGTCATTAGATTTTCCGTCATACTCTGCATAGTCAATGTTTGAATAGCTTAATAACTGAAGTTCAGGGTCGCTCTTACAAGTAGATAAGACATTTTCAAAGTGTTTTAAATTGTGAGATGAAAGCCAATTTTTAAAGTCAATGATACTTGCAAGTCTTGGATAATCAGATGTCTCCGGGTTAAAATGTTTCAAATCCAAAGTCATAACCTGTTTGTAGAGATTATAATGAGTTTGATAGTACTGATACGGCTTATATTTGACATACTTGTTATACAAGTCTGTAATTTCTGTGTCTGAGAATTGTTTAAACATCTTTTTATTAATGTAAATTACCCCTTTAATACATAATATCAGGCTGACCAAACATTCTTAGAGATTTTAAATATTCAGGGTTAAATACAATTGTATTGTCATTTAATTTATTTACAGTCTGATGCTTGAATTCTTCGTTTAAAGGAAACAGATTCCTCTTATTTTCCTTTGATAATATACCCGCAATCCACCCTAATGTGCTTCTGCATAACATTATATTTTTAGCTTTGTATAATAACCCAAAATCTGTGAGAAGTGAATTTGATATTGCTATAGAGTTTTTAACACTATATGTAAGGTGGTTTACGTAAGATAATTCCCATGGTCTTTTTAAGGTGTCGCTTATATACATAACCTTATTTATACCTTCTATTTTATTTATTTCTTCAATAATACTTTTAGGGTGAATTACCTCACTATTATATGCATTATGAAAGAAATCGTCAAGTCTTAAATGAACTATTAAAATATCATCTCTTATAGGCTTAATCGCATTTACATGTTTGGCAATATGGGAGATAGTGTAATCATCGTTGATTCTATCCATATTTTCTTCTGTAAAAAGAGACTGAATATAGTCTCTATAAAGAGTGATCCAATCTTGTGTTTGGAAAAATCCAACAACGTAAATATTACCTTCAATTGAGGGGGACCGGTTTCCGGTATTAGAAATAATCTCATTAAATTTTTCCTCATCAACTTCAGTTAAATTATCTACCTTAATTTTTTCATTATTTGAACCTCTTGTTAAAGGTGTTTTACTATCATTATAGACATATTCTTTTCCTAGTATTTTACCCAGAACTTTAGTAGCAAAATATTGAAATAAATTATTGCCAAAACGACCTGAAACAAAGTATGATATATTCATTTTTAGTAAATTAAGTTAAACATTTAAATTTATATATTCAAATATGAAAAGAATAGCTATATTAAACGTTTCAGGTCAGCATTTATGTTGTATAGGATTTCTATTTGAGTTATTTAAAGACTATATTATTGAGGTATTTATACCTCATGATAGAGAAAGATATTGTGAATATTATAAAAGCTTATATGAAAGGTCAATTATAGAATTAAAAAACAAAGACAGCTTTAAAAAAGAAGACTATGATTTAGCTATAAATATAAATTCTCATGATAGTGTGAATAGAAATGGAATAGTATCAATTGCACATGTAATACAGCACACTGATAAAACTAATAATTTTATATCTTTAACACCTTGGATAAAGGGAGAAAATATAACTTATATTTTTCCTTTATATAAAGGCTTAAAAACCGAAAATTATGAAAATATTATTTTATTATTTGGAAGCTTTGGTTCAGACTGTGTTGATGATGATTTGAGAAACTTTATAAATTACCTTAAAGAATATCAATTTTATTTTATAGGAGGAGGTTCAAGGCATATTCATGAATTTGATAATTATCCTAATGTTAAACAAATAGACGATAAAGTAGGTATATATGACCTTGTAGAATATATTAAAAAATCAAAATTTATATTAACGAGAAAAACGCCTTATCAGAATACAGATAGGTATTCTGGCGCACTAGGTCATTCTATATCTCACAGAAAGCCTATGATAATTCAAAAAATTACGTCTGAAAGTTACGACTTACCGGGTATTATATTTGATAAAGAGTATAGCGAGGTTATGGACACCATAAAGAATATGTCGGATAAAGATTATAAAAAACATTTAACAGATATAGATTTATCCTCAGAAAGAATTTCTGAAAATAATAGTAAGTATTTATGTAAATTAAATTTAAAATAATATTATCACATTAAATATAAGATGGAACATATATCTATTGTAGACGATAATATTTACTTTGGGAAATACCCTGATGAAAGTATTCTTCAAACTCTTTCAAACTTAAATATCACAACCATATTAGACCTCACACATTTTTTAGAAAATTTACCCTTATACAAGCTTCCAAATAATATGAAAAGAATTCATTTTGAAATTGTAGATAGAGGTATAGAAGAAGATGAGAAAGTGATTGAACTTATTAACACTATAATAACCTCACAATCCTACCCTATCTATATTCACTGCAAAAATGGACACGGTCGTTCAAGCAGTATTACATCTATATTGTACGGTAAAATGAACAATAAAAAGGGCGAAGAAAGTATTGACTATATTAAAAAATGTCACGAAAAAAGAACCGTAGTAAGTAGGAGAGTAAGACAGTTAAATACTCCTATGAATGATATACAAAAAGAACAAATTTACAGATTGTTGTAAAGCTTAAAGAAATAAACTTTTTATAAAAAATGTTTGTTCCTCATCCTGATTTTAAAGATATTTTAGTTGATATAGATACTCATAAAAATGTTGTATCGAGAGACCGTGTAAATAATTATTTTTATTATGAGAAAGAAGGCTGGTGTATGTCTGAAGTTGATACAGATGATACTCCGCTTACAAAGGAAGAATATATTTTATATTATTGTAAGAATGAAGACGGAAAAATTATTTATAATAAGGTTTAGGGTTTAATTTATTATATATAAATGATTGTTGGTATTTTAGGTTTAAAAGGTTCTGGTAAAGACACCATTGGAAATTATCTTATTGATAATTATAACTTTGAAAAAATAGCTTATGCTGGAGCTTTAAAAGATGCAATTTGTTGTGTATTTGGATGGGATAGAAATATGATGGAAGGTGCTACTGACGAAAGTAGAAAATGGAGGGAAGAAATAGATGAATACTGGGGCTTTTCACCAAGAGAAATGATGCAAAGAATTGGAACCGATTTATTCCGTAAACAAATTAAAGACGATATATGGATAAAATCACTTAAACTTAAGCTTGAGAAACTTACAACTAATGTTGTAATAACTGACTGTAGATTTAATAATGAAATTGACCTTATAAAAGATAAAGGCGGAATCATTATTCTTGTAGAAAGAGAACCTCCTTCGTGGATAAATATTATTGAAGAATATAAAGCTAAAAAACTTACTGAAGAAGAAGCTGTAACTTTATTACAAGAAACAGGCATACACGAGAGTGAATGGAGATGCTATTTGTATAATAACATAGATTATTACGTTAAAAATACCGGGTCAATAGAAGAACTATATAATAAATTAAAAATGATTTTTTAATTTAAATGATTATTTTTATTATACTTAATATTAACTATAATAAAATGACTTCCCGTTCCTCTTTTACCTGCGAAAAACCAAGCGAGTGTCCTGTCTGTTATGAAGTACTTGAAGACCATAAACCGTTAAGTTGCGGTCACTGGGTTCATAAAAGCTGTATCGTAAAAAGTAAAAAAGACATTTGTCCAATGTGTAGAGCTAAGGTTAAATTGACAAGAAGAGAAAGAGAAGAAATAATAAGTCTTATGACCCAACCTGTTTTATATCAAGAACCTTCTCATTATCAGGAACAAGAAGAACTTCCATATACTATGCCAAATGAAAACACAATTGTAACATTAAACATAAGAAGAAGATTTAGAGTTGAAGATGATGCTATACTATACGATGGAAGAGTTATTTCAGAAAATGGGAATAGGGTTAAAATAGCATTTACTAACCAATTTGAAGCTATGAACTTTTGTAGCTATATTGAAAGTACAAATAAAGTAGATAGGGTTTTAATAGATGATTTAAGAAGAAATACAGAACATATACAGACGAGAAACTACGAGGTTATTGATATTTAAAAAAATCTGTTTTTTAATCTATAAAATATGGATGACACTTGTGTTGTTATAACAGGATTATTAAGGAATAATTTTATACAGCCCTTAATAGAGATGTACAAGGAAGTTCCTCATAAAATTATTTCAACATGGAAGGACCAACCTCATATAGATGATCTTAGAAATGAAGGATTTGTCATACAATTGAACAACTATCCTTCTTATAGAAATTGTACTAACTATCAGACTGTAAATATAAGAGAAGGATGTTTGTTGGCAAAAAGTCTCGGCTTTTCTTACGTGATAAGAATGAGGACAGATTTAATATGCAATGATGTTGTCAAATTTATGGGTTGTATAGGTCATCTTTATAAAGAAAGAATTACGGTTCTAGGATATATACAAACAATCCTATTTTATATAATAGACTTTTTTGTAGCTGGTCCTATTAATGAAATGCTTTTAGTTTTCAATGAGGAACAAAAAGAAGAAGACAAAAGATTTGTTGAACAGTATTGGATGGAAGAATACTTTAATAAAAAAGACTTGACACTTGCTGAAGTAAAAGAACGGCTATATTCTTGTCTTCAAGTACTCCAAGATAATAATATAGAAATGGAAATCATAAGTAAAAATTGGGGTAAAATTATAGGGAAATATTGCAAGCAAAATATTATTTTAAATTGATTTTTCATTTTCTTTTTTACATTTTTGCATCTTACTGTAAGACTCAAAAATGAATTATTTAACTTATACAAGAGAACACGAGGCTTTAACTGATAAACTTTATATGATAATAGAAAGCCATCCTCCACTTCCATATCTTGAACTTGATGAGCCTATACTTGACATTAAAAAATCTAAGAAGAAATATCTTAGTGATTTTTCCCCTAGAAAACAAGATATAAGATTTTACTTTAAAACTACCGTCTTTTCCTTAATAAAAAAATAAATAATATGAAAGCTACGAATAACCATATTTTTCTATTTTCTTTTTTAGGAGGTTCTTCGTAATAATGTTCTATATTAGGTTCTTTATAGTAATAATAACCTTCAGTAATAGGTTCTTTTTGTTTAGTTTTTTCTTTTATAATTTTTTCGGTAAATGATACCTTATCTCTTCTAGAAGGGTCAGTTGTCATCCAATCAGGCATTTTTTGTGAATGTATTTGACCTGGGGTTGTATTACCTGGAGAAAATAAATATGTGTTTTTAGGGATAATTTTATATTTATAAGCAAGAGTGTCTTTGTTGCTATAAGCTCTATCAGGATCGTGAAGCCATATTAAATGATCTTCAAAAAAAGGTTCTTTTGCAGGCATACCATAGTTTCCATTTCCTCCGCCCATAGGAAAACCGCCTGGACCTTTCCCTTTATCATATTCTAAGGGTCTTTTTTCATTTACATATTGACGATTAACCATATCATTAAAGTCTCTCTCAAGATTATCTATATAAGTATTTCTCTGAGATAATAAACTGTGAGGTCTTCCATCTTCACATCTTAATCTCATATTAACCCTAAGAGGTTCCTCATCTAATATAAGTTGTTTTATAGTTGTATTATCATCTTCATATACTGTAGTAAAAACTTGAGGCTCAAACCCATCAAATTTTTTCCTCATTTCATTAAAGACTTTTTCAAGGTCTTCTTGAGTTAGTTCATAACTTGGATCTAATGGATCCGTCAAGTGTCTTCCTCGTCTTGCAACATACTGAGAATAAAGAGATTCTGGACGGTATGCGTGTCTTACTCTACCACTACCTATTAAAATTAAACTTCTAAGATCATCTTCGCTCATATCTTCAAAGTTCTCAAGAGTAATAGCTTCGACCATAGAGTTAGTATTATCTACAAGTTCTCTTATAAGACGTTCTTTATCAAAATACATTTTATAAATACCATTATAAAATTTATTTTTTTTCACTGTTAGTAAGCCATCCATAAGCACATTTCATAGTGATTAAACCACCTATAAAATAAGCATAATATAAAGCTTTAGGAGGCTTTGTTTGTATCCATCCAAATTCAAGTGCAGCAGTAACTATAGCTCCAAGAGCAGCAAAAAAGTATCCTATAATACATATAGTCTTGTAGTTTTCTTCAAAGAACATCTTTACTTATAAGAAAGAAAATAATTTAAAAATTATCTAGACCATATTTTATTCCCAGGATCTTTAGTTATATAACTATTCTTATTGTAAATAACGAGATTGCCATCTTCTTGAACTACAAATCTAAATGGTTGAATTGTATTACCATAACCTCCACGTACATCTGAACCAGAAGCCCATACTACTCCGTTATTTCTATCATATATAACAAGATTACCATCTCCTTGCATTCTCATCTTAAATGGACCTGCAGAACTAAGTTTATTAGTAGCCCAAACAACAGAATTATTCCTTGTATCAGTCAACACTAAATTTCCGTCATTTTGTTGTAGAGTTAATTTCCAAATACCATTATTAGAAAGAAGAGTTTCTTTACATACTTCACCATTAGCATCAGATAAACAAGAATCAGGGAACTTAATCTCATAACCCTTTTTACCAGCATCAGGAATATTATAATTAGTATCAATATTAGCAGCATCAACTCCAGCTTGAGTTATTCCATTTGGAACAGAACATACTGCGTCTCTTATAGGAGCTAGTTTATATACTGTTGTTGGAAATTGAAGACAGTCTTTTCCTCCATTAATAGAAGGACTTGTTGTGGTTATTTGAGATTCTGGCTTTATTGTTCCTATAGAATAAACTTTATCATTTTCAAGGGTATTCTTATCAAGAATTATAGCAGTTGTTAAAGTAAAATTTTCCTTATTGATTAAAAGCTTAAATCCCAATAAAGCAATAGCAATAATTATAAGGTCATTTATCTTTAAACTAACCTTATTTTTATAGAGAAAGTATAAGACAGCTAAAAGTAAAATAAACTTTATCATTTTTTAAATATTAAAAAATAAAAAAAAAATATTTTAATATTTAAAAAATGGACACTAAAATAAAAATATTTATAATCCTTGGTCTTATCCTATTAATTGTAGGGTCTATAATTCTAGTATATTTTTTTCTTATAAAAAAGAAACCATCATCATCACCTCCATCATCACCTCAACCACTACCTCCATCATCGTCGCCTCCATCATCGTCGCCTCCATCATCATCACCTCCATCATCGTCGCCTCCATCATTGTCGCCTCCATCATCACCTCAACCACTACCTCCAATTGATAATACTCCTAAAGATGCTATTTGTTCTTCAAATGGGGTTATAATAAATGGGAATAGAGAAGAAGATTTATCAATAGAAAATAAAGATGAAAATTACAATTTTAGTTTATCAAAGTTAGGCAGAGATATAAAAACAAGTATTGAAAGATTTATGTTTCCTGAAAGATTTACTTTATCACAGCCTGTTGTAACTGATAAAAATTTATTAGAAAATGATAAATACTATGTTATAGGAACAATAAAACAAGGCTCTCAAATAACCACAACAACTTCATCTATTAACGGAGGTAAAAATTGTTTGCAATTTCCTAATACAATATATAAAGAAGCTGGAAATTGTCCTACAGATAAAACAAGAGATGCAAGTGGAGTTTGTCAGTGGAACTCTTGTTCAACAGACCAAGTTAGGGATGCAAATGGTGTATGTCAATGTATATATGAAAAATATACTAGTAAAGATATTCCTGGAAATGATATTAGGTGTATTAGAAATCCTAGTGATTTTGAGATTTGTAAAATTCAATGTAATAATGATCCTAATTGCAAAGCATATAATATAATATATCAAGGTGGAGCTTGGGGGCAAGATTGGGGTTGTTGTTTAAAAAATACTTCTTCTATACCTACAAGTGACTCGAATAAAATAGACTATTTCAAGAAGATAGAAGGAACACCTATAAAAGATTCAAATGGTTTATGTAAGTCTCCTTGCCCTCCTGAAAAAACAAGAGATGCAAATGGTATTTGTCAGTGGAACTCTTGTCCTACAGATAAAACAAGAGATACAAACGGTATTTGTCAGTGGAATCCTTGCTCTCCTGAAAAAACAAGAGATGCAAATGGTATTTGTCAGTGGAACTCTTGTCCTATTAATTCAACTGTAGATTCTTCTAATGGAAATTGTAACTGTAACTCAGGCTATTCAAAAGCCCCAGGACATACAGGAAGAACTGATACTTGCTATTCTAATTGTCCAACAAATTCTACTATGGATAGTAATGGAAATTGTAACTGTAACTCAGGCTATTCAAAAGCTCCTGGAAAAACAGGAAGAACTGACCCTTGTTATTATAATTGTAATCCGAACACTTCAAGTATGGATAGTAATGGAAATTGTAACTGTAACTCAGGCTATGTAAAATCTGGAGATGGACAATGTAATAAGCCTTGTGGTATTAATGAAAATATGAATTTCTATGGAGCTTGTAATTGTAATGACGGTTTTACAAGAGCCGGAAATGGAACTTGTTATAAAAGATGTCCTGCAAATGCTATTATGGATTATAATGGAAATTGTAACTGTATTGCTCAGTATCAAAAACAAGCTGATGGAACTTGTAAATATATTCAATGTAAATCTGATGAATATTGGGATGGAACTAAGTGTAAAACTACAAATTGTGGATTAGGAGGTTATTTGGATACATCAGGAAGTGTATGGGTTTGCAGATGTAGCGCAGGATATTCCTTAGATTTTAATGGAGTATGTCAGCCAATACCAGGCTATAATTCATCAAGAGCAGTTTATGATAATATTGCCTTTAATAATTTTCTTATGAAATCAGGTATGGGTTAATTATAAAGTGAGATTTATAAAAATGTTTATAAGGATAAAAATTTATATTATTATTTTCTTTATACTTTAATAAAGAAAATGAGCTTGATGAAATGTAACATATGCGATTTGCAAATGGTTCCTCACGTATATCCTTTACACGTTAAAGCTTGTGGAGAATACTTATTCTTTTCTCAACTCGGCCAATACTTAATTGTAGCTGATTTTTATAAGGAAAAGAAGAACGGATTTTTTGTTGAAATAGGAGCAGTAGATGGTATTGAAATATCAAATACGTTTCTTCTTGAGACAAAATATGATTGGAAAGGAATTTGTATTGAAGCTATGCCTCATATGTTTGAGAAATTAGTAAAAAATAGACCCAATTCTAAGTGTATAAGTAAAGCTGTATTTAGTGAAGGTGGATTGAAGGTTCCGTTTAGTATATGTCATTCATTAGATCTTATATCAGGTATGAATGATTATCTTGGGCCTAATTGGAGACCGACAGTTGAAAGTAATAGAACTGTGATTGATGTTGAGACTATGACGTTAAATGAAATTTTAGACGAGAATGAAGCTCCTTTATTTATAGATTATTTATCATTAGATACAGAGGGAACTGAGCTTGAAATTTTAAAGTCTATAGATTTAAATAAATATACTTTTGGTATTATTGATGTAGAGCATAATTACCTTGAAGAGGAAAGAAAAAAATAAGGGATTTCTTAACCTCAAATGACTATACTTTTAAGATTGATAATATGTGGGATGATCAATATATACATAATTCATTGTTACGAGAGGGTCCCAACTCCCCGTAGAAATTTAATACAAGGCAGGATCTTTAGGTAGTTCTATCGGATATCCATCTTTATAAAGATATTTTCCATATATAATACAAGGTCGTAAAGCTATTCTTTGAACATCGTTAAATGAACGGTAGATGTTATGGTATAAAAACAATAATAAGTCTTTCTCCTTCCTTATACAGCAATATAAATAAATTTTCTGAAAGATGTATTCGTGGTTACTTTTATATTGTTTATCAGAAATTATTTCTTGTAGTAAGTTTAAGGTTTGTTCTTTCATATCATTTTGTATATAGTGTTTAAAGAGATCTACAACTTCGTCAGGGTGCATTTTATAATTAATTTAAAGAATATTTAAGCTAAGTATAAATGACTTACGAGTATTTTTTAATTATCCTCATAGCGATAATGGCTATATGTGATACATGTTATCGTAGAGATGATGATGATGATGACTAATTTAAAAAAATCTTTTTAATAATATAATAGTATTATTAAAATGGAACAATTTCAGTCGAAGACATTTGGTCTTCAGTTCAGATTAGAAGATTTCTTTCCTATATATACAATGGAGGATGAAAAAGAGTTTTATAATTCAATACCTATTAAAAAGGAATTTGACGATGCAAGAGCAGTCTTAAATGAACCCCGACCTCAAAGAGGAGAACAGCTTAAACATCAAGCATTTATGATGAGATTTCTATCACCACATACTCCGTATGATAAGATGATTGCTTTCCACGGGTTGGGATCAGGCAAGACAGCGCTCTTAACAAGCGTAGCAGAGTATGCAAAAAGTGTAAAATCAGGAGAATTATCAAATAATAAAGTCATTATTTTAACCCGTAATCCTACGTTAAGAAAAAATATGATAAATGAAATTGTATGTGTTGCTACAGCTGGAAAATATGAACCACCATTACGAGATCCAAAGACAAAAGATTTGCTTTCAAAAGATACTCAAAGAAGAAGAGTAGAAAAAGCAATTGGAGTTGAGTATGAAATTATGACATTTACAATGTTTGTTAAAGAATTTTATAATAAATCCAACGAGCAAATAAGGGCAGAATATTCAAATAGATATATCCTTATAGATGAAGCTCACAATATAAAACTTCAACCTAATAAAAGAAGTAAAGAAGATGATGATATATTAGGGGTACAACTAAGAAGTAGAGGTATAAGTAACTATAAAGAAATCCATAGATTTTTACATTGTGTTGTAGGTTGTAAAGTATTACTTTTAACAGCAACTCCAATGAGGGACCAACCATCTGAAATATGTAATTTATTAAACTTGATACTTCCATTAGATAAACAATTGGATAAAAAGGAATTTAAGAATACTTTTTTTGATGGAAACAAATTCCGAGATGATATGAAGGATGAATTTAAATCTTATATTAGAAATAGGATAAGTTATATTAGATCTTCGACAACCGATATTAATATAATAAATGAAGGTGTTGTAGATGAAGGTTCCAAATATACAAAAACTGTTTTATTAGATATGGATGACCATCAAGATAAGAAATATAAGGAAGCGTATAAGAAAGATTTAGGGTCGAGCGAAAGTTTAAGTTCTGACATAGAAGTTGAAGATGATGAAGAGGAAGGAGGAAGTGGATTATGGTTAAATTCTCGTCAAGCATCTATGTTTGTTCCTTTTGATAATAAAGTAAAGTTGAATGAACTTATAATAAAAGATAAAACAAATTATAAAGCTTCTGATAAGTTGATAAATTATCTTAAGAAAAATGGAGATGGATTTGAACCTATGTTAAAACAGTTAAAAAGATGCAGTATAAAATACTGGTTAATTGTGAGAGATTTATACGAGTATCCAAGGCAAAAATTTTTCATATATAGTAGTATAGTTAAGGGTTCAGGAGCTCTTTTATTAGGAGCTATATTAGAGGTTTTTGGGTTTGAACATGCCCCAAATGTTAAGGAAGTTGAAGGTTCAACTTATTGTCAAACTCAAGGTAAAGATAGTCTTGAGTTACCTATAAGTAAAAATGAAAATAGAATGCTTGTTTTAACAGGAAGTACATTGTCTGCATCTCAGCTTGATAATATGGTTAATAATATATTTAATAATAAAAAGAATGTTTACGGGGATTATATAAGAATAATTATTGGAAGTCATATTATAGGAGAAGGAGTGAGTTTTAAACATATAAGAAGAATTTATGTTTTAACTCCAGGATGGAATAGTGCATCTACAGAACAAGCTATAGCTAGAGGTATAAGATATAAATCTCATGAAGAGTTAAAGCCTGATGAGAGAAAGGTTTCAATTTTAAGAGTGTGTGTGCAACCTGTAATAGAAATTGGAGAAGAATATGGGTCAATAGATAGTCAAATGTATAAAATTTCAGAAGATAAAGATATAAGAATAAAGCAGATAGAAAGATTAATGAAAGAATCATCTGTAGATTGTGCTTTAAATAGAAGTAGAAATATATTACCTAGTGATAAACCAAATACAAAAGAATGCGACTATATGGATACTTGCGAATATAAGTGCGATTTGGTGGATGAAAAATTCTATTACTCAAACTGGGTAGGAGACCGGATAGTTGATACTTATAATTTATATTATGCTGAGAAGGAGATAAATATGGTTAAATTAGCTGTAAGAAAAGCATTTGGATATAAGTTTGCATTCGACTTTGAAGAGCTTTACAATTATATAAAAGATGACATAAGAAACATACCTGCATTAGTCCTTGCAAGATCTTTAGATAGTATGATAGTTAATAATGATACTGTATATAACAAGTATGGTATAGTCAATTATTTGAGAGAGGATAGAAACATGTTTTTCTTAGTAGATGATCCGTTAGAAACACCTGTTTTTACAAGCTATTATTATTCTAAGGAACCTTCACCTGAAAAATCAATAGGTTCATATGAGACTATTCTTCAGTATTTCCAATATGATAAGATTGAAGATATTATTGACATCCTTATAAAGAATAAAGACAAGGAACAAATTTTACATAATATATTTAACAATTTATCAGTTGAAATATCCCAGAAATTTTTAGAATTATTTTATATTGCAAAAGTAAAAAAGTCGGGTAAAAACAAGGAGTTACAAGACTTTATAATTTCAAAATTTAGTATGTTTTTGAAGGATATAAATGGGAATATTATTTCAAATGTAAATCCTAATAATATTAGAGTTCTTGAAAGAGGAGAATGGAGAGATATAAATGAAGAACAAATTGAAAAACTAAAGTCTATGAAGAGCAATAAAGTTAATGAATTGAAAAATAATCCTTATCGTATATATGCTGTTATAAGTAATAATTATAAAGATAAAAAAGATCTTCATAAGAACTTGAAATTGGTTGAAATAAATGAAAAGAAGAGTTATGGCGGAACTAGTTGTTCTACAACTCCATATGATATTGATACAATGGTTGGAGTGTATTATGGTATAGTTAAGAAGGTGAAAGAACTAAAAAATAATTTACCTTATATTGGGGACAAAAAATACACATTAAAAGATATTAAGAAGTTGAAGCGGTTTGAAGCTATGAAAAAATATATTTTTGAAAACAAGTATATAAACGAGCTTAAAAGCTATATAAATGAGGTGGATGATTTGAAGGAATTTATGAAAAAAATATCTAATGATAAAGAGAAGAAAAAGGTTAAAAAGTATATTGAAAAAGATAATCTTGACCATGATGATATAATGACTATATTAAAGACTGTAACTGATAAAAAAGAACTTGTAACCCTATATACAAGATATTCAGAGGAAGAATTCATAGACTACATAGAAGATAAGGTTGAGGAGGAAATTGATACTTTAAGCGAAGATGTAATTAACGTTTTAGGTAATATGTTGGATAAAAAGACAGCTCCTGAAATTTGTGGTTCATTGAGAGATTGGTTTGAAAAAAATAATTTATTCATCAACGAAGCAGATTTAAATTAAATTTAAAAATTTATATTTTATACTTATATACAATGTCTAAAAGAAGTTCAGAGCATTCTTGGATGTATAGACCTCAACATTACATTGATAAAAGTCATTTTAATATACGTAATTCTACAGAAGAAAAAGTATGTAGAAGCGGTATTGTTTTTATAAAGAAACATGAGTATGCTGAAGAGGTAAAATTTTTAGTTGTAAGAGGAAAAGAGTCTGGTATTTGGAGTTTCCCAAAAGGTAGAAAACAAGAAGATGAAATAGATGAAATATGCGCTATAAGAGAGGTGTTTGAAGAGACTGGTATTAAAATTGAAAACCTAAATGATAAGACTAAATTCAAGGTTGGACGAAACACATATTTTATAATAGAAGTTGATAATTTGGATGACTATAATGAGTTTAATATAACCGATACATTTGAGGTTGATTTAGTTGAATGGAAAAGTGTAAATGAACTGAGAAAATTAGATTGTAATAAAGATATAAGAGCAGTATTATCATACCCTATAAAAAAAATGGGATATCATAATCTGTTATTTTAAAATTTATAGCTTAATTAAACTGTAAATTTTATATACTGTTTTGGATTCTTTCTGCAAGTTCTCTATCCTCTCTTTCTTGGTCTTGTCTTAATTGATTTGCATAAAGTTCTTGTGATGTTAAGTTTGAAGTATGAAGATGATATATATTTCTTGGATTATCAGACATATTTTCTTCTTCAGAGTAAAGGAGTCTATGAACCTTTAATGGAGCATTCCTACCAAGTCTTAATGCTCTTCCTAAAACTTGTGTTTCAATGTTCTCAGAGCTCATTTTATGATACAATATAATATCAGTAGTTTCAGGAAGGTCAATACCACTTCCATCATTTCTACTATTTAAGAATAAAACCTTAAGTTTTCCTTCTTTAAACAGTCTTATATATTTTTGTTTTGCATCACTGGTTCCTTTTACCTCTGCAAATGATATATTACATTCTGATAATGATTCTTTTATAGGGTCAAAAGTAGAATTAAATTCGCTAAACAAAATATACTTACCATTAGGGTTAGATGTAATGATTTTTTTAACAGCTTCTAACTTAGTTAGTTTTTCATATTCTTCTTTCTTTTCTTCTATAGTATTAGTAGAAGATATAGCCATTTTTTTCATATCAAGTTTAACTCTACAGAAAGGGCATTTTTGAGTTGTATTATACAAATTCTTTACACATTTACTGCACATAACACTATTACAACAAAAGGTTAAAACAGGCTCTTTATATTCTTCAGAACATAACGGACATTCATTATCCTCCTCTGTGTCTCTCTTTATTTTTTCTTTCAAATTTTCAAGAGATTTTTCAGCTTCTACAAGCTTTTGTTTATATTCTTTTACTTTTTCCTCTGAATTATCTGATTGCAATACGCTATAATAAGAAATCTGTGCTTTTATTCCGATAATTTCCTTTTCTTCTTTAGCTATAATAATGTCTAATAAACTTCCACTATCTTTAGTTCCTCCAAGAGCAACAATTGCTCCAGCTATATCATCTGCTGCAATCATTCTTTGAACTTCATTAGATACTCTTCCTCCGTACATATTAAAGTTTCGGTTAAAACACATATATTTATAATAAGTTATTTCAGATTGTTGATAGCTTTGATTCAGCTCCTCATCTGTGTTTTTAACCACTACATATTTTTGTTTTATACGGCTCATAAGAGTGCATATTGCGTTGTTATAAGTTGATCTATTATTAAAACCAGAGTCATCATATGGAAGAGTTGCTGAAATAATCCAATAGAATTTTGCCTTTGTAATAGGTAATACTCCTGTTAATTGCAACTCGTCAAATATCAATCTATTAAAACCTATATTTTCATTTCTATATATATTTGTTAAATACCCTGCAAAGTCCCTATATCTATTGTATGTAACTATAACAACATCCAAGTCTTCAATTAAGGTCTTATTAATACTAGATATATCTGCAGTTTTTATAATTTTTCTATAAGATAAATCGGTTTTTGAGATTTCACTTTCCCATTGTTGAAATATAGATGAGGAGCATACAATTATATTCAACTTTAAAGGTCTAAAACTTAACTCCTCTTCTGTTACATAAGAGAAATAGTGATTTGACCCCATATCTATAGTCCATGGATAGGAATATCTTTCTTCCTCTGGTTCATTTTTCATTTTACTTCTTGATAAAAGGGACACAACAGTAAGAGTTTTACCACTTCCAACTTTGTCGTTAAGAATACCCATATTAGTATAAATTTTCGTTTTACGTTTTCCATAAGTAACTTCACGCTCTTTTGTTTGTTCTTGATATTCCATCTTTAAAACATTGTTCTTTTGATGTAAATATAATTCTCGGTTTCTTAATCCCCATTCATTAAGAGGTTTTTCTTCTATTTTACACTCTTCAATTTCTTCTATCTTAAGCTCAACTTTTTTATTTTTTCTGGCCTTCATTTTTTATATTTAATACTATAAAAAATGTTTAAATTTCATTTAATTTTTTCATATTATGTAATGCCTCTATAACACATTCTTTTAAAGGTCTTATATTGTAGCTTAATAAAAGCTTAGAATTAGTCAATATATTATTACTTCTTTTCGCCTTTAAAAGAAGCTTATCTTCTTCAATTAAATTATAAGTATGTGTTTCATCTACAATTTCTTTGTATAAATCAAGAATTTCTTTGTGAGACATACTTCCATTTGTCATATTAAAAGTACCTGTAATTTTACGCATAGACATATCTATCATAACAGGGATTAAATCAGGAAGATAAGTCATACTATTAGGATAGTTACATATATTCTCAAACTTTGAAATCTTTGCGATAAAATTTTTCGGGGACCAATCATCTGTAATCGGCATTCTTATTCTTAAATTTAAAGTGTTTAAACTAAATAATTTAACTAATGTATCTGTATATCCTTTTACCACAGAATATGCACTTCCAAAATAGTCAGGTACATCAGCTTCAGTATAATCATAAGTATTTTCACGAGTATTTGTGGAGAAAATACACCCTGTTCCAATATAAGAAAAATGGATTCCTAATGAATCGCATAATTTACAAAGTAATAAAGGTGCAAATAAATTATCCCTAACATTTTCATTAATTTTATCTTCTAAATAATCAATATTCGGGATATTTCCACCTGATGTTCTTCCAACGCAACAAAAGACTCTATCAGCCTTAATTATCTCCGATTTTAATATTTCTATATTTTCAGGTGAAATACGAGTCTCGCTACATATGAATTTACAAGAAGGATATAATTCCTTCCATTTATTTACAAGCATAGAACCAATCCATCCTTTTCCGCCATAAACCAGTATATTCATTTTATATTTGATTATTTTCTTCTTTAAATATAAAATGAATGACAAGTTCAAAAAAGTTGTTAATTTAGTTCTTATTATAGCTTTTGTAGAAACTCTTTCTTTAATATGCTTGAAAGAGGGTGAAACTAAGAATAAAAATCATTTCGTATTATGCGGGTTTTTAGGCTATGTCTTAGTCACATATATTCTATGTCAAACTCTTACTTTTGAAGGTATTGGGCAGGTTAATTTAATATGGAATTGTATGACAATATTTACAGCATTTGCTGCGGGACATTTACTCTTTAATGAGAAAGTAAATAAATACACGTTTTATGCTATAATTTTTGCTGTTATAGCTATATACTTAGCACAGTTATCAAGTGATTATAATGAAAATAATTAAACCTTAAAGACAAGATAATATCTAAGAAATGAAAAATTTACTTGTGACAGGAGGATGTGGGTTTATTGGAAGTAATTTCATAAACTATATGCTTGATACTTACAATGACATCGCAATTGTGAATGTTGATAAATTAGACTATTGTTCAGACATAAATAACGTTTATCATAAAGAAAGGTATAAGTTAGTCGTTACGGATATTAATAACTCATATAATCTAAATAATATTTTAGAGTCTCATAATATAGATTCAGTAGTTCATTTTGCAGCACAAAGTCACGTGGATAATTCATTTGGTAATAGTATTCAATTCACAAGAGATAATGTTATGGGAACACATACCTTGTTAGAATGTTGTAGGGTTTATGGTAAGATTGAAAAGTTTGTGCATATTTCAACTGATGAAGTTTATGGAGAAGTTGATACTGAACATAAAGGTTGTAATGAAAAAAGTTTATTAAATCCAACAAATCCATATGCAGCCACAAAAGCAGCCGCAGAATTCTTAGTTAGAAGTTATTATCACTCGTTTAAATTACCGGTTGTTATAACTCGCGGAAATAATGTTTATGGACCAAGACAATTTCCTGAGAAACTAATCCCGAGATTTATTAGTAATCTTTTAATAGGTAAAAAATGTCCAATTCATGGAGAGGGTAAAACAAGACGAAATTTTATCTATGTTGATGATGTTAGTAAAGCAGTTGATACAATCTTAAGAAAAGGTGAAATTAATGAGATTTATAATATAGGAAGTGATGATGAATTTAGTGTGTTAGAAGTATTAAAAACTTTACTAGAAGAAATGGGCATAAAAGAGCCTATAGAAGAAGTTTGTGAGTATGTTGAAGACAGAGCTTTTAATGACTTTAGATACTGTATAGATAGTTCTAAACTTGAACTATTAGGATGGAAAAAAACTGTGTCGTTTAAAGAAGGTATAAATAAAACCATTTTGTGGTATAAACAAAACTCATAATTTATGTTTGACTAAAAACTTAAATTATTATTTTTTCTTTGTTTATAATAAATATGTCGTATAATAACTTAAACAACTTTACCCCTTTTGGTTTTAGGGATTCTTTAAGTTTAGTTACTTCTAAAGTACAAGAAATACAAGTGGGTTATATGCATCCATATACTATAGGAGTAACTGGATCAAATTTAACCTATACCCCAGAACAAATTTTATCAAAATCAATTATAAGGTATTTTAATACGGGTCCAACAAATGATTATTTACCATCTGCAAATGATATTGTAAATCTGGTTTCACAAAACTCTTATATTGGTTTCACTCCAGGAATGTATTTTGATGTTTATTTTAAAAATGCATCAACTGGAATACTTAACATATATCCTGGAACTGGTATTATTGGAAATTATATTTCTATATTACAAGATGGCTTAGCTTATGTTCGTTTAACCCTTAATAGTTCTTCTTCTATTAATGCTACAGTTATGACATCATTTCAAGCTACTGGCGGAGGTGCTGGTTATCAAGGACCTCAAGGTCCTGGAAATGGTGGAGGAACAGGTGCTGGAACTCAAGGTTTTCAAGGTTTAATTGGTCTTCAAGGACCTTCTAATGGAGGAAGTACAGGAGTTGGAAGTCAAGGATTTCAAGGGTATCAAGGTCTTCAAGGAACTCAAGGTTTAATTGGTTATCAAGGATTTCAAGGATATCAGGGTCTTCAAGGTAATCAAGGTTTAGGAGGAGTACAAGGTTTTCAAGGATATCAAGGACTTCAAGGTAATGTAGGATTACAAGGAGCTCAAGGTCTTGTTGGAGTTCAAGGAGCTCAAGGACTTATAGGTTTGCAAGGTATTCAAGGGTTAGAAGGATTACAAGGAGTTGAAGGTGTTCAAGGTTATCAAGGTAGTAAAGGTGATGTCGGTCAAGGTTTTGTTATTTTTGCTACTACTCCTTCATATACAGGATTAAATACAGTTATTGCAACAGGTGGTAATGTAGGTGAATTTGTTCTTATAACAGGAGGAGAATTATTTATATATTCAGGAACAGGAGCAGGAAGTACAGGTCCTGGTAATTCTTATACATTTGCAGGAGATATAACAGATGAAACTAAATTAGTAGGTTTACAAGGAAATCAAGGTGCAGTTGGTTTGCAAGGATTACAGGGTCTTCAAGGGATTATAGGATTACAAGGATTTCAAGGATACCAAGGCCTTCAAGGTCCTATTGGTTTGCAAGGAAATCAAGGATTTCAAGGATATCAAGGTCTTCAAGGTTTAGTTGGTCTCCAAGGTTTACAAGGTTTACAAGGATATCAAGGCCTTCAAGGTTTAATGGGAGCTACTGGTAGTGTTGGTAGTCAAGGTTTACAAGGGTTGGAAGGTGTTCAAGGTTCACAAGGATTAGAAGGTGTTCAAGGATTAGAAGGTGTTCAAGGATTAGAAGGAGTTCAAGGACTTGAAGGATTACAAGGAGTTCAAGGTCTTGAAGGATTACAAGGAGCTCAAGGTCTTGAAGGATTACAAGGTGTTCAAGGTCTTGAAGGATTACAAGGACCTCAAGGTCTTGAAGGATTACAAGGAGCTCAAGGGTTTCAAGGATTACAAGGAGCTCAAGGTCTTGAAGGATTACAAGGAGCTCAAGGTCTTGAAGGATTACAAGGAGCTCAAGGGTTTCAAGGATTACAAGGTGTTCAAGGTCTTGAAGGATTACAAGGAGTTCAAGGACTTGAAGGATTACAAGGTGTTCAAGGACTTGAAGGATTACAAGGTGTTCAAGGTCTTGAAGGATTACAAGGAGTTCAAGGTCTTGAAGGATTACAAGGAGCTCAAGGTCTTGAAGGATTACAAGGAGTTCAAGGTCTTGAAGGATTACAAGGAGCTCAAGGGTTTCAAGGATTACAAGGAGTTCAAGGACTTG
>Ga0214921_10000269_pt1 | contig 102634 bp, 96 predicted proteins | sample LL1505_MetaG_FD_177992 | JGI IMG/M metagenome (GOLD analysis project Ga0214921, IMG submission 177992) | Freshwater microbial communities from Lake Lanier, Atlanta, Georgia, United States - LL-1505 | ecosystem: Environmental > Aquatic > Freshwater > Lake | place: USA: Georgia | collected... | reverse complement strand
AGAGATCGAGTTTCACCAAATCCTGCATGAGATATTTGTTTGCCAAAATAAACTCTCCGGCCAGGGTTCGGCGATTATAAATATTCGACGTAATGGGTTCAATGCACTCATTATAACCGAGAATTTGTGACGTAGACGCAGTGGGCATAGGTGCCAAAAGCAAAGAATTTCTTAACCCATGCGTTTGTATCTCTGTCTTCAGAGTTGTCCAGTCATACCGACCTGGTTCCGGTTCCACATTCCACATATCATATTGGAGAATACCCTGGCTCGCCGGAGATCCTACGAATGTTTCGTAAGCACCATCTCGCATTGCCAAGTCACAAGACTCTTCTAGCGCAGCATGGTAAATGGTTTCGAAGATTCGCTTATTGAGTTGTCTTGCTTCGTCTGAAGCAAATGGGAAACCCAGTATCATGAAGACATCAGCCAGACCTTGCACACCAATACCAATCGGACGATGACGCAAATTACTACGCTTGGTTTTTTCTGTGGGATAATAGTTGATATCAATAACACGATTTAAATTATAGGTGACGACACGGGAGACCTTATGTAGTTTCTCAAAATCAAAGGAGTTGTCCGCGGGGGAAATAAATGCGGGGAGGGCGATGCTTGCCAAATTACAAACTGCCGACTCTTCTTCGTTTGAAACCTGAATTACTTCCGTGCATTGTGACGTTAACACGCCATTAAAAATTCCCGCATGGCGCTTCGGTTCTGTAAAACAAAATGTGTTGTCTCGACGCTCTAATGTAGTCACAGATGCAATCTTCACAAATTGTGTCGCATTTCGGTTCGGTGCAACAATGTTTTCCATCTTCAACCGCTTGGGGGAAAACCCCAAATCTTTCAAGGCGATGAGATCACACGAAGTAATTAGCAAACGATACACGGGTTGTGTTGCGAAATCTCGATGACCACCCTTTCCGTCGGGCAAATTGCTCGTGACCGCATCGCGCATTTTCCTCAGTTTGGGATTTACACCACATGTTTGTAACATCATCTTCACATCGAATAAAAACTCGGGGTTGATGGACGATACTTGCAGTTGCTTGTTTGTGCCGTTTACAGCGATGCTGCCATCCGCGTCGCAATATCCCGCAAACCAAGCAAGTTTGTCCTGTAAATTCGCATTTTTAGGCACATAAAACTTTTCATCCAAATCCAATGGTAATTGCAAGACAATTCGAGTGTCGTTTTCGGTCATGGTTCTATATTCCATATGTTTCAACAAGTCCTTCTTTTCTCCATACAAATAAGCAGCCGGCTTTTTTACATAAGACATGGCATTGCATTTGTCTATTCTCGTGTTCGGATTATTTTTGATATCTTCCATGGTAAATTCAGTTTCAAAACCAAGGTGACGTTTGCAAAAATAATGCCCGTCCAAGGATCGCCACTCACACTGTTTGTGTTCCGAATGGTTATTTGTATATGTTCCATCTCCGCAAAAAAAGCCGTGAGTGTAAGCATGCTTCATTTTTTCGTTTCCGTCGATCACTGGGTAAGCGCATTTCTGCAATTTATCCCCCATTTTTAAGTCTTTGGCCTCCACCAATTGACAACTCTTTTTGCTATATGAGTTTTGAATGAAAAATTTATGATAAGGGGTGCATGTCAATGTGCAACCATCGTCCGTTTTCACTTCCATGAGTTCTTGATTTTCTCCAGTTTGGAATACTTCCACTTCACTGAATTCTTGACCGTTCCATACATTTGCTTTTTGACCGGCAAGTTGTTGGATTTCCATATGCCCCTTGTCTGTTAAGATTTGGGTTTCGGGAGCAACACATAAATTTGACGACTTTATGGTGCCAATATTTTTCTGATTCGACTTTTTGTTACACGCGTCTTTATACAAAAGATACGGGGTTCCGGTTTCCATTTGTGCGTCTAACACTTGAAACCAAAGTTGTCTTGCCTTTACCGTTGCGCGACCTCTCCCTTCGGCCTCATATTTTGTATAGAGTTCGACAAATTCGTCCCCATACACATCAGAGAGACCCGGGCATTCGTTTGGACACATGAGCGTCCAATTTGCATCGGCCTTTATGCGTTCCATAAATAAATCTGGAATCCAAAGTGCATAGAACAGGTCACGCGCTTTGAGTTCTTCATCGCCATGATTCTTACGCATCTGAAGAAAACTTTCGATGTCTGCATGCCAGGGTTCAAGATAAATCGCGAACGACCCATTGCGCTTACCTCCACCCTGGTCAACATACTTGGCCGTGTTATTAAACACACGTAACATGGGAACAATCCCGTTCGACGAACCATTTGTCCCGCGAATGTGACTCCCCTTCGCACGAACATTATGAATATGCAATCCAATACCACCCGCCAACTTCGAAATCAACGCACAATCCTTCAATGTATTAAAAATGCCATCGATACTATCCTCCTCCATGCTCAATAAAAAACATGAGGACAATTGCGGTCGTGGTGTTCCGGCATTGAACAATGTTGGGGTCGCATGCGTGAAACACTTTTGGGACATATAGTCATACGTCTCCCTTATTTTTTCCAGATTGTCACCATGAATACCAATAGCAACACGAAGCCACATATATTGGGGGCGCTCCACTGTTTTTTTATTGATTCTCGTCAAATACGCGCGGTCCAACGTCTTGAACCCAAAGTAATCGATCAAATAATCGCGGTCATGGACAATCATTTCCTCCAATTCAGTGGGGTATTTGCATACAATTTCATACAATTCTTGGGAAACCAGGGGCGAATGATTTCCTTGTTTATCTAAAAAACGATAGAGTTCCGTCATTGCGTTCACAAATGAGGGGGTCGTGTTTTTATGGTGGTTTGAAATACTAATTCTACCAGCTAAAGCGTTGTAATCCGTATGAATCGACGCCATCGATGCGCATTGTTCTGCGGATAATTCATCGATTTTTGTCGTTGAAATTCCGTCATAGAGTTGATCGATGACCTTCATCACGAGAGCCGTGTAATTGATTTTAATATTGGCCTCTTGACCTAGATTTTTAATGCGTTTCAAGATTTTGTCGAAAGAAACGATCTCTTGATTTCCGTCACGCTTTGTAACATACATTTCATCCGACGCGTCAGTTGGTGTAACATCTCCCATTCTTTTATAGAATATAGAAAAAATGTCTATATCATTTTCGGTATAGACATTTTCTGGCGAGGGGTCGAAAACATCGATTTTTACTACATGCAATAAAAATAAAAACGAAGTTGGCAGTGCCACGACGAAAATCATTTACGATTTGTCTTGTTTCTTCTCGTTTTTCTACCATACTTGCAATATTGGCGCTGAGAAAATCCTTTGGGTCGTTTACAATCGATGGACTTCTTATACTTGGTTGACCACGTTCTCGATTTTTTTACTCTGTTCACAAGTTGAAGGGGGTTGTTCATATATACATATAAATGATACAATTTTTCACAGTTAGATATGCTTGCTCATCGAAAATAAAAGAGTGAAGTAAAAAATTGGAAAATAAGATTATGTCGCCATAGGATATATGCTATAAACTATATGGTGAAACATAAACCACATCGAGAAGCACCCGTGCAATCAGAATCTTATGGAGTTCACACGGTCTATCATTGTGTTTGCGCCGAAATCGTAAATGCAATTACGATAACCTTTTCCTTTTTCGAAGGAATGATCGTTGGCTGTGTAGTAGGATATTTCACAAAAGACGACTATAAACACAAGGAAGAATTTGCCGATGAACTCGAAACCGGATTTACGTATGGATACAAAGAAGGCCACTGGTTTAGTGAACTGTAGAATTCACACGTTTTCTCATTGGGAATTCTTAATCCATTTTCACGCACCGAACCGAAGATGTCATATCCAAATTCTCAATAATATAGGATTGTATATGAGAATTCAATGTGGTTTTTGGTTCGTCTACACGAACCACCGTCGTCTTCGGTTCCCGCTTCTTCGCCGCACGATGTTCAAATCCCTCTTTCCGTTCCTTCTCAATGGTCTTCCATAGTTCTTCAATGTGAGGCTGTGCCTTTTGAAACCACTTGCGATTTCTAGGAATAAACACACAAGAAAATTGTTCCAAATACCAATAGATAGTATTCAATAGCGCCAGTCCTCGTTCGCGTTGCGTTACCCTTTCTTCTTCTATCCATGCAGATATGGACTCCTTGTCGAGAGAAACGGACAGTGGCATATATATGTATATCGGATCATTGGATGACGCAGTAGTGTTCGAATTCACTGTGTTTTGTGGCCTTGAAATGAAATGCAAAATTACGCCTTTATATTCGTGAGAATCGTCTTCATAAAACGAATCTTCCTCGGAATATTCACCAAATCGTGTTTCCGCGAAGTCACATTCGTCCAAATCACATGTCTCCATCTGAATTTGTGTCTGTATCCAATATTCTTCTTTCGGAATACCCGTGATTTCGCGATTCACAATATTTTTGATTTCTAACATGCGTCCGTATTTCGGCGACGTCTTATCTATATTGATGCCATCCGGCGAAGCACCAATATATTTGAACGCGGGGTGCTGTATGCAACCAAACTCACCCACTTTTGTTTGATACAAATCTTCATAGATTAAAACGGTTACGGGCTCATATTTCACTCCCCAATGCATTGCCCCTGCTGTATTCGTAAATAACCTCTGTGTATGCCCCTTGCATTTCTCATAAATTAGACTATTGCGTTGTGCCTCGGAACTGAACACTTTCCATAATGTGCTTGCGCTAAGTAAGCCGTCACGAAACGTATGCCACTCTGGAGTCTTTTGTTTCGGTTGTGTTTCGTTTATTTTTTGCAAATGACACAACTGGTTTTCTATATGGACGAACGCATTTGTGTCCACATCGGCATCCACATTTTTCATAGACCGCAACGGTGTTTCGCAAAATTCTAGGTAAACCTCGGTAACATCCTCTACAAAGTCTTTAAATTCGTCGTATGCTTCGTCGTCTGCGTCATTCAACAAAAGACCCGCCCCACAGAATGTCTGAAATAAAATTTCCGTAGTATAATTTGTCATGTCCTCATAAAAATTCGGCGAAGACATGTGCAATATGTTATTGTTTATATATTCATCATGTGTATGATAAATAGATTCTATGCATTCCGCAATATCGTCTTCTGTAAATTCTATTTCTATGGGGTCATTCCATACGTCATCGGACATTTCTGACGTTTCTGATCCATTCGATACGCTGGTGTCAGACATTTTTTGATGGTCTCTTTTCTTCTATACTATAGTAGTTGTCGAGATGTTTCTATATTTGTTTTCCAATAGTAGTCGGAAAACAAATTCAACGACCATTTTACAGAGATGACGCCACCTCTGATACATTTTCGTCAGTCTGTGACGGTGTGGTTCGTTTCGGTGTCAATGACTTTAGGGTGGAAACCCGCTTTGTGTCCATATTCCGCAACGTAAAATTACGAGATAAGGAGTTGAAAAAGAGGGCGGGGATAGAAAGGATTTCATGCGTGTCTTTGTCATAATTGACATCCTTTGCCTTTTGGATCTTATCTTTTTCCAAACAATCGATGAAAAACTGTTTCAATGCTTTTACTTCTTTCACAGGAAGAGCGTTTTCCTTACCATAACGCTCAGCGAACTGGTGTAATTTTTGAAGTTTCACGGTCTTGTTCAATTTGTTCCAGGATTCCGTCTTATTATGTTGCTTCTCCTTTTCTAACAATTTATCCAAATTGTTCACATTCGCCTCGTTTATTTCCGAGGAAGACAGTTGGATTATATTTCTATATTTATTTGACTTACTGAGATCATCTGTGTCTTCTTTTTTTTCTGCGGGGGTTTCTGTGACTGGTTTCGTTGAGAACATTGTATAATAAATTCCTTTTTATATGGATATTTACAGGATATATGTTTATCTCGTTTCAATAAATATATATTCTACGGGTCTACATTTTTATGATTGGCTTAGGATTGACGAAAAAAAGAGTAAATCATGGATTTATCGGGCCCATTTACGTGAACAAATATCGGCGTTTTTTCTTTATAATACGCAAGGTTCTCTTCCGCGTCCCATGAAAACTTCGTGTCATCAAAACCCACCGTGTTCAAAAACAGCGCATTGTTATAATCCAGTTCTATCAAGTCGGAATGTGCAAAAAATTTTCTCGTCCAAAACAATTGGTCGTCGTGTTTGTCATTATATACATATCCGGACATGCATGTGCGCAACGCTCCTACACGGCCAATAAACAAACCACTATTTAGGTAAGGAAATTCCGTGGAGCGAAAGGCATATTGGGTAGCCAATTCTGGCATAGGATTACAATAGAGTTCACATCCAAAGACAATGGGTTTGGAAAACGTCAAATAACGTTCCAAAATTGTTTGTTTTCTTCCACAATAGGCGACATCATAGGCATCTGTAAATAAAAGAATATCGGACTCGGCAATATCCGGTCGATGTATAAAATCATACACTTCTCGTAATTTTATACCGAAGTTACCATGCGAATCCCATCCGATACGCCGATCTTCCTTTTCTCCCAAGACGGTTATTTTTTCGCCATTTTTTTCGACCACTCGTTTCAGGTTCTCCAACACAGGGTGTGGTTTTGTCGCGATTGTGATATAATAAAAGTTTGTTGTTTCCATGATTGTGCTATGTGTATATAAATGTAAATATAGACATCCTTCTGTTTAGGCCGTTTAGAATAATCAATATAAAATATAAACAATCTATATCCCAAATGGAGCCGAATGAAACAAATCGAACCGTGTTTACTTCGGAATTGAAAAAAATAAGGTCATCGATCCCCCATGGATCGATGGTTCCAATCGATTATGAAAGAGAAACTCAAATGGGACACCTTCGAAGTCTTATAGAGAACCCAGATTCGACACCTCAAAATTCAACCTGTAAATTGATACAACAACATATTCAGCAAAAAATAAACGGGTATCGCGCACAAGATATTCAAAAATCTCTTTATAACGAGCAGGATTTCGTTGATATTTCCTATGTTCTCCAATTGATGATCGAATCGGACAATTTTTGTTATTATTGCAAAAAACCGGTCTATGTTCTCTATGAAATTGTTCGTGAACCGAAACAATGGACATTGGAGCGACTTAACAATAAAATCGGGCACAATCGAGGAAATGTAGCAATCGCATGTTTGGATTGTAATTTGCGCCGCAAAACGATGTATCATGAACGGTTCGCATTCACGAAACAATTGAATGTTGTAAAAAAAAATTGATTCGGTTCGACCAACTTTTTTCCAATGCAAACTCCGAAACATGTTTCGCTTTCTACTGTCGTTTTCCGTTCTTTCGATCGCCTTCTCTGGATTAACGTTGATTCAGCGTTTCGAGCACTGGGCAAAGTCATTCGAGATTGCCTTCCAAAACAGTGATCATCACGCACTGGTCTTCAAGAAGTGGGTCGACAATGATAACTTTATCGAATTGATCAATGCACAAAATTTGTCATATACCCTTGGTCATAACCAATTCTCTGGTATGAATATCGAGGAATATCGTGTTTATTTGTCCTATAAGAGTGAAGAAAAGCCGTTGCGCACCGGAGGATACTCGCGTGGATATTATGCCGCGAACACTCCACCCAAGTCCGTGGATTGGATCGCGGCGGGTGCAGTCACGAATGTGAAGGATCAGGGACAGTGTGGCTCCTGCTGGAGTTTCTCAACCACAGGTGCGCTCGAGGGAGCGTATTTCAACAAGTTCGGAAAACTCGTTAGTTTTTCCGAGCAGAATTTGGTCGATTGTGATACGTTGAAGAATGGCGGTAGAGATCATGGGTGCAATGGTGGTCTCATGGATAACGCATTCCATTGGATTGAGAAGAATTTCGGACTATGTGGTGAAGTAGACTACCCTTATATTTCTGGCACAACAAAGAAGGCGGGGCCGTGCAAGACGACTTGCACGAATATTGAAGGAAGTCGAATTGTGGATTTCGTGGATGTGGCACCCAGTAGTGACACGGATATGATGTTGGCTCTCGCCAAGAACCCAGTGTCGATTGCCATCCAGGCCGACCAGCGTGAGTTTCAGCTTTACCAATCGGGTGTATTTACGGGGGCATGTGGCGCAAATCTAGACCATGGAGTTCTCGCAGTGGGTTATGGCAATCTGAACGGCGTGGACTATTATTTAGTGAAAAACTCATGGTCGTATTCTTGGGGACAAGATGGGTATATTCTGTTGGGTCGCGGACGAAACCCGGATACTGGAACTGTATATAACGGGGGAGATGGTCAATGTGGAATGTTGCTCCAAGGTAGTTATCCTGTGCTCTAACTATAATTCTCTTCTTTTCATCTTTTTTATTTTATGCCATATAATATATAACAGTATAGAGCAGAACTAGTTCCATATGGCGCAAACGCGAAAAAATAATATCAGAAAGCGAAACAATAGAACCTTGCGCGGAGGAGCCGTGCTGGGTTATGAAAAAAAAGATTTTACGAAAGAATTGCAAATCTTAGTAAATACATGTGTGGGCAATGAGAAGAAGAATAAAGATGCAAGACAAAAACTTTTGCAAGACAACCTCCTTTTCGCGGCGTGGGTGTTCGCCATCATTGCTTCCAAAAATAAATTGGATTTTCCACCTCTTGGTCCGCGTTCTCCTGACAAAGTCGCATACCAAGATAAGCGTATTCGGTTGATTTTACAAGCCATTTCGGAATACGACAAAAACGCACAAGGCACCACACCTTTACAATATACACTTGGAAAATGGGGAGCAGCCCAACAAGCGATTATGAACGTTAGAACACTTGCTTCAAAGGGAAAACGCACGGGTAAAGCTGTTGCAAATACGTCGACATCTGCTACAAAAGATTATACCAGCAAGGAAAACACGGCCTTGCTTAAAAAACCCGAAAAAAAGAGCTGGTTGGTTGGGTATTAGCCTTGCTTGCAAAACCCGAAAAAAAGAGCTGGTTGGTTGGGTATTAGCCTTGCTTGCAAAACCCGAAAAAAGAGCTGGTATGGTATTTGATTTTACACTTTTCTCATTTGCACCTACAAATCATATAGAACTTACACCTTCTATAGGATTATCGACCTTCCCATGGAAATCCATGCCACTATTATTGAAAAACTAGACTATTTTTATACTTCGAATAAAATCCCGCATATTATATTTCATGGATCTTCTGGTTCTGGGAAGCGCACCATCGTGAATGATTTTTTGAATAAAATTTACCAGGGCGATAAACAGAAACTTAAAGGAAATGTCATGACCGTAAATTGTGCGCATGGAAAAGGCATTAAATTCATACGCGAAGAACTCAAATTTTTCGCGAAATCCAATTTACAGTCGAACACCGGCGTTACCTTCAAAACCATTGTGCTACTCAATGCGGATTCATTAACCATTGATGCCCAATCAGCGCTTCGTCGATGCATCGAACTTTTCAGTTATAATACGCGGTTTTTTATTATCGTGGAGAACAAGCAAAAATTGCTGAACCCTATTCTATCCCGATTCTGTGAAATCTATGTCCCGGAACCCATGATCGACGGTAAGATCGTAAATTTACATCAATATGCGATTCAAAAGAACTACCACGTCCAGGCGAGTATGGATATATCGGGGTGGATTACTACAAAGATGGACGAACTTATGAACAAAGATTCGGTTTGTCACGCGGATTTGACAGCCCTGGCCACCGAATGTTACGAAAAGGGCCTGTCCGCACTGGATGTCGTCCATTGGATAGATTCCGGAAGCGCAGATGTTTTGGATAGCATTGACACAACGGCGGTCACCATGTGTTATGATAAAATAAAATCGGAATATCGGTGTGAAAAATTGTTGTTACTCTATTTGTTTGACCTGATGTTTTTGCGCGAAAATAAGAACATTGCGGATAGTATTGCATTCTGACAACGGTTTTTGTGTTTTTGTTTTTTTGAATGGTATATATTACCACCAAAAAACAACATAAAGTTGTAGCGGGTTATTTCCAATAAGATAAAAAGAATGGACGACTTTGTATTATCGAATCTTCATGAAGCGCGCAATGAATGGTCCAGTCGTCTAGTGAGCATTTTCACGCCCCTTGTGATCGACGGTGTGAAGTCCATTTTTAACGAAGCATGGAAACTCTGTGTCGACAATGACGAGGCCAATAAATATCTTATGACATTTCAAAACTTGTTATCTCGCGTACCAAAGTGGAATAACGCGATTATTGAAGAAGAACGTCAACGTATTATTGAACGAAGTGGGTGCAATTATTTGGAGGATTTGATTACGTGTGTCCATATCATACAATTGAAGGTGCTTACCAGTATCCGGGTTGGAAATAAGCAGAAGAAAATCGATATTTCCATTCCCAAATTGGACACCTTCATTCATAAAGTATATATTAATGTGGCACGCAAGGTCTATAGCAATGTCTATTTGTTTGAAAAGAACATTACTCCATTGCAAGCACAAAAGAACAATCGCGAATTGGAGATCATCATCCAAGAATGTATTTTGTTGGCCATTCGCGAAAGCATCCCTACAGAGGCGATTATTCGTGCATACATGGACGAAAGCGTGGAGCAAGAGGAGGAGGTCATCATTGAAAATATTGAAGATCCTACACCGGAGCCAGTAAAGGCAGTGGGTGGAGATGTGGCGATCGAAACGCCATCGCCCATTAAAGCGGAAGAGGACCTTCCCTCGGTTGTTCCCACTATTCAAAACATAGATTCTAACGATGTTGTGACTCGACTCACGTTTAATGACATAGATTCGATATTGGACGATTCAAATAAAGTGGAGGCTGTGTCTGCCCCCAAGTCCATTGAGCGATTGGAAGAAATTAGCACATCGCGTGCCATTGCTCGCAAATTGGAAGAGGAGGAAGAGAGTGCTGAAGATAAAATACAAATTCACACCGACCATATTGATTTAAGCGGGTTTGATATTTTGGATGAACTCGATAGCCAACGGGCATCCGAAGATGTGTTATTGAATGATATTGAAGAGCTCTAGTGCGGGGAACCCAATGTTCCCCTCCTCGTCGTTTATACCATTGAGCGCGAAGCAGTGCAAAGGTGTATAATGAAAATCATAACTCTAATGCGGGGAACCCAAGGTTCCCACGCGTCCCCTCCTCGTCGTTTATACCATTAGGCGCCAAGCAGTGCAATCAGCATCATCTCGCTTCGCGATTCTAACCTTGTTACTGCTATTGGCAACTTAGGCGACCTTCGTTCCTTTTCCTTGCGAATGTGCAAAGGTGTATAATGAAAATCATAACTCTAATGCGTTGGATTTTTTATATAAAAATTGTATGATTTTGTATACAATTCTTATTCCATGGAAAAGGCATTCGGAATCGCGATTCTTGTGACCCTCGTTTTTGGCGTAGCCAAATTTTTGGAGATGAAATATTTAGAAAAAACGTGGAAACCCTTGAAGGTTCTCATTCGCGATGCCGTCATTGTGTTCCTCAGTTGTTTTATGGGAAGTTTTCTTGTTCTTGAATTCAATGGTTCGATCCAAGACTTTTTCAATGTGGTAACAGAAACCAAGACGTTGAACCCTGCATCCACGCAGGTGTTTACTGATGCTCCTGGATTCTAAGTTTTTTGCAATATGTATTGAAAATTATATAAAACTTTATACAATAATTTATATATGGTTTGTTGTGTGTGTAAAAAACCATTTATACGAAGTGTGGATTTGACAGAATATTATCAAAAAAAACAGGAATTTGATAATAAAATCACAAGGGTCATTGATTCGTTAACGGAAGAGCAATTGTCAACAAAAAATGATGAAATTTGGGATACATTGTTGAATTACGAAGCGTTGCTTTTACTTCCGAATTATAAACCAAACAAATGTAATACGGAACATTGTAACTCGTTGATATGCAATTATTGCTATAAACATAAAGGATGTGTTTTATGTTTGGACTGCAGTTCTCCGCCTCTAAAATCATGACTGCATCCGGCATCACAAATAATTAGAACTATTTGTGATTCGTTATTTCTGATTTACGATTCGTTCAATGCAACAACATATGTCGTCACCAACCCTATATTTTTCAAAAATATGTTGTTTTTTTGTGTGTATTCGACAGGGAATAAAAATTCTGTGTCCTCCGCATGTTCATAGATATGCCTGCTTAGTTGCATTGTATCTGGATCGGCCGTAGATTGCAATCTAGCTGCCATATTTACCGCATTTCCTACGACACACAATCTTGGGACTTCGTTTCCTAATATACCAACATTTACATTTCCAATATTCATTCCAATACGAATACATAATGGAATATCATCGGGTGTTTTTATTGTCTTTATTTCTTTGATAAATTCGAATCCCAACTGAATCATTTCTTTAACGACTACTTTATGGTTCAAGTTTTGTCTATAAATATCGCCCACGACCATATACGCGTCGCCAATCGTTTCTATTTTTTGTAGATGCGAGTAATTTTTTATGATGTTGTCAAAATGGTTATACACGTTGTCGAGTAATTTGAAGATGATATCTCCACTTTTATACCGATTTGCTAATTCTGTATAATTCACAATATCCATAAACATAACACAAATAAAAGTGAATTCTTTGTTCGCACCTGCACCTGCACCTGCACCTGCACCTGCACCTGCACCCGCGCGTACATAATCGTTATCCAAGTCAAAAGGTAAAATTTTTTTCAAGAGTTCTAATTTTAATCGTTCATTTCTTTTTGGTATTTTATCTACAAATTTCTTTTTGCAATAATGTATTAAATTGTTGCAAGTAGTCGTCATTCTTTTATTCTTTGTTTCAAAATCACGAATGTTTTTTATCATATGCGAAATAAATTTGACACTTTGTAAATCCATGTTTTCACGCATTATTGTTTCTTTCTCATTGTAATTTGAGATTACCACATTGCAGATAAATTTACACAAGGTATCTGCCAAATTATAAAATGCATGAATCATTGTCGGGTTACACAATTGAGTAATATCAAGAACATTGATCACCATAAATATTATCCATATCAAAACATATAAATTCGTAAACGGTAAACCATTGTATTTGCGCAAGGATTTCAAAAAGAATACGGCCAGCATAGAAAATACAATGGTGGACAATAGATAAATTGGTTGGTTTTTGAACGGAATAATAAATACATGTGGAACAATAGCAATCATGTGATACTGTATATTTATATCCCATAACGATATATCATTCGCGTCGCAATACATTTTCAGCATTAACGGTGTAGTAAATACCCACATTATGCCACGACTCAATTCGTATTCCACAATATACATGTTGGGTGTAATCAGAATATCCACAAGATGTTTCATATATACAAACGATAATCCCATGCTATTCCCGTCATTTTGTTTTGATACGAATAGTCTATAGAAAAGCGTATATGAATATAATGCCAACATGAAATAACTTGTAGCGGTCAATGAAAAATATAGTCCTTCGTGATTTGAAAGCAATTCTGTATTGTTGTTGGTCTGTTTCGAAACATAGGGCAGATATACATGTTGAAAAAACTTGTCGATATTATAATACATAACCACATAACATAATGTGGATATCATGCGAATGTGTATATTTTTACGATTTGAATGTATATATACTATACACAAATTTCTATACCATTGTACAATCAGCATCACCTTGTTCCTGGATTCTAAGAAATGAATATCCACCCGACGTATAATTTATCGAGATGCTCTCTCGTTTTTTTGTCATCCTTATCGTAAGCATTATACACGTCTTGGACATGGTAAAATCGCGCTACAAATCCCACCAGCATCACGACGATAAGTGACAATACCAACCGAAGTTGCACTGCATAAGCAAGCGCCTTTCCGAAGAAAATATAACTCGCTAAATTCACGAAAAATGCATATATCAAGGTATGAAATACCACGGAAAACAGTATTCGAACCAACATGTTCGGCTGGACAAATTGAGAAAGAGACAAATGCGGGTTTGTGGTGTCTAAATACAATTCTGTAAACATTTTTGTCTATACTATATACTATATACTATAGACAAAAATATGATTTTAGATACACTTTTTTCGTTTCACCAAAAGGTTGTGTTTTCGGTTCTTTGTGCTGGCCTGTGGATATTTTTTCGAACATCCGACTGTTATAGCATGATACCGAGGTTACACGTATTTCCAGTTATATTTGTAATGTGCTGGGCCTATTTGAACTACTATGAACCCCTGTTTTTACCGATCGGTCTTATCATTTTACTGTTGTATTCCAAAATGTATATTATTATTTACTCTTGATGTCTGACCCGGACATGTAGAAAATCATAAAAGTTTATTCTATAGGATATATAGAATGAACACCGGCACAGAAGTCGAGAACCAGAAAATTGAAAAAAAGAATTCGAAAGAAAATAGAACACAAAAAAAACGGTCTCCCGTGGCAAACACTACCCGAAAACGGAAATTGCGAATTGTGGAAACGTTGCCTATCAGCATGTCCACTGTACCGCCTGTTGCAACTCGTCTCAACGAAACCATCGTCGATGTCCTCGGTCGACTCGCCACCATGATGACAAAAAAGGGGGACTATATCCGATCCCGCGCCTATACGAAAGCCCAAGATACTGTGTTATCCATTACCACGGATATTACGAACGTTGACCAACTGAAAGGGAAACCCAATATTGGACCCACCATCCTCGAAAAAGTAAAAGAATATGTTTCCACGGGCACACTTCGCTTATTTGAACGTGAAAAAGACAATCCAGAATATATATTGTCCGAGGTGTATGGCATTGGTCCGAAAAAGGCCCATGAATTGGTGGTCGAAAAGGGGGTGCGAACCATCGCTGATCTTCGCGCTCGACAAGATGAGTTGTTGAATGAAACCCAAAAGATGGGTCTCCACTATTATGAAGACATTTTAGAAAAAGTTCCTCGTTCCGAAATCGATGTGTATAATGCGCAATTTGGAAAGGCATTTGACAAGTCCTTGGCGAGTCATCCTACACAAACGAATTCCAATTATGAAATCGTGGGTAGCTATCGTCGCGGGGCCACTGTGTCTGGTGATATCGATGTCATTGTGACGAGTAATTTGCCGGACGTTTTTGTCTCGTTCGTCGATGCGCTGATTTCCGCAAAAATCATTATCGAAGTATTATCACGTGGCAAAACCAAGTGTTTAGTGATCGCGCGATTACCCGGACACAAAGTTGCGCGTCGGGTGGACTTTATGTTTACTTCGCCGGAAGAATATCCATTTGCCGTATTGTATTTTACTGGAAGTAAGGGGTTTAACACTGTAATGCGTGGACATGCATTAAAACAGGGGCTATCGCTCAATGAGCATGGTCTCTATAAAAAGTTACCGGGGAAAGAAAAGGAGGAAAAAATCGACACGACGTTCAAAACTGAGCGCGACATTTTCGACCATTTACGCCTTGTCTATAAACATCCTGTGGATCGTATCGATGGCCGCGCGGTTGTCCCCATGGACCCTTCCGTTTCGACAGAGATCGTGCCCGTGGTTCCATTACCGAAGGCAGAGGAACCTGTCCCAAAAGCAAAGCGATCTTCCAAGAAAACCGACATAAAAACGAGCCCGCATACTATTACAATTAAAAAAAGGGGAATGAAAAGCGTAGCGGCACAAAGCGTAGCAGCACAAAGCGTAGCAGCACAAAGCGTAGCGGCACAAAGCGTAGCGGCACAAAGCGCAAATCAACGTATAGACGCATTCAAAACCAACGGCATTTCTGTCTTGGAAAAACTCAACGAAAAGGAGTTGAGTGACATGGTTGTGGCTACGAACGATGCCTATTACAACACACAAACACCTCTTCTCACGGACAATGAATATGATATTCTCAAAGAATACATCGAAACCAAGTTTCCCAAAAACGAGGCGATACAGCAAGTGGGTGCGCCAGTTACCAAAAACAAAGTGACGCTTCCTTATCATATGCCATCGATGGATAAAATCAAACCGGACACGAATGCATTGACTACATGGATGACGAAATACAAGGGGCCTTATTTATTGTCGTGCAAACTCGACGGCGTGAGCGGAATGTATGATTGCACGGGAAAAGAACCCAAATTATATACGCGCGGTGACGGTAAAGTGGGTCAAAATATAACCGGGTTACTGCCTCATCTTCGTTTGCCTGGGGCAAAGGGATTTGTAATTCGCGGTGAATTTATCATTCCCAAGGCCGTATTTGATGCGAAATACAAGGAAACCTTTGCCAATCCTCGGAATTTGGTATCGGGTATTATCAATAGTAAGACCATGGATTCCAAGATTGGTGACATCCACTTTGTCGTCTATGAAATCATCCATCCACAACTGAAACCCAGCGAACAAATGAAAAAGTTGACGGACCTCGGTTTCGAAGTCGTCCAACATCGAAATGACAAGGTGCTCAGCAATGCGTCTCTGTCGGAAACATTGATGGATTGGCGCTCGAACTACAAGTATGAGATTGACGGTGTCATTGTATCGGATGATAATGTATATCCCAGAAAGGAGGGAAATCCGGAACATGCGTTTGCATTTAAAATGGTGATTTCGGACCAAATGGCCGAAGCGAAAGTTGTCGATGTGGAATGGGCCGCAAGTAAGAGTGGATATTTGAAACCCCGCATCCGCATTGAACCCATTCGTCTTGGTGGTGTGACCATTGAATATTGCACGGCATTTAATGGCAATTTCGTGGAAAAAAATAAAATTGGCATCGGTGCGGTCATACAAATCATTCGTTCTGGGGATGTCATTCCCTATATTCAAGCCGTGACTAGCCCGGCTAGTCAGCCGAAAATGCCGACCGTTCCTTATCACTGGAATGACACGCATGTGGATATTATATTGGATGACGTAACCACCGACGAAACGGTATTGTTGAAAAACATTACGGCATTCTTTGTGGAACTCGAGGTCGATGGATTATCCGCGGGAAATGTGAAACGGATTATGAATGCCGGATTCAATAGTGTTCCGAAGATACTAAAAATGACACGCGCCGATTTTGCCAATGTGGAGGGTTTCAAAGAGAAAATGGTGACGAAGATTTATGAGGGAATTAAAGCCAAAGTCGACTCGGCCACGCTATTGCAAGTGATGGTGGCATCGAATTTGTTTGGCCGGGGAATTGGGGAGCGTAAAATTCGCCCAATCATGGAGAAATACCCCACGATACTAACATCCGCCGAAACGCCTGCTCAAAAAACAACCATGCTTTTGAGTGTTCCCGGCATCGGGAAGGAACAATCCAAATTGTTTGTGGAGAACATACCGCGATTCTTGGCGTTTTTGCGAGAATGCGGATTGGAGGGCAAACTGACCCCGGGGCCGGTTTCGCAAGTGGCTACCGTTCCCGACGTGCCCCCCGTTCCTTTTGAAACTGTGGATAAAACCAATCCTCTCTATGGTAAAAAGATTGTCATGACGAAAATTCGAGACAAAGATATCATCGCGTATATGAAGACTGTGGGTGCTACCTTGGAAGATGCGATCAAAAAGGATACGTTTGTGTTGATTGTGAAATCGAAGTCGGATGTTTCCAATAAGACCAAATATGCATATGACAATAGTATTCCGATTATGGAACCCGCGGAATTCAAGGAGAGATTTATGTCATAAATTCGATGGTTTATGCTCTCATGCACACATTTGTGAAGGTGTAAATGTTCATCGGTGTAAAACACATTCTTTGAGAATATGTTTTATAGAAATCAATTAGACAGATCTTATTATACAAATAAACATAACGACGCTATGTCCGAATTTACGTCGTCTTCTTCGACCCAGTCGTCCGAATCTATAACACCATTGCGCATGTTAAATGCGCAATCAGCATCATCTCGCTCACTCATAACTTCCCACGAAGTGGGTGTTTTGAATGTGCAAAGGTGTGAAAACACGGATTCCCGTGGCATTCCCACGACGACCGACACACTCTATGTGAACCCGCCCTCTTCCAAATTTACAGAAATAAAGTCCTTAGATAACGCCCTTCTACAAAAATACGATGTCAAGTTATACGGGAGTGACCGTGATACCTATGATATTATCAATGACTTTTTAGAGGATAACCAAAGCGAACGCGCCTTTTATATTATCGATTTGGGGGAAATCACCGCATCCTATTCGAATTGGATCCGATTATTACCCAATGTGAAACCCTATTATGCTATAAAATGCAACCCGAACCCCGTGATTTTGGACGCGTTGGCCTCTTTGGGGGCCAATTTCGACTGTGCCTCTGAAAACGAAATGAAAACGATTATTGAGATCACCAAGGACCCCAGTCGTATTATCTTCGCAAACCCCTGTAAAATGTCCTCCCAAATTCGGTATGCACGCGCAAATGACGTGGATTTAATGACATTTGACTGTGAGGAAGAACTCTACAAAATCAAACTGTATCACCCCTATGCGAAACTTATATTGAGGTTGGCAGTGGATGATAGCAAAAGCGTATGCAAATTCAATAAAAAATTCGGTTGTAAATTAGATCAGGTAGAGGCCCTATTGCGTATTGCGAAGACATTGAAACTCGATGTCAATGGCTTTAGTTTTCACGTAGGTAGCGGGTGTTCTTCGGCCGATAATTTTTATGAAGCCATTCGGAGTTGTCGGACCGCGACGGACATTGCGATTGGTATGGATATTCAAATTAACATGATCGATATTGGTGGTGGATTTCCCGGGCTGGACCGCAATGTGAAATTCGAAGAGATTGCCAAACGCGTGAATGACGGCATATCCGACTTTTTTGAATTGGAACTCGAGAAGGGCATAGTGCAATTCATCGCTGAGCCTGGTCGTTTTTTTGCTGAAAAAACACATACCCTCGTATTGAATGTCATCGGTAAAAAAACCACGATGGACGAAGAGACGGGAGAACCTGTGATTATATATTATTTAAATGACGGTATTTACGGTAGTTTCGGATGTATTTATTTTGATCATAGTTTACCAGTCATATTGCCATTCAATGAACGCAATAACAAATTACACCGTAGTCGGTTGTTTGGACCCACGTGTGATAGCATTGATTTAATCGCTGAAAATATCATGCTTCCCGAACTTGCCATCGGAGAATGGGTATATGTGGAGAACTTTGGTGCATATACAGTGGCTTCCTCGAGTAATTTCAATGGGTTTAAAACCAATGTGTTCAAATATATCTTCCGATCCTAGAGGGCCACTGTAACAAAACAGGGTTGTTGCATCGTTTTACGTAGGTTTTCTATAATTTTTACGTAGGTTCTCAGAATCGTGTATTTTTCAAAACAAAGAAAGTGGTTGGGTTTTTCAAAATGGACAAAAATATTTGTCCAAAAACCGATTTTGCAAAAAAAAATCTTGCAAAAAAATCCACGATTTTCATTTTAAAGCATAGTCAGGCAAAATCCAGAAAAAATAATTTCAATTCCCACTGCGATGTTTTTTACCCCATTTTCCGTTTTGTCCTCCTAGGAGGAATTTTCACCAAAACGTCCTCCTTTAGGAGGAAAATTAACCAAAACGTCCTCCTCTTTTTGCAAAATTTGCCAAAGTGTCCTCCTCCCCTTTTGGCCACGTTCCTTTGTCGTTCCTTTTCCCTCTATATTATATGTGTATATACTATAGAAGACGCCTATATATATAGTATGATGGAGAAAGACTATATGGATGATGCGGAGAACCCTGGGGGTTCGAAGAAACAGGTGGGTATGCATTTCTGTTCTATGTGCAATTATACTACGGGATATAAGAATGATTATGCACGGCATCTGTTATCTAATAAACATAAAAAGAGAGAACAAGAAGAAAAAGCGCGCGAAAATAAAGAGAAATTCGGGTGTGACATTTGTCAATATTATACCACGAATAAATATTTATATAATAAACACACATCCAGTACGAGACACAAAACGAAGGTCTATGATAGAGAACACCAAATTGACCAAAATCAATGTGAAGGATGCCGTCGTGTATATAGTTCTCGTAAAAATTTATGGCGACACAAACGACGATGCCAGATGACTACCACAAAAGAGGACACGGAGACAGATGGTATAGAAACCACATATTCAGAGGAATCCGAATATGAGAATGAGAACACGTATGATTCGGCGGAAGAATTCTCCGATGATCCGAATTCCGACGATGACGAGTCAGATAAAATGAAAAGGAAACGTGGACAGAAGCCGGTGGTAACGCCAGATTTGTTATTGGAAATTATAAAACAAAACAAGGAATTACAAACCTTGTTGCTGGAACAGCAAAAATATGTTGTCAATAATGTCGGCAATACTACGATCAATACGAATAGTAATAACACCACGAACAAAACCTTCAGTATACAATTCTTTTTGAATGAACACTGCAAAAACGCGATTGATATCAAAGACTTTGTGAATTCATTGGATTATTCCACCAAAAATTTGGAGGAAACCATGAAACTCGGATATGTGGGTGGCATATCGAAAATGATGACCGATAAAATACGTGTAACACCTGTCGAACAACGCCCCCTGCATTGTTGTGATGAAAAACGGGAAAAACTCTATATTAAAAATAACGGGGAGTGGATTACCGGCATTGATTCGAGAGAAATGCTCCATTCTATCATTGCGGATATTGCAAACAACAATTATCGCACATTTCAACAGTGGGTTCGCGAAAACCCATCTTGTATGACATTAGATACACCTGCGTATGAAAAATACATGACGATTTATCAAGGCGTCATTGGATCAAGAACGGACGAAGAAGAAATAAAACATGTCAAGCGGATCTTGAACAATATTATAGAGAACATTGTCATTGAAAAGGACCGATTTTTACAACCTTGATCACGCTTTCTCAATCAAAATGATTCGCATACAAATTCTATGCAAATCATTTGGTAAGTTTTTATTTTTGGTCTAGACATATACCGGAATTTCGTCGATATCTATGATAGGTTCTCCTTGTATATCCGATGGATGCCGGAATTTTTTGAAACAGGATTGGTCGAGTTGCTGTTCGGGTGTGTGGCGATGCACCGTTCTTGCGATCATTTTGTATAATTTGAACCCAGGGTAGCGTTCATTACCATTTTTTTTATACAATACATTTCTATCTTGATCATCGAGACACCATCTTGAAATAATATCTTTGAATTCATCCTCCTTTTCTTGGTCGGAATAAAAATCGTAGATCGAGCAACCCAATCTACATAAATCAAAACTGGGATTGGGGTCTAGACGAGGCTTGTTTTCATCCATATAAGGCTCGCTATTGTATTGTGTGGATGCGTCTCCCCCGCTCGCAAAACTATCACTGCAAAAGAGTTGCCCCTTGAATTTATAAATAGCACGCCCGAAATCTATGATTTTATAGATCTTACCATACGTCGGAACACGATACACTTGCTTTTTGTATCTATAATACAAATAGGGTATGTCGGTGTGATTATACATAATATTGTTTGTATGCAAGTCGTTATGTGTAAACTGGAATGACTTTTGATAAACAAGCAGTGTCATGATGATTTGGAATAACATCGCGATACTTTCTTCCGTGTCGATTTTGCGATGGACGAACAATTCGTCCAAGGAACCATCGCATTTCTCTAAGCATATCATTTGGACAGGGAAGTTGTTGATATACGCATATTGTGCTATCTCGTCTTCGGTGGAGCAAGATCTCGACGAATCCGTGGCCCACTCTTCTTCGGAACTGGCACTACCACTACCACTTTCTGAGTCACTTCCACTGTCACTTGATGAGTCACTACCACTATCGCTCCCGCTATCGCTACTGCTATCACTTCCGCTATCGCTTTCTGAGTCACTACTGCTATCACTTTCGGACTCACCGCGACTACCACCATCACTTGTCTTCTCCGAATCTTTTTCATATACCAAATTCGCATCGTCAACTTCCACGGGGTTATGCAGAGAAACATCACCCAAATCATCCAAGGAATCCAACAACAAAACGTCATCCTCAGACGATATCGTCAACTTGTTTTTGTTTGCACGTGACGACGATGTGTTTTTAACAAATTCGTTCATATAGGGGTGTGTGGCGGTATACAACTTGTTATAATGTTCAACAAAATAGTGCGAATCCGACAAATATTCCAAATCGTCCGTCACATTCATTTTATATTTTTCCTGCACACCCAAATAAGAGCCATAATACTCAACACAATGGGGGATGTTATGATGATGCAGAAGTTGTGTGGATAAATAATTGAAAAAATTGTCCACATAGGATGCATTGTTCGGATCTTTGAGTTTTGGCAAACATGATTTGACGGTGTCGGTAGAAATTGCGGGCAAATTCGTGAGGATTTCCGATGATTTCGCATATTTCCCGGTCATATATTTTATGGGATCAAGGAGTGGGGCGAATTTTACAAATACGTTACGAGGCACCGTAACATGGGTCTCTATGTCAACTACTTCAGAGAGGGACCCGACGTGATATTTATGATTCAGTCCGATCCGATTGTAATTGGTAGCAGACAATTCAAAAAAATGGGGGTATACCGGGTTATAAAGTTGCAAGTTCTCAATTCGGAAGGGTTTATATCCATGGGCGATGTCATCCTCCGAATACGTGGCACCTTTTTCTAAAGCATCCAGGTTCACAGGCTTTAATTTTACATAATGAATATCGAATTTAGGAACATCCATTTTGCTAAACTGTATACCTGCTCTATATATTTTCAAATCCCAGTTTGAACACACCGTTTTTGTAATCCCCTACTTAGTTCGTTGGTTTGAAACACTTTTTTTGATACTATATTGTATTCTACAACACAAACCATTTGTTCGAACAATGACGTTGGAGTTAAAAAAGTTTGATATGAAGTCGATCACGTTCAAGGCGGATGAAAACAAGGGGCCTGTGGTGGTGTTGATTGGTCGTCGTGATACGGGCAAATCTTATTTGGTGCGCGACTTGCTTTTTTATCATCAAGATATTCCCATTGGCACTGTGATTTCGGGAACAGAAGCGGGAAACGGTTTTTATGCATCTCATGTGCCAAAGTTGTTTATTCATGACGAATATAATACAGCACTTATTGAAAATGTTCTCCGTAGACAGCGGACGGTTTTGAAGCAAGTCAATAAAGAGGTGGAAATGTATCGCCGTTCCACGATTGATCCGAGAACGTTTGTTATTTTAGACGATTGTTTGTATGACCAATCATGGACCCGCGATAAGATCATGCGCCTATTATTTATGAATGGTCGCCACTGGAAGGTCATGTTGGTCATCACAATGCAATATCCTCTAGGCATTCCGCCAAATCTCCGCACCAATATCGATTACGTTTTTATCTTGCGCGAACCATATTTGGTAAATCGCAAAAAGATCTGGGAAAATTATGCGAGTATGTTTCCAACATTGGAGTCCTTTTGTGCAGTCATGGACCAAACAACGGAGAATTATGAGTGCCTGGTGATAAACAACAATGCCAAGTCCAATAAACTCAATGACCAAATTTTCTGGTATAAGGCACAAGACCACCCGGATTTCAAGTTGGGATCGAAAGAATTCTGGGAAATTTCGAAGAGTATGGGATCGGATGATGAAGACGAAGCATATGACCCAAGTAAGTCGAAAAAGAAGAGCGCGCAACCCATAAATGTAAAGAAAACGAAGTGGTGAGACGTATTTTATGCAGAGTCAATGCATAATATTTAAATTATAATGGGTTAGATATTTGGCACTGCATAATGGAGTCAAATCTCGCTTTTATATTTAGAAAGCGAGATTTTAAATAATGCTCTGCCTGGAAATAAATTTTAAATAAAATCATAAAAACAACCACTGCATAATGGAGCGGATCTCACTTCTCATTTGGGCGAAGCGGTTTTTGTTTTGAATCAATAGTATTTCTAATTATTTCTGCTTGTTATAAACCACTTTCTAATATAATAAGCGTCCAAAACAACTTAAAGAAAATTCTTCAATGAAGATTATAGAAACATGGCGCAATTTACTAGAGATTTGGAAGACCTTTTATATTTATCAACGCAAAAGATTAGAATTGTTACTCATTTGCGAAAAAATTATAGAGAAAACATTCACTATATTGTTGAAAAAAAATGCTTGGGGTTAGAAAAACCAAAACAGAACGGAGGTCAAAATAAAATGATATTTAAATTAACAGAAGAAGCATTTGATTTGTTAAAAAATTCATTCAATTTACGAAACCGATATATTGTGGACATAAGTGATAAAGTCAAATGTGTAAATATAGGCATGTGTATTGAAAATCAAACGATCGGATTTATCGAAAATGCTTATAAAAAATCAATGAATTTGAAACGGCAACACATTTTCGGAAAATATAGAGTAGATTTGTATTTTATTGACTATAATTTAATTATCGAGTGCGATGAAAATAATCATGAAGACAGAGATCCCATAAAAGAAAAAACCAGAGAAGATTATTTAATTTCATTAGGAAACAAAATCATTAGATATAATCCCAACGAAAAAGGATTCGATTTGTCCAACGTTTTGAGTGAAATCAACGCAATTTTATTTTCATAAAAATATTATACCGCTTAATTAAAACCACTTGTTTAAATAATAAGCGGTCAAAATGGCTTAAAGAAGAAACATGAATTAAAGTATAATAAGATGACCGAATTGAACATCGTTGATCTTATTGAAAAAAACCCAATTTCGCGTCTTTCCGCCACCTACAACAACAAGTTGTTATTAAACATCCAGAAAACCTTTACTGGTTTTGAACAAAAGTTATTTGTGAGCAGTTTTTATTGTTATTTAAACTATGACAAAAACCTAGATTTTGTCGTTGATTTAGACAACATTTGGATATGGCTTGGATTTGCCTCAAAATTTAATGCTATAAGAACATTGGAATTGCATTTTCAAGTTGGTGTTGATTATAAAAAAACCATTCCTCAAATCGGAGGAATATTTTCGGAACAAGAATCCGCCACAAAAGCGAAACAAAACGGCGGTCAAAATCGCCAAATCATCATGCTCACCATCAAGTGCTTCAAATCGCTATGTCTCAAGGCTCAAACCAAAAAGGCGGCGGAAATCCATGAGTATTACATGAAGATGGAAGAAGTGTTACACAAGATCGTCGAAGAGGAAACTGACGAATTGCGCAAACAGTTGGAACAAAAAGATACGGTAATTGCAAAAACTATAAAAGAAAAAGCCCGCGCCGTAGAACAAGCCACCATCGCCCAGTTCCCTCTCAACACGGAATGCATCTATTTCGGCACGATCGACAACACAAACGAGGAAAAGGAAACCATGATAAAATTCGGGCACACGAACGACCTAGCAACGCGCGTCCAAAACCACCACAAAATCTACGATAATTTCGTTCTAACCGCGGCATTCCGTGTCCAGAACAAAGTCGAAATCGAGAACTTGATCAAGGCACATCCCAAAATCAAGCGTCACATGCGTCATATCGAAGTAAAAGGAACAACAAAGACAGAAATCATCGCTTATGACGCAAATCTTACGATTGAGAGACTCACGAAACACATCAAGGACATTATTCACTCGAAAACCTATAGCATTGACAATTTCAATCGCATGTTGAAGCAAAACGACGAACTGGAGGCCGAAAAAAGAGCATTACAGGAACAACTCGAAAAGCTAAAGATCGACCTGGAAAAAAAGGAGGTCGAAATACAGGAACTACGCGAAACCGTGGAAACCCAACAGGCTTCGATTTCCGTAGCCGTGGCCGACAACCAATCGGTCTACCAAAACGCATCGTTGCCCGAGGACGAGCAGACCAAGAAATTCAGCGAGTTCGTCGATGCCATGTGTATTGTCCGACCTGACGTGGAAGAGTCCTCCGTCAATATGGAAGGTCAATTCCGTATCTGGAGCCATACAAAGCCGAAAAAGGAAACGTTCCATGCGCTCAAAAACTATCTGGATACTCGATTCAAGCCTTCCCGTTTGACAATACAAACGAAAAATCAGGTGGTTCATGGTTATATCGGCGTGAAACTAAAGGAATTGGTCTACAAAAAGAAGCATTCGAACCATCCCACGGAAACCTTTTTATTCCAAGTCTGTGCATTTTCGCCATGCGGAAAGATATTGAACTCCACACTCTTGACGGAATATCAACGTTGGAAAAAAACCGTGGACCTTCCAACCTCCGACACAGATCTAAAAGACCTGAAGGACTATTTGAATGACTGTGAATACGCGGTAAAGGCAACGGTATGGACGGACCGTGGGTCCAATGAAGGATATTATGGGCTGTCTCTACGAAGCGATGAACCGAGACATAAGGCCACATCGGCCACCGGCAAAAAAGTGGAAAAGAGAACCGTAAAAGAAAATTTCCTGATTACAACATGGGAAACGATCGCAAAGGCGGCAGAAGCGGAGAAGTTTAGTCCGGCAAAGATGAGTAGAAGCATAAAAAACAAGGTCACGTTTAACGACGAATACTATTATTGTGCATCGGAAAAGTAAAGCATAAAAACGGACAAAAAATACACATATACAACACAAATGACGACTACTACGTTTAGTTCAAGTGAATGCGAACTGGAATGGGAGCGCCAATACGCCAGACCCGCTCTACTTCTACCTCCTGTCCTTCTTCGACCACACTAGCCTCTTCGTCGTCTACCTCATCATCTGAATCTGACTCTTCGTCGTCGGACTCGGCCGTGTCATCATAGTCCTCTGTATCGACTTCCAAATGACTCTTTTCAAAATTACTCTCATAACTCGTCTTCGAAAAGTCCACATGTTTATCATTAAAATGCGTAACCAGTTTTTTGTCCGAGGATCGCGCGAGATATTTCCGCCCAAATTTCGGGTTGAACTCCGCAAATCTCAGCAAATTCCCCTTCAACAAAGACAGGCTGGTTGTGCGCGCATTTATGTCCAACGTATAATAATAGGTATAATACAACTGCAAATAAGGCCGAAAGATATTCATCAACTTTTCGGTCGGGAAATCATCATCAATCCTAATTTTCTTCGTGCAAGTGAACGACTGTAACATGCGAATACATTCATCTCGCAATGTATTGGCATCCGTGTTTCGCACATATTTATCAATGTAGGTTTTGCGAATGAGAACAGAATTCTCAGCGCGAAATCGGCACAAGTTGAAATTCGCCAGGAAATACTGGTGAAACAACGGCGACATCACTGAATACCCCCGCTTCATCTTGAAATAAATCGTATACAACATTCCCTTGTCAAATGGCATGTTGTTATAAGGATTCTTTGTCACCAGTGGTTCGGCAAAGAAATAGGGGGAATTCGACAACGAAGTCTCCAACATGTTTTTCAGGTCCAATGTCGTAAACAAATACTTGTTATTGTTCTGCAGAATCGCAATCACATTATGTTGCTCCTCGGAAATGGGATTCAAAATCAAATCCGCAGCAATGCGATAAGGAGCTTTTTTCCATCGAAACAGGAATGCGAATCGAGACATGGCATGGTAGGTGCACTGTGCCTTACAAAACGCATCTAGAAATTCGGTTTTTGCACCCGGGAGCAGAAACGCATCGTCCAAAATACGCTTTACATATCCAAACTTGTTTTTTATAGGGGTCATGCCACCGATGTTGCGCATGAGAGTATGCAGGTGCATTTTCACGACAGAACGCGAAATGGAGTTCGAATTCAATGTCGAATACTCTTGGTGTTTCCAAGCGGCATCGGTGAACTCGGATGTCGTTGCCGTGCAGGGCAACTCCGACAGCGCCTTGGTGTCCGAGGTCAGTTTACGAAGAACTTGGTGAAATGCGTAAGCGTCCATGGTAAAGATGGTGATTTGATTTGTTTTTGCAAATTGCTTTTCGCAAAAAAAGATTTCAATTTTTTGCGAAATATATCCGAGGGGGTGAATACAATGAACGGTGGGCACAGGGCGCGGTGGTAAAAAATTGAAAAACTTTTTTCCAAATCGAATTGGATCAAAAAACCGTCAAACAATAAAAGTATGTCTTGCTGCCCGGGTTGCTCGCCGATCTTTCAGGATGGCCAAATGGCCCATATGGTGCCAGGGGGGTGCATGTATGCCGACTATGATGAAATCATTTCTGTGAGTTCCGAGGACAACGATTCTTCCGAATCGGATAGAAGCATATTATGCACAACTATCACCGCAACCGATTCCGGTGTGTCTGAATCCGGTGCCTTGGACACAGAGTGTTGCATTTGCTATGAAATGATCGGTGAAAAGAACAACTGTGTCACGGAATGTGGACACAAGTTCTGTTTCAAGTGTCTCGCTATGGCGATGACACGTAGCAATGCCTGCCCCTGTTGCCGCAGTCCGCTCACCGATGAGCCAGCCAAAGAGGAGGAGGAGGAAGAGGAGGAGGACGAGGATTACCAAGAGAACGCAGACAACATTGTATATGATGACGACGACGATGATGACTTGTCTGAATACGTCGAGGGGCCACATTCGAGATGGCCAGATGTATCCTTGACCGTTCCTGCCGAAATCATCGCGGAGAGATTGGAGCGCAACGGATTCACCATCCTGGACCTAATCTCCTTGTATACGCATCATTTCAGTAAGACAAACCCGGCATACACCGACCTACATATCCAGCATCTGTATAAGAAGTGTGACGACATTGTAGGGGACGCGGACAATGAGAACAAGGAAAATGCCCAATTTGCAATGGAAGATCATCGGGCACAACTCATTTCGCTCGCATAAAATGATCAAAAGGCCATAAAAAGAGGAGGATGTATATATTGTTTTTTTACGCACCGACAATCAATCACTTATACGTTTCCATCGAGCAAGGGTATTGACAAATCGGCGGCATTTGCAATGGGCACAGGTTTCGTTTCTTGCGAATCACCCACTGATTTATCAGAAGCACTATTCACTGCGTTTTTCGATTGTGCATTGCCATCTTCTTTTTCTGGCTCTACCGCCAATCCTTCGTCCACATATTTCCCCTGTTTTATCGCAACGATGTCTTTCATGATCCGTTTCGACATCGTATTGTTGGTTTGTTCGAACACATTGATCAGAGACGCAACAATATTCAATGCAATGCCACCCCATACCAGTTCTTTGATATTATATCCGGCAGCCAATGTTGTTGTGAAAATCCCTGCGGATTGCACAAAGTGAAACATGTAGTTCAGCCAGACATTCGTTTGGTTCAGGCATTGGCGTTTCTCTAAAAAACGCGTGAGATCATCGATTTTGTTCTTGTTCAATATTGCATTTACTTGGGCTTGAATATCGGGCGTGTTCATTGTGTTTTGTATATATATATTTAGAAAAGAAAATATATATAAAATATATAATACGTTGGAATGGCAAAACGGAGTAGCACTGCAAAACGGAGTAGCAATGCAAAACGAAGTAGCAATGCAAAACGGAGTAGCAATGCAAAATCATGCAAACATCGACGTTCTACTAAAAACAGGACATTAAAGAGAATCGGTGGCCATCCACCTAAGCCAAGGACGGTTTATACTCACCGGCGACCACGTTCTACTCCCCGGCGACCACGTTCTACTCCCCGGCGACCACGTTCTACTCCTCGGCGACCACGTTCTACTCCTCGACGACCCATCTCTACTCCTCCGCTACCCGTTTCTGCTCGCGCTCTACCAAGTTCGGATGCGAAAACTCTAACCGAAGACGAAATAGATGAAGTATTATCAGGGGCGGCAATCAATGCGACGGAAGATCAAAAGGAAAATTTGCGTCTTTTTTTTGAAACGTATGAATTAAATGAGGATTATGACTACGAATATGATAGAAATAAAGAGAATCGTAACGTGGTTTTGGGCCAAGCCATGGATATCATGCAACATTGGAACCGAGAAGGGGACAGGGTTTTGCGTGTTGAATAATCAAATGTTGTCCCATTTTATTCTTCACTTACGCGTCGGCACTCACACTCGAAGATGCCTGGTTCATTAAGAGTTCATTCCGAAGTTGCGTCGACTCCACTTCAGAAACCTCACGGTCCTCAAAGTTCACCGTCTCCTTTACACCCACAAGATTACCCTCCTCATCCATAGTCTGGGTGAGCACATTTCCACTCTTCTTGGCGTTTTCAATGTTCTCCAAAATGGCCTTCTTTTTGGTTTCGCGAATGCGCTCCTCAAACTCCTTTTTCGCCATCTCCTCGTTCTTCAACTTCTCCTTGTGCAGAGCATTGAGTTCTTCTTCGATATGTTCCACACGACCCGTCTTATAGGCATCGGGGTCCCAGGGCACCCACACACCCACGGGTGCAACATAGATGTCATGATTCGGGTCCTGCTCACGCACCTTTTTACAGCGCATTTCGGCCTCTTCCTGTGTGGCGTAACATCCACGCACCTTTAGGCCACGCACGGAAGTTTGGAATGCATGCTCGCGGTTGAACTTTTCGTTCACCTTCTCCTCCTGCTTATCCATAAAGTTCTTGTAATCGTCTTCAATACCCGACTTCTTGAGTTTCTCGGACTCTTCGCGAACAAACTCATTGAAATCATCGATCAATTGAGATACGTTTAAATTGTATTTGTAAGCCACAAAGTGAACAAAATCGAAATAGCGTTCCATGGACTTGGAGAATTCCCATTGACGAATGAATTGTTCAAACAGGAACACCTCACGCTTCTTTAGAATTTTTTCGGGGGATACGAAGGACATGCAAACGAACTTTTGGCCAGCGATGGGAGCATCTTCGTCACAGAGATCTACGTATTTAGGGTTTTTTTCGCCATTTTCCAAGGTCTTCTTTTCAAACGATGACATTTTCTATAGGTTCTTAAGCGAATTTTGTTTAAGTGATTTGCAGAGGAAACATTATTTAGGAAATGTTTCTTGTGGTTTCGTGTGATTTTTTTGTTTGATTATTATATAAAGAACAATGGATCTTACCGAACTCGTGAAGCGCGCTATCAAGTATCTCATAGAAGGATTAGCAGTAGCACTCTGCGCAGTTTTGGTGCCGCGCAAAGCATTACATGCTGAGGAAATTATTATTATTGCGTTAACCGCCGCCGCGGTATTTAGCATCCTTGATGTTTTCGTCCCTTCCATGGGATCCTCTGTGCGCAACGGAGCGGGCGCAGGTCTAGGTGTAAATTTAATCGGTGGCCTGAGTGTTATCTAGACCATAAAAGCAGTGACAACAAACTAAAACATTCCACCGGTAAATTTTATCAACAAACCCGTTGATAAAATTATAAAAACGCTAAAAAAACGTATGTATCCGTATCGCTGTCATTTTTAACCTGGATAAAAATTTCATCAAAAACTAAACCGTCGACATTCCCATAAAAACACTTTCCCACAAAAACCAACATAAAGATTTAGGCATTTCTAAACTATAGTAGTATAATACCCCATAATATTATCTCCCGCTAATTTATAGAATGGAAATCGAAGATCCCCCGCTCGAAAATGCTTTCATACCTACAATTCCGGATATTGTATCGGCACCAAAGCCAAAGAAAAAACAGGCAAAACGTCTCTATTTCGATTTCGCACTCCTTCAAACGTTTTGCAACGAAAATGGGATAACACTCTTAGAAGATTATTCGCAAAAATTTGTTACCAGAAATATGATGGTGAATGGCACATGTAGAAACCAAGATTGCAAAGAAACATTTACACTTGGGTTTCGGACATTGTATCGAAACAATACAGGATATTGCATTGCGTGTTCAAAAAAAGATCACGTGTCTAGAATGCAGAAAGGTTGTTTATCGAAATATGGTGTAGATAACGCAAGAAAATGCCAAAGTATTGTTGAAAAGGGAAAACAAACTTGTCTTGATAAATATGGATGCGAGCATCCTTCCCAAAACGAAGATGTGAAACAAAAGATAAAGGATACGTGTGAAAAAGTATACGGGGGTCATCCTCTAAAAAACAATGATGTTCAAAAGAAACGTAAAAAAACCTGTCTTGCAAAATATGGTTGTGAAAATCACCAACAAAATGCAGATGTTAAACTCAAAACAGAAACCACTTGTCTCACAAAATATGGACAAAAATGTTCTTTCGAATCCCCCGAACTCAGGGCAATAAGTAAACAAACTGTGCTTCTAAGATATGGTTGTGAATACGCAACTCAAGCAGAATCGGTAAAAGAAAAAACAAAACAAACTAATTTGAAAAAATACGGAAAAGCTCATCCACTGCAAGTTGAAAGCATCAAAGAAAAATCAAGACAAACCTCCATGGCACGCTATGGCGTGGAACATCCAATGCAGTGTCCATCGGTTTCCGAAAAATCACTCCATAAAGCCCATAAATACAAACTCTTCACCTTTCCCTCCGGAAACGAAATCTACACACAAGGCTACGAGCATTTCGCATTGCGTGATTTGCTTGATGTCCATCACGTTTCCGAGGAAGACATCGTAACCAACCGCAAAGATGTCCCGAAACTCTGGTATAGCGACACCAACAACAAAAAACACCGGCATTTTGTCGACATTTACATACCCTCGCAAAACAAATGTATCGAAATAAAATCGTCCTGGACGGTTAATATCGAAAAATCCCATGTATTTCAAAAGCAAGTGGCAGCAAAAAAGGAGGGATTTTTATATGAAATCTGGGTCTATAGCAGTGTCGGAAAATTAGAAACCATCCACCCATAAACAAAAAGACACAAATAAAAAAGACTTAAAAACAACCATCTATATATAGGAAACCCCCAAAATGCGCCTGAAATCGGAACTCTACAAAAAAGAGCAATTGGAAATCCTGGACAAAATCGTCGCGATATTAAACATCAACAAACAGCCCGCGATGACACTCTTGGATCTCGATAACGACACCGAAAAACAAACCGCCATCATGGAACTCCTGCCCGATGTATACAAGTATTTCAGCAAGTCCTATATCGAGGGAGCGAAGCGACCGGGTAGAGTAAAGCGCCCGTGGTTATCGATCGCAAAGGCGATCCTCAAACTCAAATACACACTTGTCACAAGTGGTTATAACCTGACGTTGCCCAATGGAAATCGATTCCAAACGGTGAAATATTATTTTGTGCGAACAGATACGATACAACAACAACACACGAATTCCGCATAGTTTACAGGGATTCACCCTATAATAAAAACACACCTACTTGGGTTTCTCCACAAGAGTTTCAGTAGTTTTCACACTTATTTTTTCTAATGCATATTGACCACAAGGCCCACAGTGGTCTTCGTTGGATAAGTCGATTTTCTGGTTCATTGCTGTATTACATTGCTCGATTCTCCATCTACCCACGGGTTTTGGCAAGTCTTTGGGTAGGAATTTTTTTAGTATATTTGCGACGAATTTCATAATAGAATATATAATATATTATCGAGTCCTGTTTTTATACCATTTCGTATTTCAAACACAGATTTATTATAAATAAATTATAAAATGGTGACCGATTGAACTTATAACATGCATAACAAAATGATATGTTTGAGCAACACATTTTTTATCACAAAAACAATATTCTTTGACGATAAAACCATAAATATATAGATATATGCAAAGCAGAAATGCAACAATAATAATTAATAAATTCAACCATTTGTTTGTATTTATTTTATTGCATAACACATATCCTCCATATAAGACAATTGATAAAACTGCTATCTTATCAATAACATTTGTGTAGAAATTGTCGTTGTAATGAACGACAAGTGATGTTATAGTAAGAATAAAAAATAAAAACGAATATAAGTATTGTTCGTTAAAATATGCGGTTACTATATTTGTAATAAAAAACAAAGATGATAATAGTAAAATACTAGGTTTTTCAATATTTTTATCTTGACGTGTTATAGAATTATCATGTATTATATTATTTGATATATCTGTTTCCATTCTGTAATTATTTTTTATATTTGTTTTTTATAAAAACCACGCTATTTCTATTACATTTTAGATATTTGATAAAATATCGGCATGTGAAAAAAAACAACATATACACAAATTCGGCCATCGTCTTATCCGATATAATATCCATATTTCTTCACAAAATCCACCATATTTTCGGTTCCCATCGAATAATTACACACGGAACAAATCGGTCGCAAATTGCTGATTTCTAGTGTTCCTCCGTTTTTCTCAGCAATGACATGACCAACGTCGAAATAGGTGACCTTGATCAATGTCTTCTTACAACAAATGCATCGGTGTTCGTTAATATGACTACCGATGTATAAATCCCACACATGAGTCTTGACGCTCTTGGGAATGGATTGCTTCTTGCGCTTTTCTCCATCGAGAGGCTTCGACTGCTTTGAGTCCGCCTCTTGTCGTTGCTTTTCCAACTCCGCTAGACGAAGTGCTTCGACTCGCTCTGCTTCGAGTCGCTCTGCTTCCAATCGTTGCTTTTCCAACTCCTCTAGACGAAGTGCTTCGAGTCGCTCTGCTTCGAACCGCTCCGCTTCGAACCGCTCCGCTTCTGCTTTTTGTTTCTCCAGATCTTCATGGACACGACGCTTCTCCACGATATTCGACAGGGGTGTTTCTGATTGATACACAAAGACTGCCGATTTACAACTCGCATTCTGGGCCATAATCATCAGAATCAACCCCTCCTTCTTGACACCCGCAATCCCCTTCAGATTCAAGTCTTTGCATATCGCCCGCAATTCATCCATCTTCTTCTCCTTCAACACACCCCACAATGCATCAAACCCATTGATCAACGCAAGAATCAACTCCGGCTTCTTCAACTTGGATATCGAAATCCCATTTTGCCGGCACTTCTCCTTGAGATAATCATGGTTTAGTTTATTCAACTCGGTTTCAAACGTGACATTTATCGCCAACTTATTTCTATAAAACGCCTCGTCGCCATCCGAATTCGATGTAATTTCGGTAATATCCGAAATCACAGTTTGTGCGTCCATGTTCTCTTCCGTCATCATCATTTTCGTTTTGGTAATCGAAACCAAAGATGTCGATGGAATTCAATTTTTCCACCCCGATTTTCCGCTATGCTTTTTCATAAACAACCACATAAACCGATTTCGCATATACATACTATATACCGCAACCCGCGCGCATGAAAACCCTAGTATTATACGTATTTCATGAATACACAAGTCGCGTCGAACAATTCATAAACACGGCCATTTTCGAAGACCCACATACGGATTTCATTCTGATCTACAATAACAACACCAACAAACTCCATATCGATTTCGACCCCACGACAAAGTCACTTCAAATACGCACGCCCGAAAACACGCAATTCAACATACCATCCTACGCCAAATTCTTTCACCGTGAAAACATCGGTATCGATTTCGGGGGCTGGAGCGACGCACTCCTCCTACACGATTTCTATAAAAACTACGACAATTACGTCTTTGTAAACTCATCGATCGTCGGCCCCTTTTTACCCAAAAACAGCACCGTATCATGGACACAGGTTTTCATACAAGGATTAACAGATACGGTGAAACTTTTCGGTAGCACGATAAATTCATGCGACGACCCCGACAATTATAGTCACCTCCAATCCTATGCATTTGCCATGGAAAAACCCACGCTCGAATATTTAATCGAATGCGGGATATTTAGTAATACACACTATATTTCAGATAAGCACAATGCGGTATGGCAAAAAGAAGTATTGATGTCAAGAAAAATCATCGAGCGGGGGTGGAATATCGGATCGCTCCTTCCTTATTATAACGACGTCGAGTTTCGACCACAATGCAAACCCTTCTATGAACAAAACAAGCACGCATTGGGCGATGTCATGTGGCCCCATTACGAAAACGTTTATTGGACGAAAGAAGACCTGGTATTCGTAAAAGGGAATCGCGGATAACTTAGATAAGACTTGGCCCGGTGCAGAATATTCGCGAAATCCTTTTTCCAACACTAATATAGAAAGACTCATGGAAAATACGTATGAAACTCAATTTCTGGCACAAATTTTCAATGCCCAAAATCGCCTTGAAAACATATTAATTGAGATTGTCCAAAATATATTTAATTTATACGACGATGATGGTGATGGCAAATTGGATATCAATGATTATATCAGTTTCATTAGCGATTTGATGTATATATCTATATTGATGAACCGATTGGACGGGACAGCATATACCATGGATAATTTAATGAAATTCGCAAGGTGGTCGTCCTCGAATTTCGAAACGAATTTGTTTCGAGAACCACAGGCGGAAATCAGTTACGAAACGTTTGTGCGCGGCGTAATATATGCAGTGACGGAAAATAAACATTTACCCATTTTAGGTCAGGGCGGATATTTATGTTTGTCGTCTTTTGTGCCGGAGATATTGAATTATTTCAGTTATTATACAAAGATTGCTACCCGACGAGGGTGGCCAACCATGAATATACCCGAGGAATCACCAAGTGAGGCAGATAGAAATGCCGATGTTATACATTGTCCGTTTCAAACAAGACTAGCATTAGTCAATGCACAACAGCATGCCCAAAGTGCACCAGCACCAGCAACAGCGCCAGCACCAGAACCTGCACCACCACAACTACAACCAGCACCGGAACCAGCACCAGAACCAGAACCAGCACCAGAACCAGAACCAGCACCAGCACCAGAACCAGAACCAGCACCAGAACCAGAACCTGCTTCTCATGATGAACCCGAAGAATCCGGACCATTGACCCCGGAACAACAAATACGAGAATATCAACGCAGACGGCGTATACAATACGAATTATCAAGAAATCGAATGCAACATGAACACGAAATGATGCATGAACGCGAGCAGGTCCAAGCACAGCAAGAGCAGGTCCAAGCACAGCAAGTGCAAGAGCAGGTCCAAGCACAAGACCAACAACAACTCGAAGAACGCCGTCGCCAAATCATGGAACAACAGATACAACAAGTTCAACGATTGCAACAACAGTTACGAAATCATATTCGCAGACAGGAAGTAGCAAACCAAAATATAGATCAATTTGGAGACGATATTCAATTTACCACACCACCACACATTTTAGAAGATGCGGGGGAAATCGTCATCACAAAAGAGACAATGGGGTATGATCCCATCGACGGAGATGTATCCATCCTTGATTATATCGAGACAAATCCGGTCGATAACATTGTGTTCCGCATGAACGAACATTATTATATGGCGAGTAAAGACCGAATTCGCTCGATGATACAGGTCGGCGAAAAGGACAACTCTATTTTTTACGGATGTATGTGTGAAATTACGGGAAATTGGACGGACCCTGCTACATGGGGCCTCCTCGAAGAGACGGTGATCCCGGAAATTCGCTATTTTAATATTCAACAACTAGGGTTACCCATTCGCTATGTATTATTAAAAGACATCCAGGCAATCTTGGACGGAGAACACCATTTTTTTATCGTTGAAAAACCACAAGACTATACGGTTGTGCCATCGTTTGCAAGTGATAATATATTAAATCATGGGGTGGGGTCTATGTCGGGGGCACATTGTCAAGATGGGCAATCGGATATTATTTATACGATCAAAAAATTTACACCAAAGGACGAGAACGCGCCTCTCTCCATTACGGGAATTTCGATGTAGGTCCGAGAACGTCGAGAACATCTTTTTTTCGCAATTTTGCAAAAAATTGAAGCCTTTTTTTCGCCAAATAGAATCCGCAAAAACCAACCAAAGTCCAATCTTTGAAAATGTCGTCAATCCAAGCCATTCGTATCGTCTCTCTTCCTTCGGAGTTGCAGACCACCTACGACGTTGCTACGTTTGTCGAAAATGTACTTCATGTAAAGGAAGTCGCCGGCGTCAGCATTCTGCAGTTGCAGACGGATGCCGGAGTTCGTTACAGATCGGCCATCGTCGACATTGCGACGTGGGAGGAGGCCAATCCCTTCCAGGAGAAGTTGCTGGCTACCGACAACACGGGCGTTGTTGTTTCCGACAAGGATCTCCCTATGCCGATCCATTTCGACAATGGAAAGCCTATGCCACACCTCAAGGTTGTGGTAGCCAAGCCCCAGCGCCCTGTCGCAACTCCTCTTGAGTTGGCAGATGACGACTGGAAGAGCATTTACATGCCAGTTCTGCCCGGGGATTTGGCGATGGACAATGGCGATGTCAAGTATTCCGACGAGGCTTCGTTGGCGGCATTCTTTGAGGATGAACTCAAGATCGGGCAGGTGTCTCGCGTGGACTTTGTTTCGAGAACCATTCCTGGTCAAGAGACCACGGTGCGCTCTGCATACATCCATTTCGATCATTGGTATGATAACAATGTGTCGAAGACGGTGCGAAAGAGCGTCAATGCACGTGGCGAGTTTGTTTGCCATGGATACTACAACGGATTCGATTTCTGTAAGTTTGACAGAAATCGATTCATCACCTTCAAGGTGAACTACAAGCCGATTCCGACGGCAGATGCGTCGCTCAACATTCATCAACTTGCTGCTGCGAAGGAAGCGCTTGAGAAGCGGGTGGCCGAGTTGGAGGCGAAGAACGCCGAACTGGAAGAGTTAGTCGTCTTCTTCAAGGGAGTAGCGAACGATTCCGGATTGATTGAGATGGATATCGAACCATCCGTTAACAACAAGCCAATGACCATGGACGAACTGGATACGACTCAACAGCAAGTAGTTGAGGTCTAGAGACGTAGCAAAAAAATAAACCGATAAAAAGTAGTAGTTTGAACCGTAGTTGTAGCATAAAAAAGGGTCTAACCCACCCTTTTTTTACATATTTTCAATGGTAAACCCTTATGATTTGACCGGTGTAATTCAATAGATATTTGAATCATACACCATAGTTTTCGGGAGACGCAATATAGTAAATTCCATTCGCTCTATCATTGGAATAATAGTGAGAACTTGTAAATAATTATTCGTTTTATTAGTTGAAATATACCCCAAAATCTCATATATGTTTGATGCTTCAATCTTGTCCCCTTTACTCGTAGTAAGTTCAATTCCAATCCGCGTAATTATATTTTCTATCATTTTCCAAAAGAATATAGGAGAACTTTTGTCTGTAAAAAAACAATTTTCAAAATCCATTATAACACACGTATAATTATTGGTTTCTATTGCTATATTGCGCCCATCCATTTGATAATTATTCTGTGTTCGTTTAGTCCGTTTTATAAGTATATTATCTAGATGCGAATCATTATGTATAAATCCTGTATTATGATACGCTACAGTTAAACAACATATAGTCTGTATTACTACGCTACGTAAAATATGGAAATTAGAATTCGCCCACGCATGACGTTTGACCGAACCTTCATTAAAATAGTTCATTATAAGCACCTCCTTTTTTGTATCTTTTTCTGGAGTTCCTTGACAAATTTTATCGGAAGAATTGTTATCATAACAGTCAAATATACATAAAAACTTTATGAATCCGGAACAATTCGTTTTATGTAAGTGTTCCGAAATAGAATATTCGTTTCTTATTGTGCCGTTCTCTCTTCCCATTTTTACTACTATATTCACTTTGCTATGGTTCTTCTCTAGATAGGCTAATAACAGTCTGCTATCTTCATCTCTTTGTTTCTGCAATAATTTCACGATTTCTATTCTATTCGCAGTATCAATAGCATCACACTTTATATAATATTTTGATGTTTCAGATGATATTGAACTACTTCTATTTTTATGTAGGAAATGACTGGACATTATAGCATATACATTTGAACATTTTTAAACCTTTTGCCGATAAAATACGAAAATAAGCTTTTGAAAAATTACACCTTTTCGCTGGTATAAAAAGTGTAACGCCTATATGATGATCATGCATCATAATAAGGGTTATCATGTATCGTCATGCCACAATATTCCCGAGGCTCTTTTTTATAATCCACGGGACTATGTAGTCCCGCTGCCTTGGCTTCTTCCAACAATTGTTTAAAGTTCTCCCAGAATTCGCTTTTATGCCCAATCGATTTCGTCATAATATGCGCCAATTCATGAATGGCAACAAACATCAACGTGTTTTCATCGATCAAATCATTGTTATCTTCTTTTTTACGGTTCAAACAAAACGCCAACTTTTCACCCTTGTTCTCACTATACGCAGTGTATTCGCTCGTGGGCAAGGTTTCCATCACCTTTTTCGGATTGAATCCTTTGACTAAACGTTGGATGTTCTCCTGCTCAGGATATTTTTTATCCACATAGGCCACCAACTGTTTACATTTTTCAGTGACGGAGGCCAATAAATCGGACGCTTTCTGCACCTTTGCACGTTCGCGAACACAATATTTATTCCCATCTACACCAGACACAATGCATTTAAGTTGAAAACTATATATATTATCGAAATACATGTAACCACATACAACCAACACGAATCCTAGAATAAAGAATCCTAAAATGTCATGCTTATGCATATCCGATTATGTATAGGTAAATCTACGTATACATAATTGTCCGAAAAGAATCGTTACCGGAAAAAGTTATTCTGCCGAAGGCCTATTTCTTGGCGGCAGGTTTAGGTTGAGGTTGAGGTACAGGGGTTCCGTCATTGCCTTCTCTTCCCGCAGAAAGTTTCCACACAAATTTGTGGGTGAAGTGCCAGATGAGGGCGAAAACAAGAGCATGGACGGCGGCAACCGTCATCAATCCCGCCTTGGGAGGAAGACGCACGAACACACCAGGTGTCAAGACGAAGAACAAAAGGGCAATGTAGATGGTGATAATCCAATTCATTGTATATACAATACCAGATATAATAATTTATGCCGCTGAAGATTTTTACGCACCGCTATAAACTACGCACCGCCGTAAACTATGGAACGCTGTAAACTATGCACCGCCGTAAACTATGGAACGCTATAAACTATGCACCGCCGTAAACTATACAATCTTTCGAAAACTCTCTTGTATCCTTCCTAAAGAGGGCAATTTTTCGGATAATAAACATACGGTCATTCTGTCTCGTGTAAAATAATTACGGATCAACTCTTTCATATCCGAGTGTTTTATGGGCTCAATATATTTGGTATAAACGTCATCGTAGGATGTTATATCACAAACGCGATCACGCATGATCCACTCCAACCCGTTGTATTCTGCACGATGTTTATCACGCGCTTGTCGCAAAATATAATTCCCTTTCTGATTTCCTTTCGCCGTGTCAAACTCTTTTTTCGTAACGCCATTAGATATCAAATCGCATATACAATCCACAAGCAGGGGGAGAACCCCCTTCCCTGTGTCTCCGTTTCGTAATAATTTCGCAGAATCGGTTTGTGTAAATATCGTAAAATCGCCCACTCGTTCATGGAATTCAGTTTCCACTTGGATGCCATATGTCAACCCATGTTTTTCGCGTAATAACATGAACAATTTGCCACTCATCCCTCCTATCAATATCGTTTTTAATAATTCCAACTTATATTTATCGGGAGAATCCATACCACAGGTTCGGAACCCAAGAGTGAGCAACGTATTTGTAACCCCCTTTTTGGTTTGCAACTGAAACTGTATATCGGATTGGGGTGCGATTTCGTGACAAATAGACAATGGGCCGGCACCAACACGGTTGCTTTTCTGTTTCGCGATCAGCGTGGAAGAAACAAGGTTTTGAATTCGCCGGTAAGGCAAGGTGGACACAATGCTCATTACCATATTATCAGGTTGATAGCATGCGTGATAAAATTGGAGAACATCTTCATACTTTGGCGGGGTTTCCTTGGGGTGATATTTTATAGAGTCAATGGGGTGTTCATAGGAACTTCCTTTGTATAATAAGGCATCCGAATTCTCATAAATAATGTCTTGAAAATCGTTACTATCATCAATGTTCTCTTCTACGACAACCGCAAACTCTTTTTCATAGTCTTTTTTCGGAAAGGTGGAATTTAAAACCATATCGCCCAATATAGAAACACAGTTGTGTACATAGTCGTTTTGACAAACCACAATATAGCATGTGCTGCGTTTTATGGTAAATGCATTGAATTCGGCACCGATTTTATCATATTCTATAAAAATGTCTTGGGGGTTCGACATACGACGTGTTCCCTTGAAACACATATGTTCTATGAAATGCGCGACGCCGCGTAGATTGTCAGGTTCATGCACGGATCCCACGTTACAATATAAATAAATATAAGTTAGAGGCAGTGTCGTTTTGGAAGGTTCATAAATAACACGTAATCCATTTGGGTAAGTATGATGACGGATTGGCATAGATATTATAAATGGAACAGATCTATAATATCTAGAGAATTCATTTGACCACAATTTTATTGAGGTCCTTGGCCAATTTCTAAGGGAACACGGCCATAATCGGGTTCAATCGTGCTTTGGTTCCAGGGTCCAATATCGGACTTCGCGATCACAGGGTCGGAACGGAGTTGAAGATTCGGGTTGCGAAGGGTTTGGCCGATCGTGTCTAAACCAATGTGGTAACCCGCTTGGAGAAGATCGGGCATAAGGATGTTTCCTTGGTTCATGGTATTCGGGTTCAACGCGCTCCATTGGCTATTTTGGTCTTTGGGAAGTAAATCACTGGGGTTGGCGACAGGTTGGAGGGCATATCCAGAAGGAACGCCGGTAGTAGCGAGAGCGGAGGCAGGGACAGATGCGGGACCAGCGGGAGCGGAAGCCACCTTCGCAGAAGGGGTGGCGGCAGCAGTTCCGTCCGTCATCAAATCATGAATGTTCGTCTTGGACCCGGAATAGGTGAAGAGACCCCACATGAGAACTAAAAATATAAGAAAAACGATCACGCGTTCTTTGGTAAAAAACTTTAAAAAACCTCGTTGGATATCCTTAAACATACCTTTATATAAACGCTTGATAAAATTATTTTGCGCGATATGGTATTATTATTTAGATCGGACATTCATGTCTACAATGATCCCGCCCCCCTTTCCCTTTATTTTTTCTCTAAATCCATTGCGGAATCGGAAATCGTTTCCATGTTCTCTTCCTCCCCTTGTCCTTCGCCATCCTCGGATCCCGCCTCGCTATCTTCATCGCTATCATTTATGTCATCTAACATATATGTGTTTTTGATACGTTTTGCTTCTAAATAAGAGGAAAGTGCTAAATCTCGCGCAATTTTCGCCTTGCGTCTGGCCTCTCTATACATTTCGTAATACACATCATTCCTTTCTTTAATATGCATGGGTTCGCTATCGACCAATTCATCTAAAGGAATTTCGATTTCTTGCATACCATCGAGAAGATCGATTTTGTCTAAAGGATATTCTTCTAGGGAAGGGTCAGCAACAACACCATCGGTTTCTTCATGCTCGTTGGATTCTGTGATCGTGGTGTTCTCATCTGTGGCATTGGTTTCAAGTGCACTGGTTGTCTCATCAACTTCCACTGTAACATTCGAGTTCTCTAGTGCGGGAACCTGCGCAATCTCAGATTTATCTGGCGTAGGCAATACCACAGTCTCTGGTTTGCGAGTGAGCAAGCATTTTTCAAAGATATCGACAGGATGGAGAACCAAGATTTGTTTTATTTCCATTTCGATTTGAAAACTACGAGCCGAGCATTTTATGCCTTGTATTTCCAAAATTGTCATGATATCCGTTTTATCGGTCAATGCGTCCATGGCCACTTCTTGTTCCTGTTCGTCATAAATTTTGAGAACAGGTTTTCCTAAAACAGGAGTAATATTTACACGTGCATTGTAGTATTTCCCGGATTTATAAATTTTCAAGGGGGAGGAGAAATAGGTTTCAACGTCATGCATTTCCATGTCACCGTCAAACCATTCCTTTCGATTCTTATAAATATATTCCTGGCAATAAGTCTCTAAATTTTCCATCCATTGGATGAACTTTTCGTTTTCGTGCGTAAACACCAAATCGGTGTAAAAACGTTTACCTACACGTAAGATCCCCTGCTTTGTTTTGCATTTCGGCGGTTGAATATAAATGGGTTGTTGGTTCACGAGAAATCGTATAAAATGGTTGCCACCTGCCATAACCGTTGGTTTCACAAGTGTTATGTTCTCAAACTGAAACGTTTCATTGGTGTCAAAAATATGTTGCATAATTCTATCTATTCTCTTTCTGGATAAAATTCTATGCGTGGGCTGACGCATACATGCGAGACAAAATATAAGAAAAAACGAGAGAGAAACGAATATGAAAAAGAAAAATGGTTGCGTGATATCCGTCGCCATAATAAGAATAACGGACGGGTATGGGATAATCCAGCTTGTTCATCATGCATTTTCGCAACGTGTCGAGTTTTGTAGAATATTTATTTAGTTTATACGTAAGTATGTGTCGGTATGTATAATGCGGAATCCAGAGTTGATCTTCAAGTTGTGTCTTATAATATAAAATTTTATTCACAATTTCGATGGGTAAATTTTGCATAGGTGATGTCCTACATTTGGGCCGTAAAATCTAAAATGCAAAAAATATACCTCTTCCATCTAGCAGTGCTTGCTTCGCCACATCCGTGCTTCGCCACATCTGTGCTTCGCCACATCCGTGCTTCGCCACATCTGTGCTTCGCCACATCTGTGCTTCGCCACATCCGTGCCTCGCCACATCCGTGCCTCGCAGTGCGTTTAACATCTATATCCATTTTGTTTGGTTTATGTAGGAATGAAAAATATAAAAGACACATGTATTGAATTTTTTCAGAATGAAGATATACGAAAGGATGTAAAAGACATCATAAAACCGATTGTGAATATTGTATACAACGAAATATATGTATATCTCTGGTTGATATGTTTGTATAATGTGTTTTTAATTTTCATCATTTTAGCAAATCTATTTTTGTTATTGCATTTTCTCAAAAAACCAAACACAATCGTTGCTATGCTTTCGGATGTCTGATCAGTGATTTTAATCTTTCTATAAAGTATAGGATGTCGAGAAAAATGCAAAAAAGGGAAAAACGTTCTATGCGCGGGGGAGATGGCGCGGCTGATTTTGCCAAAAGCGTATATGGTGATGCTGGTCAACAACATTCTGGTTCTCAACATGGCAATGTGATTGCTATGACTAGCGCACCTAATGCTATGGTGAATCCCGTAGTTGGTGGCGGAAAACGCTTTAGCAAAAAACAACGCGGGGGGGATGGCGCCGCCGACTTTGCGAAAGCTGTGTATGGCGATGTCGGCCAACAACACCCTGGATCTCAAAATAGCAATATAATTGCTATGAATAATGCGTCTGTACAAGCACAAGTGCAAACAAACGGCGCGATGAAGGGCGGAAAGAAACGCAACATGTTGAAACACAAGTTCAAGATCCCTGCGTTTCTAATGTACATCAACCCTTTTTCGAAGTCACAAAAAAAGGGAAAAACGGCCAAGAAGCGTCATGGCAAAACACAAAAACGTTAAATCGATATCGAATGACTTTAGCAAAATACATGTGTCAGATAGGCAAACGTGCCGACATGACATGACTATTGTATAATATTTTCTGCCAATATTATATAGATAAACTATGACAGCCTGGACAACATTTGTCACCAAATTGTTTCGCGACCGCAGCAAAAAAAACCCGGACTATAAATTCAAAAATGCATTGAAAGATGCTGCGAAATTATACAAGAAAGGTGGTAAAAACCCCGAAGATGGTGATGAAGAAGAGATAGAGGAAGAGAAACCTATCGAACCCGAGTCAGCAGTATCTGAACCTGAACCTGAACCTGAACCTGAACCTGAACCTGAACCTGCGCCTGCGCCTGCGCCTTTGACCGACGAGCTAGCACAGACGGCTGGGTCGGAATCTTGTGGATTCGGTGGCAAGCGCAACTCGCGCCGCAACAAAAAGAGTTCGCGCAAGATGAAAAAGGGCGGCAAAAAGAGTTTGCGCAAATCGAAGGCGTCGCGTGCGTCAAAAAAGAACCGCGCGTAAATGACTTATATGCAAATTTGTTATGATTATATATATTTTTATGATAACAAATCAACCTGACACACCACCCCAGCAATCCATTGTTGTCCAACCCAGTCGAGAACAATTCGCGGAAGATATAAAAAAATGGGTAACCTTAGATACACAATTGAAAGTGGTGCATGAAAAAACAAAGCAAATGCGTGAAATGAAAAGCGATCTTCAAACCCGAATTTACGACTACATGGAAAAGGCGAACTTGTTGGATAAAAAAATAGGAATTCATGACGGAGAACTTCGATTTATAGAAAAGAAAGAGCAAACCACATTGAGTTTCGGATATATTGAGCGTTGTTTAGGGCAAATCCTTTCAGAAAAGGAACAGGTAGACTATATTCTACAATATCTGAAAGAAAAACGTGAAACACAGGTGATAAAAGAATTGCGCAGAACGTATACGAAAAAATAAATATACAAACACTATATAGCAGATTTGAATATGATTTCGCACGAACAACATCAAAAAGAGAAAATGTTTATTGAAAAATATATTTATGGAAAAGACGAACATGGGAAACATATATCCGGTGGATGTCCGATAAAAGAATACGTGGATTCAACAATGACTTCGCATATAGGACTTGAACGATTGCAAGATCTCTCTGTGCCAATTGGTTTGGTGCATATCCACTCCAACTATAAACCTCTTTATTACAGTGGTGGCGGTGGAAACAAACGAGGGGAATCGACTCTTTGCCATGAAATCAAAATCATGGGTAATGATCAACTGGATAAAATGTTACAGGCCGTTTGTCACAGGGGGTCGAATCGGACCTCTAGGAAAATACGTAAAAATAGTGCATGAAAAAAACCAATAGAATATATTATAGAGAACAAAGCATGGAAGAACTAACAAACACCTTGTATAATACAAAAGTGATCCTATTTCTTCTTCTGGCTATGTTTACGTATTTTCTATGTTCCGTATATTTTATAGGCTATGCATACAATAAGGCATTTATTGTATATAATAAAAAGTTAGACCTGATTTACGAACGTATTGTCGAAAAAAATAATCACGAATATGATGAAGAACATAGTAGTAAATAATAGACCGACGAGTTATACACACACATATTTTTTATGATTATATTCTACAAAATATGTCAAAACAAAAAGACAGTGGGCAAAGGAACGAGCCAAGGAACGGGCCAAGGAACGAGCCAAGGAACGGGCCAAGGAACGAGCAAAGGAACGAGCCAAGGAACGAAAAAAGGGACGCAAAAAGAAACGAAAAAAGGGACGCAAAAAGAAACGAAAAAACAAAAGAGCGTGAAAAAAAGAGTCCGTTGGGAGAGAACATCGTCCGCAACATTTCAAATTTCATTCAGCCTTATATTCAACCCGTGCTAGGAATGTATTATGGCATTTTACACATCATCATTATGTGTATTGGATCAATTATCTTATTATTCGATACAAATATATATCATCTTCTTGTTTTATTAATCATTGTTACACTGGATGGGATAGCATGTGTTATTCTACATAACTGTCCATTAACAATTTTAGAAAGAAAATACTTAGGGACGAGTATCGTCGGAACACACATGTTTTTGTATCAAAATATGAACGTTTGTTATACTTGTGATCATGAATACGAAATCACTCTGGAGTTTATATTCAATATGGCAGCGCTACTTACTTCAAAAATTTTCCTACTTATTGTGTCGAAACTATTTTGCATTGAATTCACAGTATCTTTTGCCACACCGACCCGTTGAACAAAATGTTTTCAGCGTCGAAAGGTGTAAAAATAAAGGGTGTGTGTATCATATACAACGGCCCAATCTTTCTTTGTATCAAAAATGAAACAAAAATGGAACGACATCATCTGGTCCGTATATGAAAACGCTATCCCATGGACCTTACTTTTCACATGTTCAATATGGCTATGTGACGGGAACATAGTTCAGGGCATAGTTGCATTTCTATATACATATTTTATCAATTATTTAGGACACACGCTATTGCATTCCGAATACACATATTATAACATGTATTCTATACCTCATTGTTATCATCATGTCAATGATGATTGGTCTACTTTTATTATAAATTTAATTGCTGAGGTTTCTTTGATGACTGGCGGATTTATGATACCGAAATATATTTTCTCTACTTTTTTCTTCAATCCATGGACCTTTTGGATTAACGAATGGGTTTCATGTTTCAACTCCATACTATATACTAGCATTCATTACATAAATTACACCTATTACAGAGTCAATACGTATCATGGCAAACATCACGAAAAAGACGATACGAATTATTTCCCGGATATTTTTGACGCGATATTGGATACAAAACACAAAGATACCGTCGCACAAGAATCCATCGGTCATAAAATACCAAATATTATCGTTGCGTTTCTCATTGCATTTCTCATGAAAATCCTATATGACAGCCAAACCGAAAAAAGCCAACAAGTATGGAAAGAATTCGTCTTTATTTTGTGGATGATGACCGCCTTTGGATTAACACTTGTCTCGGTGAAAATAGTAAAACAACAAATCGATGATAGATTTTCGGCGACGGAGTGGAGTTCGGCTCAATAATGTTCCAACATGTTGTTACCATAGTATGTAACAAAATGTGTGCCCGTCTTAATATTGCGACCATGTTTTGTTATTGTAGGAATTCAAGGAAACCGTATTTTTCCATTGGTTTATTTTATTTTCCATTTCAATGTCGGCAGCGGATTGTGGATACACTGTGTTTTGACGCGCGTTCATTTTCACCAAATCGTCGGCCGTGGGTTTTGGTTTTTGTCCATAACAGTTTACGCCGAATTTGATATAGGGGTTTGCGATAAACCCACCATTCACACCGGGTCTTCCACAATCGTTTTTATGGTTGTCCGTAGCCTGTAATTTCGTCCAGGTAGACTTTTGTGTCGGAAAAAACGCCATTTGTCCGTCGGACCATCCGTAATTACACCATTCTCCACCCTTTTGATAGGCCTGTTCAATTTGATCATAGGTGGCCAATTTTGCACCATACATCTTACAGACAGCCTGTGCATCGGAATAGGTATATACATTGTTCGAAACATTAAAGACTTCGTCGGTCGGGTTTCCCGTAGTTGCAAGACAATTCGACGCATCCGAAACGGTCGGTTTCGGAATTCGATTACCCGACGCATCTACGAGATTGCCGGATGCATCTATCAAATGGCCGGACGCATCGACAGAAAAAGTAGGGTGTGTTCCCAAAATGTTGAGTTTCGAAAGAACATCCGTGATCGAAACGCCGAGAACATATTTGAAAAAGTCTACAAACATTATAATCATAAAGACAACCCATAAAGCCGTTTCGATCAAATAAATGGAAATGGGTTTCGTAGAATCTGTCATGGGTAGTTGAAACAAATATACGACAATGTAAAATAGAAAAATGGAAAGAATAGCCGTGAAAAAGGAGGATGGGTCATTCACATAGGTGGTGAATTGAGAATACGTATTCTGTAAAAACTTGGTCTTGTCCGTTTCTGTAAAATAGGTGATGATCAAATAAAGAAGCAACCCTCCTAAAAAAAGAGCGTCCAATATTCTACCAATCATACTAGGTGCTCCGCCAGTCTCCCCATTTTTGGAAAAGAAAAACTTCATGATAAAATATGCTACAAAATATATTGCTAAAAACCATAAAATCAAAACCACGTTGGATGATGTAAATATGGTATTGAACATATCTTGAATAGAATTCGTGGATGATGAAGCCGATGCTGAAGTTTTTTCTATGGTATTACCAGAAGAATCGACCACATTTCCCATTCTAATAAATATTCAACGATGTATTATATTATATCAGATTATTTTTTTTTACGGTAAAACAAACAATAGGCCATTGGTGTTACGATACTCGATGTATCGTCAATGCGGTTGACATTTCGGTCATTATAATGATACCATTCATTCGTAGCATTTTTCACAAACGAAGTATAGTGTCCACCTGCCGGACCACCCATATGATTACACACGCCATATAAATCATAGATGTAACTTTTCGCATTATACCCTCGCACATATTTCGACAAATTCAGGTTTTCTAGCGGAAACTCAATACACTGGGTAATTTTTCCACGACCATCGGGCGTAAACCGCTTCAGTGAAATCACGAGGATATTGGGAAAATTCCAAAAGGAGATTTGCTTCCGCACGTTCTCCTTTTGTTGACTCGTTTCGTTGAACCATGCATTTTCCCCGTCTAAAAATTCGGGTCGCACAAACAAATCAAAACACCCATACAAATTCGTCGCCATTTCGTTTCCATACAGAATTGGTAAATCCAATATAAAATAGGATTCGGGCTTTATGATGTGTGATACGTTTCCATCGATCGATGAAATTTCGGACACATACATACCATAAAACATTTCCATAATTTCAGAATACTCCTTTTCATACGTCGCTTTTAATGCAGTGTAACATTTCACTGCAATTTCGTCCGTTAACGAGGATGGATTTCCAAGAACACGCATATTCACCGTTCTGCAAATAGAATTGTGTATACAATCCATCATGAATAATAAAAATTCGGGCATGTCATTTTGGGCGAATCCGGTGAATAAATCTCGGTTTTTCAGTTTGGCGATTTTATGAACATTATATACAAATTTTTTAGGTGTTACAATTCCATTTCCGCTCCACATAACGTTTCGTAAATCATTCCATTCATTCAGAATCGTCGTATCCGGTGATTTAGCCTTGGACAATCGGTTATATTTCTCGGAACTCAAAAACTCATTTAGTTCATAGGTATGATTTAATACTTGTAAACTTGAATTCAAAAAGCAGGTGTTCCCCAGATTTTCCAAACCTGTCATCCCTTTATTGTGATATTTTGTCAAATCCATATAGAAAGAATATTTTTAGATACTGTAATAACTTCACAAATCTTTATATAGATTCCAAAAATGTCAAATGGAAATTCGGCCGACTTGAATAACGCAATTCGTATAGAAATTCAACGTATAATTCAATCCTTGAATGACACAATCCCGGATACACCTCCTCCTCCTTTGCGAACAAATACCGCTCCCCACGAAAACACGATGTATATTCAGTTTTTAGAAACAATAGCGCACGATTATAACCAAAACATACGTGAGTATCAATCGAATATCCGGTGTATATTTCAAATTTTATATGAACTTCTTGTTCAACAACGACAACGACAACGACCCGTTCAGGAGACGGCATATACCTTGCCATCATATACGAATCGTTCGCAACAATATTATCAAACAGACCATTCACAACGTTTTCCGAGGACAGGTTCTCGACCACAACCCACGCGAAGCACACCCCGTTCTTTTCGTGAGCCCACACTAACACAAATTCTTCAGAATTTATCGTTTCGCCCAACTACACAACGAAGACAACCCATGCAATTTCAAGATGTGATTGTTCGCCCAACGCCCGAGCAAATTTCATCGGCCGTAAACCGGTTCCGATACGAAACCACATTGCAACTGCGAAATACCAATTGCCCGATTACTTTGGAAGACTTCCAAGAAGGTGATCCGTTAATGCAAATTGTATATTGCCAACACTGTTTCCATGAACATGCATTGGAAAATTGGTTTCAACAGAATGTAAGATGTCCCGTTTGTAGATATGATATTCGGGTTTCAACCGAGAGACCAAGGAGTTTTCGAAGTGATGCACCGGCAAATGCATCAACGGATCGAGAACATTCTCCGGAAAACAATGAGGATTTACCATCTGAACACGAGCAAGAAGAAGAAGAGGAAGGGGAGGAAACAGCAGCAACTTCCGATTCTCAACCGAGGGTATTTTTTCGGGGAAATGTAGAGTCGAGTCCAAATAGCCACCCCCTAGCACAAACATTTTTTAATGGATTGTCGGAAGAATTTACAAACATTTTAAATGAATATATGAACCAGGCAAATGTATCTATTCCTAGAGATATTTCGGAGAACCAGATATACCGGTTTGAAATACCAATTTATTACAACGAATACTATGATGGGTCAGATAATTTAATCGGAATAGAACCCGTGGATTAAAGAAACATTAGGATTATAATTTCTAATTGTAAATTATAATACAACAAATACAACAATGGATTGTAAAAAACTAGCGCGCATTTTTGAAAAATGTGCATCTCCTCATTATTCTTTCCCCAAAAATGCACAAGAAGTTATTGCCAATGAAGCCCAAACCTATAATTGCATTTTATTGTCGAACACACTCCGTAAGCAATGTGATGAATACAAAAATAAGGATTTGTCGTTGCAAGACATTACTATTTATGATGAAAAATAGCCATACATCGTTTTCGGCATTGGAAATGCAAAAGAGTGTATAATCTTCGCATATACACCGATAAATAAATTAAAATGGGACAAACCGCCACCGTTCCTTGTGGCGGTTTGCCTTTTAATTGATTTATCGGTAACGTTGCCCTTAAATCTCTATTGAGACGCCCGTCGGGCGTCCCATTATAAATCTTCAAGGGTGTATAAACAGTATAAAAACACGCACCGTTGGAAAACCATATGGATAACAAAGTGAGCGTATATATCGAGATCGAGAAAGGGGATTGTATAAAATACGAGTTTGACAAAACCACGAATAAATTAGAAGTGGATCGTATTTTACCAGATCCTTATGTTTACCCCTATAGTTATGGGTTTATTGAAAACACATTGGCCATGGATGGTGATGACTTAGATGCTCTTATTATAACCGAAACCCCGTTAAAAAACGACACACGCTACGATGTATATATCATCGGCGTGTTAGTGATGGAAGATGAAAAAGGCATGGATGAAAAAGTGTTATGTGTCTTAGAAGAACATCACGCGCGAATTCAAAACATCCATGATTTATCGGATGAAATAAAAAATAACATCCACTGGTTTTTCTCCAAGTATAAGACAGATACTCCAAATAAATGGTCTCGTGTACATAACTATGAAGACAAAGATAAGGCCATTCTTTTATTTCAAGAATCAAAACGTCGTTTTTTTAGCGCTGACCAAAGAACGATGTAATCTTTTGAATACCATGTTTCTCATTGTAGATGGCATTCAAGACATCCCGAAATAGGAGTTCTTCCACTTTCTTGGAACACAATTTCTCCCGCTTTTTCATGAATTTCTCAACGTCTTCTTCCTCCTCCATGAGTTTTTGCACATCTTCACGGTGGCGTTTTATGGCCAGCGTTTTCCCCTTTATCCTCCATATATTTTCCAGGGCCAATCCTAAGAGTTGCTGCAATGGTTTCATGAGCTGGTTTGTAATATAATGCGTATAATCCAACCGAATGTTGTTTTCCAAGATATACTCCGGAGTCTCTATTTTCTCACCCATCAATGCTTTCGGTGTGTCGTTGACAATAAATGCGAACTTTACGCGATCACCAGATTTGGGTTTGTTTCCTGCGTCGCGTTTTCCAATTCGGTCTGCCAAAACAAAATGACCGATTTGTTGTGGGTTCGCATAATAACTACGTAATTGTTTTGTAATCGTAAGTTTATCGATCGGAACGTGACCATCGATCAAGTCGCGCAAACACTGATTCAGAAAGACAATGGCCTTTTCCATATCCCCTTCTTTCATCAAGATATTCAAAATACCACCATATACGTCTTTCAAATAGTCGCAATTATCACGGCGCTTCAGTGGTAGACCCATGTATTTCAACTTTCCCTTGTTGGGATCGTTTTCATAAAGCATACCGACATAACGCTTTTTGGATAACAAAATGAAAGGCATGAGTGTTTTTTCATAGGAAAGTTCCATGGGTGGTTTCAAATATTGTGTGCATAGTTTCGCTGCATCTTGTGCGATTTCAATGGTCATTTCCAACGCCGGTTTTCCACGAATTTTTTCTCCCGTCTCTGGATTCTCTAGATTGAACGTAAAGAATACAGAATCCGTGTTATGAACAATCATGTTACCAACACCTGCTGCAAAGTGGTGGTTATCGGTGGTCAAGTCATAGACAAACCCAGAATATGGAATTTCGTGAAGTTTTTTGACGGCATTCACATTTTTTCGTTGCGCGTTCTTTGTCATATTGATTCTGTATATATTTATCTTGTCGGACCTCGTATTGATCGCGGTTTTCCATCCCAAACTCGCCGCCAACCAACAGATTTGGGAAGCACTAATTTGATTTTTTTGATCGATTCTCACGCATCCGGCAGCATTTTTATCGCCATCGGCATCGTATAACCCGTCCCAAAAGGCCTGTCTCACTTCGACCGACCCCGACATAATTTCGTGTGGGATTATCTTTTCCTTATTGGAATACAGTTTCTCGCGGTATATTTTTACAAATTCCGCGATCCCACCGTATGTTTTACATCTTGGGGAAATTTTATACACACCTGAACTCTCGAGTGTGTTCATATATACCCATTCATATTCGGGGTAAACCTCTTTGCACAAATCGAGATACTTATTTATCCGATCCATCGATTGGTTATTCAATGCCCAACTGTGTTTTTTACCAGAAGGACACTCATAAGAACCACAACTGCCGTCACCGAAGAAGAACCCCATGATTCTCGCCATATTCGGCGATATTGTCGACATTGTATTTTGTGGCGGCGGCAGTGTATGGTGCAAGAGTTCTGTGCCAAGAGTCACGTCTTTGGGTGATATTTCAGACCCGTTGTCGAGAATCAAGGAATGATCATCCGTAACATCCACCACGCCAGAATGCGTCAATACACGAATCATTTTCTTATGCTCGGCCAATTGGTGACGAATGACTCGGAACAATTTCGTCCACCCCTTTTCTGTCCAAGATTCCACACCATGGAGTTCACAAACCTCCTTCTCTTGTTTTCCTTCTTCCAGACAGCGAACCCACTTCCCCTGTCCATATTTTATAGCCAATGCCTCAATGGTGCATATATCGAAATTGCCATTTACGCGAACATATACTGGCGTGTATGCAGCAACACTATCTCCGTATACATACTCCGCCTTACACTTTACAGGTCCGCCCAATGCCGTCTCATAAACTAAATTTCCATATACTTCTTCGATCATACGTTTCGCATAGATGATCATCATGCGACCCGTAGCCGTGGTGCACGCCGCAACATCTTTGTCATAAAATGTGGATGTAGATGAACCACATTGGCCATATAAAGAATTTGCTGTCACTTTATAGGCGAGTTGTCGCTTATCCAATACATTTTGCATGAACGGGTCTTTCTCCGATTTTATTTTTTTGCGTGTATCGGACCGTGCTTTCAAAAGTAACATGAGGATCGATGGCATAATCGACTTTTTATTCTCGGGCAATTGTGCCCACCGCACAATCATTTTTCCCACCTTCGTTTTCACGGCTTTCGACTTTGGGCGTGCGGGGTTGCGAATATATCGGAAAGAGTCAAACTCGATGTCAATATAGTGATAACCAGGCATATTATCATATATATATTTACCAGTCGAATCCCGCTCACCGGTTTCCCGAATTAATTTTCCCAGCAAATCATATTCCTTTGTCCATACTTTACTATCCTGTGAAAAGTTCTGACTAATCATGGAAGATGGATACAGAGACGAATAATCTACACAAGCAACCGGATTATCCATGTAAATTGCGCACTTCGGTGGTAATACAATCGCTCCCTCGTATCCATCTTGTCCGCCCTTTTTCTCCAAATCGGGCATGAGTGTGTTATATTCGCGACACATTTTCGCAACAAAACTCGTGAGTTTGATGCCTTGGCCGCGAAATACGAGGAAACTAATGGGCACGCTACAAATTGTCGACATTTCGATATATCCAGTCATGACATCTACTTTATTCATGAGATGTTGGACGAGATTACAATCCTGAATACAATATTTTGCGACTAGCGCGCGATCTGTCGACGAACCATTCGACAATTTGAAAATGTCCTTGTAATGAATATCATCCTTTGCCATGCCCCACCGGACGGATTTTGATCGATCTATAGTATGGTGACCAGCGATGACAATCACATTATAAGAGTTTGTCACCTCCTTTCCCTTGACAACTTCGCAAACCTCTTTTCCCCGTTGTATCTCCAACACACGAAACTTCTTTCCATCCATATAATAGTCGGTAGTAAATGTGGTAATGGCGATATGGATGAAATCTCCAACATTCAACCCCATAATATTTTGGGTATAGAGTTCAGTCACCGCGCCCACATCCTCTTTTTCAGTAAGCACCATATTTTTAATATCATCGCTGATAAAATAGCCTGCAACATCATCCAATTTATACGACGATAAATTCTCATTTCTTCGAAAATACGCCAACAAATCGATCTGTAATCGACCGGCCATTTGAATATATCGCAAATCATATTCACCAGACGCAAGCGACACTTTTGTATTCATAATTGTCAGATCATTCGGGGCAGCCTCACGGAGATGCTCTGTTGCGCATAACTCATTTTGCTTTCTGGACAATAATAAGAAGTCGCGTTCACAATGGTTCTCTTGTGCGCGCCGAAATAGAAACTCATAATCAAAACCAAATATGTTATACCCAATGATAATATCTGGGTTTTCGGTTTGAATCAATTCTGTCCATTTCAATAACAGTGCCTCCTCGGTTTCAACGGGTTCGATAATTGCACCGGGAACATCGTCACAACTGCCAACCACAATACAGTGGTTCATATATGGATCTTGTTCACCATATCGCAAAAACGTTGTCCCGATCATGGTCACTTTATCTCCTTCCAATTCCGGGAGAATGCGTGTTAGGACGTCATTCAAGATTTGGATTTTTTCGTCAGGAGCATGATCCGCAGATACCAATACATCAAGCAACGTGACTTTGGGTTTGACATCGAGTGTCTTCTCGTTGATTTTGTAGACAGGATCAACTTCTGCCTCTCGATCTACACCCGTTTCATCGTCATGATCACCATCGTCATCTCCACCATCTTCGTCGACGTATCCTTTTCCCGCCAAATTTTCCCCCGATGTTTTATGTAGCGCATCGAACATCCCATCGATCGTGAGCAAATGGGACTTGGAGGAATCAGACGCCACCTCCTTTTTCACATCTACAATAGAATATTTGGATAACTTTTGGATCCATCGCTGAACCTCTTCTTTCGTGGGCTGATATTTCGGATATAAAATGTCAACATCGTCAAAATTCGCATATCCAAACGCGGTCATCACAATTTTTTCAAACAACACGTTTGACATGTCCGTGTTTTTCACCTGTTGATGGACAAGAAAGAGATCTACCAAATTCTTCGCCAGTTTTTTATAGGTTTTCACCGGGACGGGGAAATCACCATGACTACTACTGGCCTCAATATCAAAACTACAAATTTTGTAGGGAACACGCGTTTCTTTATCTTGAACCGGTTTGAGTTCAGACAAAGGGCACATGTATTCATAGGTGCATGTTGTTGTTTTCTCTGTAATTCGAATGGCTCGGCTCGTGGAAAAGGATACCCATCCTGACGGACTAATGTTTTGTATATGAAAGTATCGCAAAAGGGGCGGGATGTTACTTTCATACAATTCCAAGGAAACATTCTTAAAGAAGAATTTTACGCGTTTCCGATATTCACCTTCGTTTTCTTCAGGATTCTTGTTATAAGCATACCAAAGGCGTTGTGCTTTATTCATCGCCAATATGTTTTGGAAGACAATTTTCAAAAACCTATGCTTTTTCCCTCCCGAAAATCCATACAATTTATGTTGAGAAACGACTTCGTAGGAAACGATGGCGTTTTTACACTGCTTTCCCAATTTGGATTGGATTTCGCGAATCAGCGCATCGGCTTCCTGGTTTCCCCAGGTATCTCCAATTTTAATATAAAAGAATGGGTTGTAATCGGTGACATAAATACAACAGGTTTCCCCCTTTTCATTGACACCAAACATTTGAATCGTAAACTTCTTTTCCGGAGGGGGGCCATGTTTCTTATATGCGGGACCACTATCCGAATCGGAACCCGAACTCGATGATGTAGCCGACTCCTCCTCCATTGCTTTGTCGTAGGTCTGGAAATCAAATAAGCGGAACATTTTTATCACTTGGGGTTTGGGTTTACGTTGGATCTTGACGACATTCATAGTGTCAGACACATTCATATTGAAGAAGTGGTCAGATACACTATAAACGCGGGTTGTATTTACTTCGTTTTCGGAAAATGATTATTCGCATCTTGCGGAAGGTCGTTTTGTTCAATTTTTTGCTAATTTTGTGATTGACGCTGAAAAACCATCTACACCGATGAACATGTAAAATGGGACAAACCGCCACCGTTCCTTGTGGCGGTTTGCCTTTTAATTGATTTATCCGTAACGTTGCCCTTAAATCTCTATTGAGACGCCCGTCGGGCGTCCCATTATAAATCTTCAAGGGTGTAAAAAATTGAAAACGCCATATAATACATTTGAGCGCGAAAACAACAATACATGATTATTCTACACTGTGTTCGTGAACATGGAAAACTCCGTGTAAAATTTCACACATATATCAACCATGAAAATAAATTGTTTACCAACGTGTATGATAATCGATACAACTGTATGTTTCCGAAAGATATCCGAAAAGATGGTGTGTTCTATAAAGTAAACGACGCGGATATTCGATTGGCCGCGAGATCAAATAGTGTTCCGTATTATTCGGTAAAACGGAAAAACATTGCTGTCATGACGGAAGAAGAAAAACAGCAGTTTTTGAATCCTCCTCGTGTAGACATTTCAACCATAAAAATTTACGACGCAGGTGATTGTGTGATATGCTTATCTACTGCAAGTGCGGTAGTGTTTGTTCCATGCGGACACCGGTGTGTTTGTTCGTTATGCAATAGCACGTTACAAAAAACGAAATATTGCTGTCCTGTGTGTAGGGAATCGATTTCCGAAAATATTACTACATAAAAAGGTTTGTTGCTCACTTCGAATCCCTCGATGGTTTGGATGGTTTGGAAGACCTGGATGGCTTCGATGGTTTGGGTCGAGGTGTGGGTTTCGGGGTAAGCGTTCCACTTTGAAACCCTCCGAAAAAGTAGTTGCGCCATGTTTTTTGATGAACGGGACGCTTTTCTGCGGTTTTCCCGAGAACCCAGTTTTCCATTTCTACCGCAGTTCGGCCTCCTTCATAATATTCAATCTTTCCACCTACGTTCTTGAAAATGGTGGGGTATCCGTTTGCCTGAAGTTTTCCACCATGAAACGTTTTGTTTATATCTTCTATTTTGGCATCTTTATCCGGGTCGGATTCTTCAATTTCTACAATTTGACGAGGAGATACGCTCTTCTTTTTCAATATATTTTGTTTCATGCTTTTCCATTCGGGTTCTAACGCCTGACAATGTCCGCACCATTTTGCATAAATAAGCCCAATAACTAAGGGTGTTTTCGTGTTCTCTTGGTGATGTTTCATGGTTTTACGCAATGGTTTATGTGTAATTCCTCTTTTTTTTGATGTAGTGTGGTTTTTCGGCATGATATACAATAGACGTAGAAATTTTTCCTATCTATATAATATAACGATCCTTACATTATTACCTAAATCGAAGATGAAAACAATGCGCATACTATTTGTATCTTTTTTAATCCTCGTTTTTTTAGCAGGCATGTATGTGATATCTACGTATGGAAAAAAAGAGGGGTTTTCGAATCCGAAAAACGAAGGTTCAGATTGTCCTGATTTATTGGTTCAAAAGGGGAATGTTCTCATGTTATATAACACGAACAAACCCATCGTGGATGGGGAGAACCCCATCCCCTTTTTTACTTTAGATGACTATATTCGATATTTAGAAACACAACGCAAAAATGGAACTGTTTGTCCCGTTTTATATTTACAACAAGAATACAATACGCAAGGACAGGGCGTATATAGAATGCGCCCTAGCCCCTTCGATACACAAGGCGGGCTTCCGGCGATGGTTTCCACGGATACCACAAACTCTATAGTGCCGGAGCAGATCACCAAGTATTTGGACGCGAGTCGTGAGAACGCCCCTTATAATGCAGGTAATTATGCGGGATTTGATCCCCAAGGGTTATATATTGGTGTGTATACCGACATCGATCAACTCCATGACTCCACGAAAACAGATTCGATTAGTGATAACCCGATGGATCCCAATTGGGCAGGGGTAACTTATACGCAACAAATGGTCGAATCCGGAAAATATGAAGAGAACAACATAAGCAAACCAGTGTTATTCACCGCAAACAATGTTGAATTTCGACCAAGTTTCCCGAGCCATATGCGCGCTCCTGTAGATATTTTATAATGGATACAATAGAAATCCGTTGTCTCTATGTATTTTATTCTTTCGAAAAATAAAACCAAACACGGTGTTATTTTTCCATGTGTATACTTTGTTACATACGCACATATTTTCGAACTCTTCTCTTTTTGTATGTTTTCTTGCCGCCCACGTTTTTTTCGGCGTGAATATCATGAGCCGATGATGATGTCAGACCCATGTTAGAGTGTTCGGTGATTTTTTCTTGTATATCTTGAGGAAGCGCGCCCGTTTCGAATGTCTTTTCCAAATCGACTGCTTCGTCTAACTTGCTCATGATTTCCACAGGGGTTTGCGTTTCGTTGTTTATTGATTCCACGCCTTGAATCTCTAAAACATTGTTTACTATCGGAATTATTTCCTTCGTTTTTTCATCAAGTTCCGTTTTTTCGGAATCGGACAAATTCTCTATCACCGTCGCAACCTCTTCTTTTATCTCTTTGGATTCAGTCACATCCGTATTTATTTTTTTTACATCAAATGAAAGGTCGGTAGGTAATTTGTGTTCGTTTAACCAGGCATTACGGTTATCCCAACTTATCGTTGATATTTCTTTAGATGGAACGCGCAATGCTTCAATAAATTTCAAACGATCCTCTGTGTCTACGTCTTCATCGTGGCTAGTCAATGCCGTAACGATTCCTTTTATACGTTCCGTTTTGTTTTCATCATCCACATCTTTCCATATATGAGGGTAGGAAATGCCTTTGAAATCCGGGGATTTGGTTTTATCATAAACTGCATATTTATTTAACATCTTAATTATACCAGTTCTTGCCAGTGCATTTATTTTGTTATTTGCCACCATATTACTAAATAGCAGCAGTCCAGTGATAATTTTTACAATAGGAATACGTTTCGTAATCTCATGAATTCCAGAAACTGCGGTTATACTTTTCAAACCCGTTAATAGAGTTGATGTAACAAAACGTTTTGCGCTTCTATCAATTGCTTTTCGAATCGCATCGTTTATTGGGTCATATATGCCACCGTATAATATATTATTAAACAACCCACCTCGTTGCTTTCTCTTGACAACTTTTGTTGACCCGCGCCTAGCCTTCTTTGTTCGCTTCGTATTGCGAGTCCCGTTTGTTACGTTTTGAAACATTCTATAGAATAACCGCCTATTTTATTCTATGGTTGCGCCACCCTATAGTTTTGAAGGTGTATCTGAAGCAATAGTCGCTGTGTCGTTGGTTTTCAAAAAGAATTTTTTAATGTTCTCCACAGACGACTTGTTTATTTTTCTAGTTTTGCCATTGGTTTCAATTGTGATGCCCTCTAAACAGCCCGGGTTGTTTTGAAGTTGTTCCAAGAAATGCGGGAATCCAGTAAATTTTTTCATAATGGTAATTGCGGTCACCGAACTGATGCCAGGAATTTGACACAATACGATTTCGCCAATGTTTTCTGGGGTAACGTTCTCTTTCTTTACCTTTTTTACTACCGAACAATAATTTCCCACGGTCAAAGACGCACCAACAGTTATCGACGGGTCCTGAGTAGCGGTTGGATCATTGGCTCCGTCCAACACGGGTCGACGATACATTCGACCAACGGGTTCGGTCAAATAATAAGGGACAGTTCCCTTGCCAAATTCGCGTTCTATTTTATCCGCCATGCAAAAAATCCATTCTGCGGTCTCTTTTGTAGATGCAGTTCGTTGGACACTAAATCCTTTGAAAAAATTAAGGCTCGTCATTGCAGAATAAAGAATCTTTTTTTCAGCGGGGTGAAACACTTGACTCATAATACCTTCTAATAAATAAACAATAGAATGCGGTGGGAATCCACTCGAATGAAGTAATCGATAAGATTGTTCCTCATAACGCCCGTCCTTTATGGAAGACAACATGTCGGAAAATGTTTTGCGCTCCACCAACAAGACATCTTTCCCACCATCGGTTTGGATTAATATATCACCAATGGGGAGAACCTCTTTGGACAACACAATAAACGATGGGGTTTTTTGAGATGCTAATAATGCATAACAAGAATCATACAATGCGATTTCACGTTCATCCAAAATAACCTTCATTTACAACTGGACACTATATAATAAGTCCTTGGAGAACTTATTATATGGTTTACATAAATACTATTTACATCGTTCCGGGAATATGCCAGTACCTGTTGCCGACTTGCGCAGAGCCAATCGGGCGAGAAGGACGAACATTGGGGAAAAGAGTCATCTGCATGGATTTCAATTGGCAGCAGCGACCATGCACGGGATCAGTCATACCAAACGCAACCGTGCTCCAGGACGAACGGCCCACTTGGTAAGGGAATCCCGCCTTCTTGTTTCCACCCCCTTGATTTTGATTTACGATGCTAGAAACGTGTCTTGCCTTTTTGCTACCGTTGCTTAAAACCATTTTTAAGATATATACTATCTAAATATTTTTCTTTGTTGGAAAGGAAAAATTGAATTCCAAAACGACATAAACCCATTCTAGTATACTCACCATCGACCTCTTCATTTTATTCAAAAAATAAAATGAATATGGATGACGACATTCGTGTAGAAAAAAACAGCAATGGCGTAGAAACCTATATTTTCGACCCCTATAATTCCCTAAATAAACAAATTACGGAACATGACGTGGCAAATCTATTGTTGGCCTACGGAATCGACGCGCCTATTTATAACTTGACCTTGTATAAACGCGCATTTATTCATCGCTCCTATATTAAACGCCCGAATCTGGAAAACGAACAAAACAATATTGTGATTGTGCCTAAACCCGACGATTGTCTCCCGTTGTATACGAAATCGAACGAGCGTTTGGAATTTGTAGGCGATGGTGTATTGGAATGTATTACTAAATACTACTTGTATCGTCGTTTTCCAAAAGAAAATGAGGGGTTTATGACTGAAAAAAAGATTGCTCTGGTAAAGAATGAATCCATCGGTAAAATGGCATATGAAATGGGTCTGCATAAATGGTTCATTCTATCGAATCACGCCGAATTGAAACAAACGCGCACAAATTTGAAAAAACTGGGGTGCTTGTTTGAATCCTTTATTGGAGCGCTCTTTTTAGATTTCAATAAAATTTCCGTAAAGGATGAAGAGAATTGGTTTCAAAATATTTTCCTTACAGGGCCTGGTTTTCAAATGGCGCAGATTTTCATTGAAAATGTCTTTGAAAAACACGTGGATTGGATTAACCTGATTCGGAATGACGACAATTATAAGAACATTTTGCAAGTAAAAATACAGAAGGAGTTCAAAGTTACACCGGATTATATGGAAATTCAAGAACACAATACAGACAGCGGTTATCATATGGGTGTATACTTGTGTTTGGGACAACCCATCCATTGTGTGCGCCCGGATCAAGCCATACCTGTATCAAAATTTCGATCTTACTCGGACATTCATCAACATATGTCTCAGCATAACAAAATCTTTGTGTTTTTGGGAGAAGGGATTCATAAGATAAAGAAGAAGGCCGAGCAAATTGCATGTGAGGATGCGATTCGTCATTTGGCAAATTTCTAACGAGAATGACAAGTTCATCTACATCAAATATTTCTCTTTTTCAATCACGATGTCATGTAATATATTGGTGAGTATTTTTTTCACATGTTTCGTTTCTTCGTCATCAGTTCGAGACCCGATCACACCTCTGTAAATTACCATATATTTTTCATAAGCAGGCGTGTCCAAGGTCATACAAGAAGGGTTTTCACGAACCCACTGCTGAAATGTGCGATAATTATTATTTGCAATATCAGCAATGATGGATTGGAGTATTTCTGTAGAATCATTTCCGCTTACCCATTCGCCATTGTTTCGAATATATAATTTTTCACGTTTTTCGTCACAGCAATGAATCGGGCGTTCTTCTACGGGTGTTATTCTTATTTTATCAGTCATCATTTTTGATATTCCGCCCACATACCCCAATTTCATAGTTTCCTCCAAGTTTTCGGTGGAATAATTGAGTGATCTCACAAAATCGTGAATGTCGATTGCATTTTTGCAATATTCATTCAAAAAGAACTGTATATTAAATGTTTTGTTATTACTATTGGTCATGGTTATACTATTGTTGCTATTTGTATTGTTATTGTTGTTATTATTATGATTTTGGTTGCCACTTAGAGTCTCCATTTTTTCAAGAATATATTTTTGTTGCTCCATCATCAGCATTTGAAAATCACTGTTTTGTTTATACATTTGCATAAACAATTCGGGGGTAATGGGACCGACCCCCGTTCCCTGCTTCTGCCTTTCATTATATTCTATTTCATTGCAATCAACATCAACAGAACCAGTGTCAGAAATGTCCGCCCCACAAGAAGAATCGTCGGCTGGTTTATGTTTGCATATTTTTTTATGTCGCCATAAGTTTTTGCCATTACTATAGATTTTCCTACAAAATTCGCATTGGTTCTCTTTTATATTCTGCATGGTGTTGTTCTGTTTCAGCAAATGTTTTTGGCTTTTCACATGGGCATCATAGTTATACTTATATATGGTTTGAAATTCGCAGCAATCGCATTTGTAAACAGTGTCTGTGTCTGCTTCTTTATTCTCCATACGTTTCATATGTTTTTTCGACAACAAGTGACGGTGGTAATCTTTTTTATAGCCTGTTGTATAATCACAGTTCGAACATACAAAAAGCACTTGCTCAACGTCAACATCCATTTCTATATCTATACATTATTTATATGGAAATAGGACGAATGGAGGACAAAGGGCAATTTTTATTGCCGAAATGAGGATCAGGGGCAGTTTTTTATGCCAAAAAGAGGATCAGAGGCAGTTTTTTATGCCTAAAGGAGGAAAAGGGCATGAAAATTCGCCCACCCCTCCTTTCCCCAAAATGGGGTGAAAAACATCGCAGTGGCGACAGAAATTATTTTTTCTGTATTTCGCTCGATTATGCTTTCCTATGAAAATCGTGGATTTTTTTGCAAGATTTTTTCCGCGAAAAACAAAAAATGGACAAATATTTTTGTCCATTTTGGATCGGCCGACCACTTTCTTTGTTTTGAAAAATACATGATTCTTAGAACCTACGTAAATATTATATAATCTTAATATAGAAATTACGTGAGAACTATGCAATGTTCTCAGATACTACGTGAAAATTCTGTGTTTTTCGAATTACTGCGTAGAAATCACGGACTCCAGTTGCTACGTAGACATTATGTAAATTTTACAGATTCTACGTAGAAATTATAGGCGCCTACAGATTCTGCGTAAAAACTATATGTATTAGATTCTGCGTAGAAACTATGAGTTCATCTATCTATTCCGTCAACAGTATAGAATGACGCAGATGCTACGCAGAAACTACTAGTATCAAATATTGCGTATAAATTATTCAAATTTTACAGATGCTACGTAGAAATTACAGACAGCAACAGATGATGCGCAGAAACTATTGATATTGGGATACTACGTAGAAACTATAGGATGATATACCTATTCCGTCAATAATATAGAATGCAACAGATACTACGTAGAAACTATTCACAACCACAGATACTACGTAGAAACTATTCACAATCACAGATACTACGCAGAAACTACATATATTCAACTGCGAAAAAAAATTGAATGGGTTTGTGATGTATTACTAACATCAAATCGTTTGAAATGATTTTCAACTATTATGTGGCCACTGTCCCACGGTATTTGGACACGAATGTGATGGATTGTCCATTTGCATATTGTTTGCGCAAATATGATCTGGAATATTCTCATCTTCTACCAAGACCATGCCGAGAAGGAAATTGCGAATATGTAGTCTGCATGCCGTCTCATCTTTCTGATCAATGGACATCTATTTTGAAAGAAGGGGAATCCATGACGTTTGAATATATGAGGGCGGATTGTTATGAACTCACAGATTATACAAACACATTTGTTATTGAAACACGTAATCGTGCAACATCAAGATATATCCTTGTAAAAGCGACATAAACCACCGATAAAAAATACAATAGGTCAAATTGTATTTTTTATTTTACGAACTGTAAACCAATGACCCAACTACCTGCATATTTAGTATGGCTATATTGTATATATATTCAGAGGGTCGGGCATGGAACAAAACAAACCATGTTACCACTATAAAAAACGAGTGTATACAGACGGATTGTTGAACGGCGCAATAGATGCAACATATATTATACACTTAAACGACAATGGTCGAGAACCAGACATTGAAAAACAATTGTCCGCATATCATCCCACAAACATTGTATACATAGTAATAAATAAGGGGTATAAAACATGTCCGAAGAATTTACCGGATCAAACACCACCCTATGACTTGACAGACGCCTTCTTACAAATATTTCAACATGCCAATAAAGAAAACTATAACCACATTTTGATACTGGAAGATGACTTTCTATTTCATCCCAATATAAAAGACCCCACCATTCAACGTGATGTATGTGAGTTTTTACAGACAAAAATTGCGAACAACTGTATGTATTATTTGGGGTGTCTTCCATATATACAATCAACGGGATTTTCAAATCATAATCGACTTTATTTATCGTCAGGAACACATGCATGTATTTATTCAAAACCATTGCGTGATTATATAATGGAATCCTACACACAATCGGATATTGTAGATTGGGATCTGTTTCATAATTGTAATAGTTTTCGATATCCGCGATATATCTATTCTCAACCACTATGTTATCAACTATTCCCACCTACGGAAAACTCCAAACATTGGTATAATCCACTAGGACTGGCGGATATTATAAAATATCTGCATCAACAATTTGACTTGAACAAACAAGTCGAGCCCGGTCACCAATTTTTTTATGGACTATCAAAATTCATCTATGTAGTCGTGCTTTTTCTCATTGCATGTTTTATCGCCTTTATTCTGAAATGGTTAGTAACACCGGGAAGAGGTGTGCAAAAACAGAGGAAATAGAGTTGTTCGTCATGACCGTGTTCGTGGCCTTGTTCGTGTCATTGTCCACATTGGTATCATATTGTTTTATATACCCACCCAGCACCGGAAACTGACAGGTTACATGCTTTTGGAGTTGTTTCACAATCATAGGTGATTTGTCAGTTTGATCGAGAACCTTGTTATAATTGTTATAAAAATCGAGCGTTTTCCGATCCTCCACATGGGATAGTTTCATTTGTATGCGCATGTTTTTATCGGCATTGTTTTCATTCAACGACCCATTATGAACCATATTTGCATTAAATAAAATGGCATCACCGCGCGAACACTGCACAGTTTGGGTTTTGTCTGTCCAATTGTAATTATCTTTCATAGATAGGTGGGACGCAGGTAGAACATCCAAGCAATTTCCCATATCATTCAAATAAAACAAGATGGTATACGATGGAAAATGTTGATCGGCATTATAGAGATCTCCATTATAATCTCGATGACAAGTATGAAACTGAGATTTTTTAATGAAAAAGATATAGTCTTGGAATGCATAATCCTCGCCGAACATATCAACCACCATGCGTCGAATTTTGGGGGACTGTAATATATACCGTTTTGCATCAAGAATTTTATTCTCCTTTCCATAATGAGTTAGGATTTTAATGTCTACTTCGGATAAAAGACCAGAAAGGCGAACCACGCCCTCTTTTTCGAGCTGTTGTTTGGGTGAAAGATCGGGCGCCACATAGACGGGGTTTACAAACCAATATCGTGCAAGCATTGAAAGTAGAAAAAATAATAAGATTACGATAAAAATCCAGAGAATCCACCACGCAAACCATATAAATCGTTTCATATAGATACGTGTGCTAAAATATTTCGCATGTATAAAAACGACTGCATTTGTAGTGTTGTATTTACAATATTACAAATCTATGATAATTGCACTAAGAGGGAATCGAACCCCCAGTTCAACCTTGGAAGGGTTTTAACAGTTGCCATGAATGTTTATAAATGAGAACTTTTAGGAACATTTGAGAACAATGGTTCATAAAAGAAAAACATTTAGGGAAAACGATTTAGAAATATTTTCTCTGGTTACTTTATAGGAATGCCCAAGGATGAAACCCAGAAAAACTTCATCTCCACTCGAGAGGCTATTCAACTCACTGGTCTCCACGCCCATACCATTCGGAAATATGCTGATCAACAGCAAATTCAGTGCTATAAAACACCATCCGGACAAAGAAAGTATAATCGAACATGTTTGGAAAAGTTCTGTAATCCTATATTGGTTGCTACTGCGGTCCCCCAAAATGAGAAACTTAATTATGTCTACTCACGTGTTTCATCGAAAAAACAACTGGATGACCTTTCTAGACAAACTCAGTACCTTCAACAAGCAAGACCTGAATACGCTTCCTATTTATCTGTTACGGACGTTGCTTCAGGAATCAATTTCAAAAGAAAAGGACTTCAAGCCATTTTGGACTCCTGCTTACAAGGAACTCTCGGAGAAGTTGTTATTGCCCACCGAGATCGACTTTGTAGGTTTGGATTCGAACTCCTCGAATACATTATCCAGAAAAATGGAGGGAAAATTACCATCCTTGACCATGACTCCCATAAAAGTTCAGAACAAGAACTTGCAGAGGACTTACTTTCCGTTGTCAACATCTACAGTAGCAAACAAATGGACAAACGAAGTTACTCCCGCCGGGCACCTCAAAGTTCTACAAATCAAGTTGAAACCCTCGCTGAATCAGAAGAAAATTCTGAATGAATGGATCAATACAAGCAACTATGTATACAATAAAGCAGTGGAGGAAGTCTACCAGAAAAAACATCCGGCGGATTTCCAACCGTTACGTGATAAGTTGGTTACCGCGAATACAAAGAAAAACAACAAAAAATACATGGAATTCTCTGACAAAGTAGCCGTTCTCCGCAAAGAAAAGAATTCTCTTATGAAAATCCGTTCTGACTATTATAAAAACCAACCTACCATGTCCCTTCGTAAATTAAAACAACTTTCTAAGGAGATTGAAGAGAAAGATACCGAAATAAAAACCGCAAAACAAACCCTGCGTGATGTTACCAAGGAATTACCATCGGAGAAAAATGACGGTGTTTATGAGTGGGAACTGCGGACTCCAAAAGAAGTTCGTGCCGGGGCAGTAAACGATGTTTGTAAGGCCATCAAGACCGGCATTGCAAACATAAAAGCGGGGAACATCCGACATTTCCGACTGGGATACCGGAAATACAACGAGAATTACAAGAGCGTGGTCATTCCGAAGAATTTCTTGAAGAACAAAGATGGTGTGATTCAGTTGGCACCTGAATTTTTCAAGGAAGACTGTAAGTTCGAGATGGGAAAGAAAACATTGAAAAAACATAAGAACCTTGTGATAAATAACGACTGTCGTATTGTAAAGCGGTTCCATGAATATTGGTTACTCGTTCCTGTTCCCATGGTTTGCGCTGATAAAAAACCACCGGTAAATTACAGCGGAGTGGACCCCGGAGTAAGAACATTCATGACTTCCTTTGGAAATAATGGATGTTTGGAATACGATTTCAATGATTCCGAGATAAAGAAAATCGATGCCAAGATCAGAAAATACACCGACGATCGAACAAAGAAACCAACCCGGGTTTACAAAGCCAAGTTGGTAAAGATGGAACAACGAAAAAAACATTTGGTGGACGAACTCCACTGGAAAACTATAAATCACCTATTGAAACACAACGACTTCCTCTTTTATGGAAATATCAAGAGCCACGATATAGTAAAAGATGGAAAGAACCGCACATTGAACAAAGGAATGCACAATCTGAAGTTTTATACATTCAAACAACGATTGTTATTCAAGGCAACAGAACGAGGTAAGCAAGTTTATGTTGTCAATGAAGCATATACTACACAAACCTGTAGTTTTTGTGGGAATACATACAAAGGAGAAACCTCGAAAATATACCACTGTTCCCAATGTAAGCGGAAGATAGGAAGAGATGTGAATGCCGCCAAGAATATTCTGATGAAAGGAATTCTAAGGAATTTATTCTAGTGGTATAAAACATCCGTCGTATGCGTTCATTTACGACGTAAAACAAGAATCATGCAAACTTAACAAACAGAACATTATTTGTTACATGGAATTGCTTATACATATTTATAAGAGTTTGTAAGGATTTTTTGAACGATTGCGTGTTGCCACTACACTATTACTGCATAAGATGGATAATGCGGCAACATTCTTTGTGCCGAATGGTGCAACATTCTTTGTGCCGAATGGTGCAACATTCTTTGTGCCGAATGCTGCAGCATTCTTTGTGCCGAATGCTGCAGCATTCTTTGTGCCGAATGCTGCAGCATTCTTTGTGCCGAATGCTGCAGCATTCTTTCCGGGTTACCTGGATCGAACAGGTGACATTTTGATATCAGCAAACTACTACAGTCAAAAGCTCTACCGCTGAGCTAAACCCGGTCACAATATAGAATGGCTACATTTTTATATTGTTTGTGCGGACAATAGTATTTTGGAATCCGAAGCAGGGGGCCTCCATTTCGAAATAGATATATTTTTTGTCGCATAACTATATAGGAATTCGTCATTATATTCATAAAATATGTCAGAAACAGTATTTCAACCTTTAGTCGTTCTTCAGAGGAAACCAAATCCAGACGAATTTAAAGGTGTTCAGATAAATTTTATAAATGCGGATGTTACGGCAAAGCGAAAACCAGCCGTGATTCAAGATAAGAGAAAAACAAGCACCATTGATAGAGCGGTTATTTTAGATAAATTACGAAAAAACGATGCGTTATTTGTAAAGGTGGAGACAGAAAAAATGAAACAGGCTCTGCCTTTGCCTTTGCCCTTGTCGGACACCCGCGAAAAATTGGTGATCCCCGAAAAGTCTGTAAAAAAGTTGGTGTTAAAAACCGAGGAAGAGATCCCTGTTATCGACACCGAGGAAGAGGATACAAAAGCGTTGGAGGAGGTTGAAAAAATGTTAGAAGCACGAGAACCTATATTATTAACGGAAGAAGTAGAGGAAAAAATGGTTGAACAACCGGTCAAGGATACGGCCAAGGTCACAGAACCTCCTGCAAAACGTGGTCGTAAAAAGAAGTTGATCCTTGGAGAACCCACCGAAACGGACCCGTCAACCATCGATATAACAAAAGTGGCGATTCGCAATCAAAATGTCGGCGAACGTTTACCGAAAGAGCGCGAAAAGATTGTGATCAAGGCACCGAGTTACTATATGAACAATCGCAAAATTTTTGTTCAGAAGTTGGCCGAACTTTTCCAACCTTACCGCAAAGAATACATGGAATCTATGAAACAACCAGCGGGACAAACGCTTACGAAAAGAGAAGAAGCCGAGGAATTCAAAATGTTAATGCATCAAAAATTGGTTCGTGACTACCTGAACTTGTATTCTCCTTACCGCGGGTTACTGGTGTACCACGGTTTAGGAGCGGGGAAGTGCATGGCAAAAGACACGCCGATTCTTATGTATGACGGGACAATAAAAATGGTCCAAGATATTCAAGTTGGTGATTTATTGCTGGGAGATAACTCCGGACCACGCACCGTATTGTCTTTAGCAAGAGGAAGAGATAAAATGTATGATATTGTTCCAGTAAAAGGTGATAAGTATACCGTGAACCAAGAACACATATTGTGTTTGCGCGCTTCAGGATTTCCCAAATTCTCTTGCAATGCGAGCGCCCGTGTTCACAATTATAACATACAATGGATTGAAAACAATACGTTTATGTCAAAATCGTTTTCGTTTACCGATGAAAATCGCGAGGAAAAGAAACAACTCGCCCACCAGTTTTTCAAAACAATTCAGCAAAATTCAGGCACGAGTGACAATGTTCTCGAAATCGAAGTCAAGGAATATGTAAAGTTGCCCCAAAAAACAAAGGCCGCACTAAAGGGATATCGCACCGGCGTGGATTTCCCCGAAAAAGAATTGCCCATTGACCCTTATATGATTGGCTATTGGTTGGGAGACGGAACGTCTTGTCGTGCGGAAATTACCTGCCAAGACTCTACGGTCTTATATTATTTTGCGAAACAATTGCCCCAATATAATTTGGGGTTGACGTATAGAGGCGGGTATACCTATTACATTGGCGGAAATGGAAAGCCGAACAAAAACGTGTTTTCGGATGTTCTCAAAGATTTATGTATGATGAACGATAAACATATTCCTCATCTTTATAAATGCAATTCTCGCGAAAATCGATTAAAATTGTTAGCAGGATTGATTGATAGTGATGGATGTGCCGGCCATGGAGGATTTGAATTCACAAATAAAAACGAACGGCTTATGGACGATGTGATTTATGTGGCACGTAGTTTGGGATTCGCATGTTATAAATCTTCCAAGAAAACGTCATGGACATATAATGGCATTAAAAAACAAGGAACTGCTTGGCGAATCCATATAAACGGTGAGGGAATCGAACAAATACCCACAAAAATTCCAAGAAAACAAGCGGAACCTAGAAAACAAATCAAAAACGCATTGGTTACCGGAATCAAAGCAATTGACGTAGGTGAAGGGGATTATTACGGTTTTATGTTGGACGGAAACTGTCGTTATTTAATTGGTGATTTCACAGTGACGCATAACACTTGCACATCCATAGCAATGGCAGAGGGCATGAAGAGCGAAAAGAAAATCTATGTTCTCACCCCCGCTTCACTTAAAATGAACTTTTTCAGCGAAATGAAAAAATGCGGAGATGACCTCTATCGCAAAAATCAATATTGGGAATTTGTCGGCATCGATGGAAACCCGGAATATGTCCCCATATTGGCACGCGCACTTTCTCTGACCACAGAATATATTCGCAACCACGGCGGTGCATGGCTCGTCAATGTCCAAAAGAAGGCGAATTTTGAAGACCTAAAAACAGAACACCAGCGCGATATTGATGAACAATTGAATGCAATGATTCGCACGAAATACGTGGACATTAACTACAACGGCCTCAATATGAATAAAATGCGTTTATTAACAGGAGACTTCCAACACAACCCCTTCGATAATGCAGTGGTGATTGTCGACGAAGCACATAATTTGGTAAGCAGAATCGTAAACAAAATAAATTCCCCGTCGTCGATATCTTATATGTTATATGACTATTTGATGAAAGCAGAAAACGCCCGTGTTATTGCATTGTCCGGCACGCCGATTATTAACTATCCCAACGAAATAGGTGTTCTTTTCAATATGTTACGCGGATATATTAAAACATGGACCATGACAGTATCGGTGAAAACGTCCAATAAAATAAACACTGAAACGATTCTCGGAATCTTGGAAAAAGAGAATATGAAAATCTATGATTATGTCGAATATAGTGGCAATAAACTTACCATTACTAGAAACCCATATGGATTTGTAAATGTAAAAAAGCGCGGTGTTGCAAAAGGAACGAAACGTCAAAAACCTTTGACCGGCGGAAAGAAAACAAGAAAACATCGCGGCTTGCAATTGGATGAATATATTCAGGGAGCAGAAACAGATCCACAAGACCCCCAGAACACCTTTGAACACGATGCCGATGCGGAACGCGCTTATCGCATCGGATACAATCAAGAATTTCACCCCCACAAAGGCGGTGCTGCCGATTATATGGAAAATTATAATGGAATAAAGCGCAATGATGCAGGTGAGATGTCGGACAATGACTTTTTAGATATGATCTTGAGAATTTTACAAAAACACGGAATCGAAGTGACAAAATCGACGATTCAATTGACCTATAACAAAGCATTGCCGGATGATTCGGATGCCTTTTTGAAAACATTCGTCAATGGGGATTCCGGTGAGTCTCAAAACCTGAATCTATTTCAACGTCGCATCTTAGGGTTATCGTCTTATTTCCGCAGTCCACAGGAAGATTTGCTTCCGCGGTTCGAATTGACGGATGATGGTGATAAATATCATATTGAGAAATGCGAAATGACACTCCATCAGTTCGGTCTGTATGAAAAGATTCGCAAAGTCGAGGCGGATAAAGAAAAATCATCGAAAAAACGAAAGGCAATGAAAGATCCCGCGAAAGAGTTGTTCACAATTGCATCCACCTATCGCATTTTTTCCAGAGCCGTTTGTAATTTCGCATTTCCACCGGCAATCGAGCGTCCAGTTCCGGATAAAATGACAGAGGATAGCGACGATGATGTGGATGAGAGCGAATTCGATCTAGTCGCTAAGCCCACGGACATGGGCGAATCAACACCGGTGGACAATACAACCTATGCAAAACGTATCGAAAAAGCACTCAGCGACGTGAACACACCTGAGTATTTATCAAAATCGAATTTGGGCATGTTCAGCCCCAAGTTTTTGCGTTTACTGGAGAACTTGACTGACCCTGAAAACAAAGGACTTCATTTGATATATAGTCATTTCCGCACCATTGAGGGTATCGGAATTATGCGACTTATATTATTGATGAATGGTTACGCAGAGTTTAAACTAAAAAAGTCGGGGGATACCTGGGAACTTGTGGAAGAGGAAGCCGATGCGGAAAAACCCAAATTTGTCTTATATACGGGCACAGAAACCGCGGAAGAAAAGGAAATCATTCGTAATATTTATAACGGGTCATGGGATATTGTTCCGTCCAACTTGTCATCCATTTTGAAACAACGTGCGGAAAATAATAATCTGGGCGAAATCATCAAGGTTTTCATGATTACCGCATCGGGTGCTGAGGGAATTAACTTGCGAAACACGCGCTTCGTCCATGTTATGGAAAGTTATTGGCATAATGTCCGCTTGGAGCAAGTCGTTGGTCGCGCACGCCGTATCAATAGTCACAAAGATTTGCCACTGGAATTACGAACGGTAAAGGTGTTTTTATATTTGGCCACACTAAGCCAAGAACAAAAGGTCGATGATAAACACATAGAATTGCGTATTCGCGATGTAAGTCGTATCGACAAAAAGACGCCGATTACGACAGATGAATATTTATTTGAAATTGCGAGCTTGAAACAGCGTATAAATAATCAAATTTTACAAGCCATAAAGGAGACGGCAGTGGATTGCAATGTCTATAATGCGGTGCCGAAACCGAAGGGAAGCGAAGACCATTATGTTTGTTATGGGGAAGGACGGGTGGAATCGAACCAATTTTCGAGTTATCCGTCATTTGATCGTGACCAAGAACGCAAGACGGGATTGGATATTAAAGCAACGACATGGGAAGCGCGGAAAATCGCTATAGGGAAGAAGGAGTATGCCTTGAATGAAAAAACGATGGAATTGTATGACTATACCAGTTTCATAGAGGCCCAACAAACGGGAAGCCAGCCCCTCTTGGTGGGAAGATTGGTCAATGAAAATGGAAAATACAAAGTTGTTACGGCATAAGGTAACGGACAAAAGTTTACGGGCAAGTTTACGGACAAGTTTACGGGTACAATCAACGTGTTTCTTTTTGTTTGCAAAAATAAAACAAAAAGAAAAATTGAATTCAAAATCGACACGATTTCTAAAAGAAAACCCAACTCTCAACAATGATGACCGAATCCCCAATCTTTGACATGTCAGATGTCTACGTAAAACCCGCATTCCCACGAATGAATAAAGCGCGTAGTTATATGTTTGACGACTATAATGTAATACAATTGTGGAACTGCCTTGGAGAAAAGACATGTGTTTCCATATATGACAATGAAAGTTTACAGACATTGTATGAAAAAGCAATACATGTGTTGTATGCATCCTCGATGATTTATCCACATCCGTCGGGGACGCCGAGTCCAAATCCGGAGACTCACCCTCATGATTATATACCTTCGCCACATGCGTCGAAAAAGGAGAATCAATTGTATCACCTCTTTGTTTGTGATACAAAGGATCATGTTGTAAAAATACCCTGTGATGAAAACGCGACATTCGGTGCATTTCGAAATAAATACCCCCGGTTTTTCGTGCCTTCTTCGAAACTTCCCATTTTACAGTTGTTGCAAATTTATGTATTCGATGATCGAATGGTGGAATATTTGGAAGAAGAGACAAAAAAACTAGAGCAAACAACATTTTACAAAATTCAGAGATTCTTTACGTGCAAATTTCGATGATAATTCATAACAGGTTACAAAATTTGGCAACAAGGAGTTTTTTTATCACGAGGGCAAGGAATCGGCGCGACAGGAACATGCACGATGGACGCAAGTTTTTGTATAGGAGAAATTGGTGTTGTTGGCAAAAGCACATGCTTTGAAAATTTCCCACCCCCCTTATATTTCAACTTTAAATTATTATATATTTCCGCATATATTTCACGCACGGTAGTTGCAGTTGTTGAAATCAAAATTCCCGAAAATATATTTCCATACAACTTGCGCTCTTCTTTGTCTACTACATACTCTTTTCCGTGGCGCATAATAGCGACGACGAAGTTGTTCCAAACGTTGGATAAAATGGGGTTTCCAAATTCGTTTATGACATCCGAGTCCAATATAAAATCCATAAGATAAATTATCAATTCAAAGGATTCATATATAACCGATGCATCTGTGATATGATCAAAAAATCGCAATTCTATACCATGGTTATAATGTTTGTTGAAATTGATGTCCATTCCGACTTCGGGCAATTGTTTATAGCCCGATGTTTGGTGATACGTAGAATACCACCAACCGTCTAATTTACTGCAAATATGTTTATCCACTGGGCATGTCAATAGTTTCCCCCTTCGCATTGTATCACTATTATAGGTTCCAACCCCAATATACCGAGATACGGCGCATCGTTGCGATGCTTTCGAAAATTCGTCCATGAACGAAAATGGGTCCGGAGAACCATACATGGCGATGAAAAAGGGTTCCATCCATTGAATGACGCGAATCGCTTTTTGATGATCTTTGACAAATGTTCTCCAATTTTTAATTCGGCCATATTCATTGAGTTCTGTGGGAAGAGTGATATTATAATGCAAAGTGCCATTATTAAAAAAGGCCACGTTTTCCGAATTTGTCATATATGAGGCAACAGGATAGTTTTGTTTCATAATCGAAATGCTCTGGTTCGCATAACAAGAATCTTCCAAATTTACCAACGTGTTGTTGAGTTCTCGTAAAAAGTTTTGTTTGGTGACCGATAACTCATCCATAACATCCCGTAAAGATGCATTGAAAAAGTGTTCCGTATTGAATTCGATCGTGTCGCCGTCAAACAGCCATTTTTTTTGAAACTCTGATGAAAAAGCGGGGTTTTCTCGCACCAGTGTTTCAAACAGGGTTTCGCCTATAAACAATGGGTTTTTTGTATTATCCTTTGCATAAATCGTCTCGGGTTCATTATGTAAATCTGTTTTTGTAAAACTATGAGAGTTTATTAAACGCGGAATCGAAATGATATTCAAAGATAGTTCGTCCACATAAGTTTTGCATGCCGATTTAAAAACACCGAGTTTATAATTTGCACAGTAATCCAAACAATAGCGTTCCCGATTTTGTTTATCCAACACATCCGTTTTCTCTATAAAATGTGGGGCAGATAATTCCAAATACACTTCATTTTCAATGCCCAACCCCCAAAACAATGTATTTTTTTGGTATTGACGTTCATATTTTCGGTGTTTTTCTTCGAATTTCGGGCGTAAATCTTTTCCAGACATCGCATATTTTGATGTGGCCGTCTTTGAAAAAAAAGACATCCACTTGGATATGTATATATATTCTTTCAATATTTTATTTTCTAACCGAATCATAGATGAGTAATCCGCGCCGTCTTCTCTATATACGATCAGAAACGATTCAAAACGAGCATCGAACACCTATTGTGCCGAAAGACATCCCTTTGTTACTATCCTATGGATATATTGTATATGTAGAGTCGGCACACAACCGTATTTACAATGATAGTGAATATAGTTACAACGGCGCAATTGTAACAGAAAAAAAATGGTGGGACCCGCTCTTTCAAACAGCATATATCGTGGGATTAAAAGAACTCGCGGACACGGACCTCATCCATGGGCACAAACATATTTACTTTTCACATAGTTACAAAGGCCAAACTCATGCGAAACAAGTGTTGGAAACATTTGCTAAAAATCGCGGGGTGTTGTATGATTTAGAATACTTTTTGGACGACAACAACAATCGCGTTGTTTCCTTTGGATTTTACGCTGGTGTGGCAGGATGTTATTTGGGGTTACTTCAATATCTACATAAATCAACGTCTCGAAAAAACATTCCATCGTTGCACATCGAAGCCTTCCGACATGAAACGATAGAAGCTATATTTGACAAAAAACGAACCCCTCTTGCATCCTTGCGCATCGCAATTGTGGGAGGAGGTGGAAACTGTGGGAACGGTGTGATATCTATACTTCAAACATTGGGCGTAAAATATGACATATTTGGGAAAACAAGTGACAAATCAACGCTGCATACTTATGACATTGTATTCAATTGTATAAAATTAGATCCGAATTCAAATGAGGTTTGGTTCTCAACTACGACCGAATTCCGAAACCCCCTATTGATCGTGGACATCAGTTGTGATGCTTCCCAATCGAACAATCCAATCTCCATATATAAAGAAGAAACGACATGGGAGAACCCGGTATTTTCCTACAACGAATTCGTGGATATTATCGCCATCTCAAATTTGCCGAGTTTATTGCCCAAGGAGAGTTCGGATTATTTTTCAAGAAAGTGTGTGGAGTTATTTGCAGATACCGGTTCGGCTACCTGGGAAAAAAATAAATCGATATTTTTGAAACACATCGAACCCTTTTTCTAGTCATTATATAGAATACAAAAACATGTTCCAAGACAAACTTCATGTTCCACAACGTTATTTGCCAAAAACGTTGTCGAAACGCGACAAAGAAAAACAACGACAATACCTAAAACGGTCACGAAAGCTGTATCGACAAGGAAAATATTATGAGCGGCCAACCTTATCATCCTTTCATTCCAGAAAATCAAGGCACATTCATAATGCCGAGAAAATGTATCATGTCGAAAACGTAAAACCATCCAAAATCCTCGCAAAAAGAACACAATGTTCTCAACAAGCCTTGGAAAAGATTGTAAATAAAGGCCGAGGAGCCTATTATAGTTCGGGAAGTCGGCCCAACCAGACCGCGGAATCCTGGGGTTTAGCAAGATTGGCAAGCGCCATTACTGGCGGAAACGCCAGCGTGATCGATTACGATATACTTCGTAAAGGCTGTAAACCAACTAGCCCTGCACTTCTAGCCGCAACGCGGCTAGCAACAAAAACACGCAAAAACCATAAAAACGCGTAAAAAATCACAAGTTCTCCGTCCAGGTGCGTTTGTTTTCCAATAATACAAATTCTGCGAAAGAAATATAGAAACAAACGCACTAGATTTCCTATATTATCTAGAAACTCGATGAACGAAGAAAGCAATGTTCTCACTATAAAAACGGTGCAGATTCAACCGATTCGGAATATGATTACTGCGATTAAAGACATATTGACGGATGCTACGATTACCTTTACAAAGGATGGCCTAAAGATTATTAATTTCGACAAAACCCATACCATTCTAGTGAACGTGGTCCTTCATTCACATAAATTTGAGCAATATACGTGTCACCCTGAAAAAATCATCGTGTGTGCGAATACAATCCATTTGTTCAAAGTGATATCTACGATGTCAAACGACGACACTCTTTCTATGTATATCGATCAGGCGGATTATCACGACGGAATTGTCTCCCATCTTGGTTTACAATATGATAATGGCGATATCAAGCAATGCTATAGCCAAAAATTGCGGCTTATTGAGCCCGATACGGAAGAATTGGTTGTGCCCGACGTCGAATATTCTACCGTAATTAATTTGCCGACGTCGGATTTCCAAAAGATTATTCGTGACTTGAATGGTATTTCGGATCGCATTGAAATTAAGTCGGTCGGAAATGATTTGATTTTTTCATGCGAAGGCAATTTCGCGAGTTCGCGCATTTATCGCTCGGAATCGGATGGAAACATGGAATTTATTCAAAAATCCGATGCATCGATAGTCATTCAAGGTGAATTTTCACTAAAGAGTTTGAGCCATTTTATCAAGTGCACGCCTTTGTGTAGCCATTTGGAAATGTATTTGGGTAATGATTTGCCATTGATTGTGAAGTATGATGTCGCTTCCTTGGGTGAGATCAAGTTGTGTTTGGCACCATTGCCTCCGTCCTAATAATAATAATATAATATGAAAATGAGTTAGAATTTTGTATTATGTAGTATGAATATATTACAAGAAATGAACGAATCAATTTCATCCCCCTCTCGAAATTGCATATTCATTTGCGTTTTTCATAATGAAAGTTATGTCGATTTGTTATATTTATTATTGGAAAGCATATTTATGAATGGAAACGTAAACGAATGCACGGATATAGTTGTTTACACATCAACCGCATTTATGCAAAAAATTAAGAATTCAAGTTTATACTGTGAAAAAATAGTGTTTGAAATAAATGATAATTATGACAGCATAGATTTGGCATGCAAAGCCAGGTTGGATGCATTTGATTTGCCAGCAATGAACGCCTATGATAAAATTTTATATTTGGACACGGATGTTCTTGTGATTCGTGATGTAAACCCCGTGTTTGATATTATAAAAAAAGAAGTTATATACGCGATGGAAGAAGGAACAATCGACGACCCGCAAGATTTTTGGGGAACTACCTTATTTGGTAACGAAGCGCAAGAGTATACAGACAAGACGGCATTTTCGTCTGGAGTAATGGCGTTTATGAATTGTGAAAAAATGCGAACTTTATTTTTGAACATAAAAAAAGACATGAAAAATAGACGCTATAATTTCGCATGTTTTGACCAACCTTATATTGTATATAACGCAATAAAACAGAATTTGGTGGATAAAAAAACAATATTGGATTTGGTAATTACAAACGAAGAAGATATTCATTCCGATAAAACAATCGTGCATTTTGCGGGTTGGCCTGGGTTACAAATACGTAAATACTCGTTAATGGAAACTTTTATGAATAAATTTAAGGATAATATAAATATTGAAAACATCCAACGCGCAAAAGATTTTATAAACGAACAATTGATTCCTATCATTCGCGGACAAGGGGAGCCACTCGAAGGAAATATATTTATGATACATCATACGATGGAATATACAAATGTGTTCGAAAACAAGGCCAAAAATATAAGTAATTTGGTTTTGAATAAAAATATAAGAAACGTGTTAGAAATCGGGTTTAATGCGGGGTTTTCAACATTATTAATGTTATTGTCGAACCCGTACATGAAAATTACATGCGTTGATTTGGGCGAACACAAATATACAATTCCTTGTTATGAAAAAATAAAAGAGTTTTTTGGGGATAGAATAAATTTAATTATTGGTGATAGCACGGTTGTTTTGCCTCACATAAATGATACATATGACTTAATTCACATTGATGGTGGTCATGACACGTTTGTGGCAACGAATGATATTATCAACTGTTACCGTTTGTCAAAAAATAAAACCATACTAATAATGGATGATTATGATTTTCCAAATTTACATCAATTATGGGACGAATATGTTCTTCGTTATAATTTAAGAACTCCAAATACGAGCAATTATATTTCTCCACATCATGACATAAAAGTTGTTGCAAAATAAACGTTGAAAGGTGTAAAATTGAATAATTTCTCTAACAACATGGAAATTATTGTAAGACATATCACCAATCCACAATGGAAATCGACGCATTGATGTATTTAGCAACCACCCTGCATTTGCTTTGTTTCCTGATCAAACTACGCACGAACCAATGCACTTACGATATCCCAATAAAAGTAGGTGTATGGATTGCTTCCACGCTAGCATTGTCTTACTCCATAGTAAACGGATCCGCACCATTCATCGTAAACTATACTATAGTGTTCTTCATAAACACATATAGTTTATCTATCAAACTCTACATAGCATATCAAAATCGTTACCAAACGTTGAAAGATCAAAATGAAAGCAAAACACCAGAAATAGAAATGACAAAGTTTTTGTCAGAAACAAGTGATAATGTCGAACAAATTATGGAAATGTTTACGATAGACATAGAAACAAAAAAATCAGACCTTATTGTAGAATGTCCAACCTCCCGATAGAAATCATTCGTTATATTTTTGAATATATTGACGACATTGATATTCGGCGCGCGTTTGGTTTGTATGGGCGCATTAATATGTCAGACTACCAACTTCCAATCGGGTGCACAAAAATACATCAAAATACACCAGAGAAATATTTTTTTCATGTCCCGAATCTTCACGCCTTTGAAAAACGTGCAGAAAAACGGGTCATCGACGATTTTGTGGAGGTGCGAATATCCACGGTGGATGAACTCTTCCCGCCATTTCCAACCACGATTTTATATTATGTAGCCGTATACCGATTCAAGCCGAAATCTATGAAAAAAAACAAATATGACCTGGAATTGTTCTCCTCCAATGTCGCCGATTATTATTGGGATTTTCGCATTTATAGTTACATCAGAAAATAGACAGATCGTCAACCAATACAAAATTCAGATGGAATACCGCTTACAACAACGACGTTTTCGGGAAGTTCGGTGCTATTTATATATTTCATAACATCGTCGGCCAAATAAAGTGTCAGGTTCATATGTTTATTTTCTATAGCACATTGCTTTGTCCATTTGTCGAGTTTCAATACGTCATTGAGACCAACAATTCGCCCTATAACACCACAATGTTTGTCCGGTCGTTTGCCAGGGCGGCCATTGGTATGTTTTATGCGCCATTCACAGGAAAGGGCGTTTTTATGATCCGGAAACCCGGTGAGCAATGCATAAATTTCCCATCCACCACCTCTTCCATGTGTATATTTTGCACCCCCAGTAATTTCTTCATTGTGTTGCCTTAATCTACGTTTTGGATTGTTGGTGGAACCATTATAAGATAAATGGGCATATCTAGGGTTACGGTTACGAAGAATATAACAATACCAGGGGCCACGGTTGTCGGTTACAATGTCTTCTTGAAGAGGCTCTGGTTCCTTTTCCCGTTCCTTTTCCCGTTCCTTTTCCCGTTCCTTTTCCCGTTCCTTTTCCATATGTAGTATCTCATTATTATTATTCTTATCTACGAGACGAATCATACTATATCACAATCACCTTTGACAGATTGACGTTCACCTGTCCCAAAACCTCCGTTTTTGTGACATTCTGGATTTCGGTATAGACAATAGAAACATTCTTTTGTGACGCATATTTCGAATGTTGTTTGCATATTACAGCACCTTGTTTCGCAATTTTCAATCGCTGTTTTCGGTCGATGTCCAGATTCTCTGGAATAGATGCAACCACGTGTTCGGATGGCAACCCGTCAATATGAAACCAAATATCATTTGGCATAGCGTTGTCAATAAGTTCGAAATTCTCTTTGGCATTTCCACCAATAGAATAATCAATGGTGGATTTTATACAATCGATGTAGACGCTGACTTTCTTCATGATGTTGATTTTTATAAACGTCAAAATCATGACAAAAACAATTCAATTTTCCAAAATCGGCGCTCGTTTTCACATGAAATCTTTCTCGGCATGGGCTAACAAAACGCAAATATTTGAGTGCATGATTTTCAAATCTTGTTTGCGGTCGGGTTCGTGTGTGGTGGAAATCTTGTATTCAATGGAATTTTTGAAACGGTGCAAGGAGTGAACGTAAACGCTCACTTTGTCGAGCATGCCACGATTCTTTGCGAGAACCATCCAGCCCAATTTCTCAAACAGGTGTTTGTACCATGTGGCAAGTCCATGGTGAGTGGCATGCGCGCATTCGCTGTTCCCACAATGGCGTTTCGATGTTTTACGACGGCGAGTCATCGCGTTTTTCTTACTTGGCATAACGAAATTATAGAGTTATATATATTCCAAAGAAAATTCCATAGATCGAATATTCGTTGTGACGATGACTCCGCCAATTCCGTTTGTCGATGACAATGTATGCAATATAGATCTTTTACGTAATGCTTCATCATGATCTCCACACAATCCTCGCACACCATATGTCCACAATTCATAGAGAAGACATCGGGTCTCTCTTGAAGACAGAAACAGCATTCATTTTCAACCAGGCACATATTACGTAATACAGAGAATATATATCTAAAATCGAACTGCAGTATAGCAGTGGGTTTACAAGTCTAACTACAAGTCGCAAAGTTATAAATCATCGCTGGTATAAATTCACGCGTGATCTTGAATCGTCGCCGTAATACAAAACGAAAAGTCGAACCCATGCATATCCAGTGGTATTCCATATTCATTGATAATTCTTATGTAAAATTTATGCAAATCAATGGGCTTGTTATAAACACGGGTGTCGCTGATAAGAAGTCCATTGAATATATTCGCAGGCAACACGGATCCATAGGTGAAAGTTCGCTGATCCACCACAATGCGCGCAATGGCATGTTTTGTGATACGTTCGCAAACCAAGGATGATACAAACGCGTGTTTTTTATCATGGTCATTTTCGTAAATCTCTAAAAATAAATAGCGTGGATGTGTAAAATCACAAATATTATCCGCAATAAGCACACTGTTTATCGATACATCAACACAATTCATACTATATGTGGAATTACAAAACCCCAATGTTCTACCGAGATTTTTACTCCATAAAAGGGGAGACCCATCAAATCGAATCTCATAAGATTTTTCAGACGACATCGAAACAAATTCGACGATATTGGATGCATTCAACCGAATTTCCAATTCAGATGTCTCTTCGTTCGATGACAATAGTCTTGAAATCATGGCTACAATAGAAGGTGGTGTATAGTTCCCATCGGGAATGATTATTTTGCACATACGTGTTTCGTTGGAATTCGGCGCGTTTTTACCAAAAACAATCACCCGGAATTCGTTATTTCCGAGTATTCCACAGATATTATAAAATGTCATGGGTATTTCCACACAAGATACCGTAATCGATTTCACACCTCGAATTTCATGTGGAATTCGAATTTTGTATTCACATCGGTCAATGATATATTCTTCATGAAATCGCGAATCGATATTGATATATTTTATTTTTTCGGAGGAAGCCATATGTATTTCCGAACGTAAAAAATTTTCTAATCTATATTGATAGAATAGAAAAATCTGTCAACCTATGATCCATTAGAACTCCGGTTCATGTTTTTTGAACAAGCACCCCTGTTTCGATAAATTGGGAACAGGAACAATACTGTTCGGGTCTTGCAATGAGGAAACATCCATCCAAATTTTTATAATACAAAAATTCTTTTTCGGCGAAATCGTAATACCATTGACATGTTGATTACAATCCGGGTCAATGCATAACGACTCACCACATAATAAATAAAATAGGTTTTTCCAAACTTCAGGGACAAATTTATTCGCCACTTTATATGAAAAACAACCACCGTTTCTATTACGCGCGTCTTCCCACATGGGCGTAATCCCATCCCGCATCACAAAGAGCATACAATTTTTCACAATGTTTTCATGAACGGATTCATTTAAACTAATGACCTGCTCTACGGAGTGAATATTACTCATCAAAATTGTATATCCAGATAACTCCCAATTTTTGTCGTGTGGTAAATGGTAATATAAATTCCATTTATCATGCAGAGTATGTTGTGGGGTAGAGTTATCCATAGAGATTACGCCCGTAAACACAATTGCCGAAAAATCTTTATACTGTTTTCTAGGCAACAATCATACCGTCGTTTGATTGTTCAATTCGAATCCGATTGGACTACAGGCCTAATTTTATCCATAATTTTATACGTATATGCCTCAAGCACAACATATTGATTGCTCTTGAGAACAAAACTATGAACATCCGAATCCAATATTTGCAATGTATAGGTGTCATCAAATATATAATTTTCCATCTGATGTTCCAATGCACGTTTCACAAATCCCATAGAAAGAATCTCATTGTTTTCATAATAGATGTCAGGCGACAATTTTAAAACCACACTCTTCTTCATGAGCGGGTGTTTGTATTCCACCGATAAAAATTTATATTTCAAGGGTTGTTTCGGGATGCGAAAATCGCCGGGCAAAGAGGATGGGGTGTCGCCAAAACGCATCGTAGAAATATATGTGTCACCCACTTTCATCGTGACGAGTATTTCTTTTACGTATTTATGGTTCGTAACAAACGAATTGCCACAATCCACGGATTCTTTATAATTTTCAATAAAAAAGGGTTCCATCGTTTCGTGGTTAATCGAGGACAAATTCATAAATTCATACGACTCGATAAAGGAATAGGCGTCTCCCACATAACGATAAGGATCGCGCTTTAATAGCATAGATGTGCATATCCAGTTGGTGCGTAGGGGTTCAATCTCGGCGTTGTAAAGTTGCGCTGTAAGATATTTTTGAAAATAAATGCTCTTGTCAACTGCATCTTTTACAAAAGGGTAATTGGAATAGAGGCGTAATGCAAAAGTCTCTACATTTGCCGCCGCAATGGTATAATACATAAACGCTTGCATACCAAGCGCTTGGTAATCGGCTTGTTTTATTTTATTCACAACATCCACACATTTTTGGCGAATAAGTTCAACTACTCCTGTCAAAAATGCGAGATTTGGCGTTTGAATTGTATCGCGAAACTCAGAAAAAGAAAACATCAATCTCTGTTCTTGAATATATTATATAGAAAGACATTGCTCCATGTTTTTATGTGTTTTTACCATAAAATGTTTCGGCTTAAATTGTTTGCAGAATAACGATTTTTTCGCCAATTCCCCTTGATATATTTCGTCCGCGTAAGATAGTTTTTGCGCCGGTGTTTGTCTTGATGTTTGGTGTAATCTTCATACCCAAGTTGTCCAAAATTCACCCATGTATTATGGGTTTTGTCATAGATTTTATATTTTTTCTGTGGATTATTGGCGGGATATAATTTCGCAGTTTTACCTAAATATCGATATGCCATTTGCTGTGCTTTTCGCGGATTGGAATACAAATAGAGTCGTTTCGGATAGGATTTCTTTAGAGTTTTGTTATGCATCGTCACTATATACATAGGGGTGTAAAAAATTGATCGAATTGATTTGGAAAGGCTTTTGTGTAAAACTCTCAAAATTGATACAAAAATGTCCACGCTTCGAATCAAGAATGGTCAACCCATTGTTTTAAAAACACCCATCGGGATGTCGGTGGATATTTCAACAAATGAAAATGGTGAAATGGTGGTGACGGTTGAAAAGGAACGGGAAAAAGAATGGGAAAAGGAACGGGAAAAAGAACGGCCGTCGACACCTCTCCGCATTGAAATTCCCGAAAACATATCAGAAATTGAAGGTTCGGATACGTCAAATATGTTATCGGTCTCGTCGGGCGACATGACATTGTTGCCAATGAATCTTTTACACGATTACGCTGCCATACGCAATGGCGTAATCGAAGTAGGGTCAGAATCGCCACCGGATTCAAAAAGTAGCAATGTAGGTCAGCAGCTACGCAAACAAAAAATTCTTCGTTTTCATCATTATCGTTCCATGTCCTTTGAATACGATAACGACTCGTATCCCCATATAAAAAATACTCTACAGACTTCTATAAAAAATCAATTCGAGGTTGAAACCACAGTGTCTCATTCTCCATATGGGTATTCGGCAGAATCACGCCCAATATTGACGGGGTTGCATATTGTAGTTTTGGGGAATTATTTTGCGGGAACAACCATGCAAAAGAATACCCTTGAAAAAATATTGACAATATTTGGTGCTACATTGATAAAACATGTTCAACCCCATGCGGATCTTGTTATCGTCGGATTTTGTGGATACCACTATGCCACCGAAACACAACATGTTACAGCATACAATATCCCCGAAATTCATCACGTGGGAACATTCCTATCTTGCATGTATGAGTTTGCATTGAATTATGCGTCTGAAACACAGCACCGCATCCAACTTCTGAAACAGCAAAACCCAACACCACCAGTGCCATTGCCATTTTCATTTCCTTTCCCGACACCGGCTCCGTCCGGGGTTCAGTTTCATATGGGCGTAAATTATAAGCAATTATCCGGGCTCTCGCGATCAAAACAAGGAAGGGAGATAGAAAGATATAATCTATCGGAAGAATCCAAACAAATTGTGCAGAATAAACTTTCAACCTTGCCGAACTACGCAACAAAACGATAGACGAATTATCCACCCGGCGAAAATTATATTTTGAACCCCTTTTTTATTTTTTACATCTTTTCTCATAAAATGCGGAATGGTGCAAAATACAACGAATATGTTTAGATATCTAACGAAACGGTGTTCTTCGCTGAGTTGTTACGACGACGATTTGTGCGTTTCGGCAACGACGCGTTTTGCATATCCTTCAGAGAACTAATCGATATCATAGAATCGTCATCCGGGGCAGTCATTGTAATATTCGGGGTTTCTTCATGAATGTTTACGGTGCGCGTCTTGAGCCCTGACAAAATGTTGTCGATGTCTGTCGACTGTGGGCCACGCATTTCTGGTCGTTGTTGCGATTGCATTGGCGCTTGCATTGGCGCTTGCGCTTGTGTTTGTCCTACCGGGGCCATGCGAACACTTTTTTGCTGATGAACGCTTTCGTAATTTTGACCCATTTCTACACCTTGTTCGCGAAACATCGCGCCGCGACCCGCCTGAATATCAGGTCGGTTCCCAGGAGCCTCTGTATACATCATACCAGGGCGCGGCGGGGCAGGTTGTGACTTGGTTTCCACCGGAGCAGGAGGAGGTGGGCCACGAGGTTTATTTGCTTGTTCTTGCATCAAATGGTTCGCAAATGCAAATGCCGGGTTTTGTTGCTCCATGCTATTCACAGTGGCGTTCGTAAACATTTTCATTAACTCGGGACTTTGACGAAGAACATCATTAAACGCGGGGGTGGATGAACTCAACATTTTATTACTCATATTTAATACACATGCACTAAACCCGATTCTTAATAAAAGAGAGATTTCGGGGGCCAATTTCCCACCCTTGTATTTCTCATACAATTCGTTGAATATTTCATCATAACTATCGATATCTTCACTGACTTGTTCTCCCCACCCATCCAAATTCAAATCAAAGGGGTTGAACACGGCATTTGCATATTCCATGGAATTGATAAATGTCATAAACCACCACCCTTGTAACTTTACGCTGTCCTTTTTACGCTTATCTTCCAATGCGCTTTCATACTCATCTTCAATCTCGTCGTAGGGCGAGTCTATGGTAAAATGAGAACTATGTTTCACCAATCCCTTGTCACGCCATTCTTCCAATTTTTTCAACATAAGTCGCTTCTTGCGTCTGCGTTCGCGGTCGTTCATTTTCGCAGAGGACGGCGCACTATGGCTATCGTTCAATGGTATTTCATTCAGTTTGGAAAATCCATCCCAGGTCTTTGTGTTCCCCGCACTGTCTCGGGTAGCGGCGCCAATATTGGAATCTGTAACATCAATGCGAATGGGATCCGGTGACGATTCGTTTTGAGTAGGGCCTAATCCAAATAAATTCGCGGCACTATTGAATAGGCCATCCGTGCTAAATCCATTAAGTTTTTTTGTCTCTCCCGATAATGCGTTGAGTTCATCCTCCAAATTATTCAATTCGCCTAAATCCAATTTGGTGCTGAACGATGCCGACTTTTTCTTATCATTCATTAACAATTCGATTCCGGGGCCGAAATTCACACCCATTTTTTGCGAACCACTCCCTGGATCATTCAATGAAAAAGAAACGGGTTCCAAATCACTCAATCCAAGATCAATAACTTCCATATTATGATTACTGTATAAATAATAAAGTTTGTCTTTACGCAGTTTAGAGCCTTAAGTTTATATGATTTTCTCGGTTATTGTGTTATTATTCGAAGTTCGTTACTATACCGAATTTTTTTATGGTGTTTTGCATACCACAACCCTTGTAAAAAAGAATCGGCTAAATCGTCCTTCTTTTTACTCTCCAAAAATAGGGGTTTCTGTTCTTGGAATTCGGGGTTCGCGTTCAAGAGTTGTTGCGTATAGTCTACACCATCCCGTTTATGGTCTCGATAATTTGACTTATCCCCATTGTCACCCTTAGTGGAGAGAACCACGCCCGAAATGTCTTTGAATTGATTCAATTTATGGATTGAAGACACAAATTCAATATGCGTGTCGGAATTTTTCATAATAAAATATTGTGCCAACATGCCCTGTATTGTCTTCATCCGATTTGCGATCGGAGAGATTTGGTTTTCAATGACCACATGTGTGGTCTGATCTATCCCGGAAACATCATTCAAAAGGGTTTTCATCGTTTTCCCAATACATATAAGGTCAATTTCATCGGCATGTTTCGCTTTTTTGAGAACTAACACATTGAAACACCGTTCTTTATAAAAGTTGTTCAATGTTTCTACTGCCATCTTTTTGGTTTTGGGTGCATCCTCTAAAAACAAATGGTGTGATTTTCCAATGGCAACCAGAGATTCCAAGGGTTGTTTTTGTAAATATGCATGGGTTCTCTCTTTGGTGGGAAGAATGAAGCCCGAACAATGTTGTGTGGCCGAGTTCTCTTGTGTGCCAGAACATTCTTTTGTGGCCGACTTCTCTTGTGTGGCCGAGTTCTCTTGTGTGCCAGAACATTCTTTTGTGGCCGACTTCTCTTGTGCATGGTTTTCACAATAATACCCTCCGTTTTTCTCATATTTGGCGGGTTTTGCACAGGGTTTTGGCAGAGCCCGTTTCGATTTTAGAATTTTCAAACAACTACATATCGGTGGCGGCGCTTGTTTTTCCATCATGGTGAGAACACCCCAATTTTTTATCGAAAATGAGTTGGAAATATCGATCATGCAATAGGCCATGTTTTTGATACCCACATCAAAACTTAAGATACGCATTCTGTGTTTTCGGTTCGTATATAGATACAGAATAAGAATTCTATATCTATTTGTAGAGATAGTATCTACGGGAATGGGATTTATTTGCGTAAAAACCCTTGAAGAATTACACCATTTTGCGTTGAAAACGCCCAAATGGCGACGTTACCTTCACTCATTTACGCCCACAAAGTGGGCGTTTTGAATGAGAAAAGGTGTAAAATGGAACATTTTAATTCCGCAATGGCCAGATTCAAGTAACGATTTGAAATGACGCTCCTACGAGGAACGTGGAGCGTCCCATTTTAAATCTTTGCTTGTATAAATTCATCCTGGGTTACAACTGGCGAAATACGACGAGCATCCAATTGCTCACGGGACAAATATATATCTTTCAAATCACTCGTCTCATAACCCTTGGGTTTTGACGTATCTATTGCCGAAGAATAGAGATAAGGCGTAGACGAAAACCCCACGACCTGATTCTTATCAATAGATGGCAACTCCGAATGTCTTGTGAAATATCCCGCGTCGGTAGATGCTTCGCGAAAATTATATTCCATGATTTCCTTGGCATGGTTTGTTAAATATCTGCGATATTGCCAATTCGACTGTATGTTATTCGAACGTATTAATTTCTCATTCAAAATGGCCTCGGGTTGATAGGAAGCAGTAACCGCACGACCATCGTTCATCAAGGGCGGAAATTCAGGGTATTTATTGTTCGTTCGATATCCAAGAGCAGATTGAGGAACGGTTTCTTTGATGATTGGATAGGCGCAAGAAAGAGTTTCAAAGGAATTTGTGGACATATATTCTATACTTATACATAGAATATATATTTTTCTGCCGCTATGAATTTACTCCTCGGCTTCTTCTAACATTCGGACCAAGTCTATTTTTTTCAATCTACTGGGGTCGCTAGACAATCCTTTCGATATCACCAATGCTTTCAAGTTTTGCAAAGGCATTCTGCGATACATATCTTTGGGAATTTCCTTCGATGTATTTGGTGCCGTGTCTTCTAAAGTTGCGATCGGTTCTTCCACTGGTTCGGTGGCGTTCATTTTTTCAACCCGAATGGGATCCTCCATCTGAAGATCTTCTGGTGGGTCGATCGTTTCTTCTGCGGAATTTTCAAGTTCCGTATCCGATATAGGATCAAGAATGTGTTCATCGAGTTCAATGGTGTCACCAATTTCCACATTTATAATTTTAACAGAATCAGCACTGGATGCAGTTTCGACTAAAGAAGGCATTTTATCATCATCAGATTCATCACCCTCACCCTCATCCTCATCCTCACCCTCACTTCCTTCCACACTATTGTCGTCAGATTCATCATCACTACTATGATCACCAATATCACTGCTATCTTCACTTGTTTCGTCATCATCAGACACAGGTATTTTAGAAGGATCCAGGTGTGGAGATAAACCGGGTCGCAACTGCGAAAAAGGGAACTGTTGCAACATGACTTGTGCATTTCTCACGGCATTCAACTCTTTTACCATTGTATTCAATATGTCAAACATGGTGTCACATTTTTGTTCCAACGTTGTTACACGCTGTTTAAAATGATATACCAATAACAAAATCAATACAAAAGTAATTCCTAAACTAAGAAAAAAAAACGTTTCAATAAAATTAAAAAATCCCATAGTAGAATACAACTCTAAAATATAATGAAAAATCAAACGAACAGGCAAATTGGGTAGAACGGGAATGTTTTCTATTGTATATATATCCAATAGGCCAATCGGGAAATTAAAATGGATATGAACCCAAGTGTATCGTCCCCTCCTTCCCCGCCTTCTCCGGAAACTGGGGGAGTAAATAAAACCACGATCATCATTGTTTTGTCGGCATTGCTATTTTTATCTATTTTAGGAATAAATATATTTCTTTTACTCGGGCAAGGCATGAATTACGCTGGCCAAGGCGTGAATCACGTAGCGTCGATTCTTAGTCCCGCCGTCAACCAATTGTTATCCTCACTTGGATACGCGAGCGGAACAATATTAGAAAAAACCGATGATGCATTGGTGACCACGACGAAAACAGGCATTGATATTGCAGGCGGAGCAATTAAAGATGTTGCGAATTTATTGAAAGGTGGCGCGCAAGGCACAACATTGTCCGATGCAGTGAATACATCGAGATCTCGACACCATGAACCAAGCGCCGATAGCAGCATAAACCCGATCCAAAAACCGATTACTGCGAATAAGACAAATTGGTGTCTCGTGGGTGAACATCAAGGTCGCAGGGGGTGCATTGAAGTAGGAGAAGAAGAAAAGTGTTTATCGGGCCAAATTTTTCCCACCCGCCAATCCTGTTTGAATCCGATGTATTTACAAGACGTTTCGCCCTTAAAATCTGTATTTACGCGATCGTAAAGGCATGAACCATTGTGCGCAGAAACATAGTATAACCATGAAAATACATATAGAAAGAAATTCTATATGTAGAATACCAAAAACGATGAAACAATTTGTGCATACCCTTTGTCTAAAAAATAACAAGTGGTTTCTGTATGTTTCGAATTGCCCAGCGGACAATTGGAATTATGTATGTAAAGAATCGGCAACCTTGTTTGAATATGTCCGTGAAAATCAGCCCCTTATGGTATTTGACACCACGCCTTATGTGGATATGTTCGAACTCAACGCACTTGTAAAACGATATATGAAATATTACGGGGTCGAAAACGTCCGTGGGGGATCCTATTCGGACCCCATTTTACCAGAACATATAACAAATGCGATCGAAAGCGAATTGTTTCAAGACACTGGTATTCTAGATGGCGATATTTTGTTGGTTGAAGATATTCACCGAACCTATGAGGATGGGCCAGGCGACGTAGCAGAAGAAATTCATAGATTGCAACGTGATTTGGAAAAATATCGTGCGATAAAAGAAAAATGCCACTTTATAACCATAAACAGAACCGTATTTGATGATTTTGACTGGATAAAGCAACGCGCCCTTCAAGTAAAAGCCCATTGCGCAACCTATACGGATTCCAAACCCCCGATTCTCTCACCTATAGATGTGAAAAAATACAAAACAATCGTTGAAAAAATGCAACAAATTACGATTCAATTCAATGTAATAAAGGAAGACCATGCTCTGATATATGACGATTCACCAATGCTATTAGAAAAACCCTATGTCCAACTCGACACACTATTTTATCATTCGCATCTTATTCATGATTGGGACATCTATTTTTCACGTATTGAAAAGTTATTGAATTATTTCGAATATATGTCATGGGTGTTGGTAAATCGTTCCGAAGAATTTCACTTCGATATAGGACAATATGAAAACACCTTTGAAAAAAGAACGGAATGCGCAATCCAATATTTACAACAGGAAGCGTGGAAAGTGTAAACTTGTTGTTATATCCCAGAGATTGAGTTTTTCGTATACGGGATTTTGCCATTATTTGTAGAAACATTTTCAATACCGCCTATGCTGTGGAGGCTGGTCGATGCATTGCATAATACTCCATATTTTGTTGTTTCTCCGTATAGCGCTGCGTAGGAAGGTTTATTTAAAAACGGCGCATTTATTGAAAATGTCAAATAAAAGTCATAAATATATCCTGGTTCTGTGTATAAATAAATATTGGATATAGAAAGCATTCCGACATAGGCCTGATAGAAATAGTATGCATTCTTTGGTGAAGCGGGAATGTCATATTTTAAAAACGCAGAATTATTTGAAAATGTGGCGGTGCCTGTATTATTTGAAGGTAATGTCGTGGTATTCAACTGAAATGCGGGGTGCGTTTGTAAAGAAACGCGTGTTTTATTATTATAGACTTGTAATGATACGGATTGAATATTCAGAGATAAATCTGTCATGGGTTGAAACGACGGGTTGTTTGAAGTTCCACTTACGAATAGTGAAATTGGCATTTGAATCGTAAACGAGTATGCATATTGATCAACCGGTTGTCGAATCACTAATGTTCCATAAAGATTCGAAATCGATGTAGTAAATGAAAGATTATCGGATGTGTATAGATTCCAGAGGTCCTTATTGTCGGACTGTAAGATAGAATAATTATCTATATTTGTGGCATAATTATACAGAGGAACATTTTGATCACGGATTAAATATTCAATTGGACCAGGTATTCCAGACGAAGATGTTGGTGTAGGAATAAGATCATTACTAAGAGAACAATCATAAGATGGTTTTATAATATCAAACAATTGATCAAATTTATTATACGTTAAATTTCCACAAGCGTCTATATATGTATATGGAGCAGTAGTTCGCTGAATGACGGTGGTATACGAAGTCGCTTGTTGTGTTCCGCTTACCAATTGCACCCATTTTTGTTTTTTTGTCAAGTTGTTTGTTTTTGTATTCGTTTTCGTAGCATTATAGGACAGTATTTCTGCTTTCCTTCTCATATCGAATTGTTTTTGTGTGAACTGTGGAAATTGCACATACGGCGATGGCGGAGTATATCGCGCAGGCGGTATTGTAAATAACATTTGGCGATGTCGTTGTTGACATATCGTGTTCATGCAAATATCAACAGTGGACATATTTATTCATATAGTATCTAGTGTGATATTTCATAGATACTATACAACGCTAGGCCGGGTCATCCTGCTACATTCATGCGTGCCCGGAATACCATAAATTCGAAAGGTAATTAAAATTGGTTTGTTTTAATATCTTATCCGATACAGATAGATTTGGACCACCATAAACGATGGAATTAATTTCAAACACATTCAATGCATACCCGTAGTATCTTAAATTTGAAAGTTTTCCATTAAACCCGCCGTTTTGACAAACATAGACATCGTTGTAATTTTGTTTCACTACGTTTTGTAAGATTAAACGGTTCGATATCACTCCGTTCACATAAACATCAAACACGCTATTTTTCAATCGCAGAACAACATTTACCCACTTTCGAATTGGAACGTTCGATATATCCACCACGGTGTTTTTATCTGCTGAGTCCACGGTATCGATTACAATATGAAGACTATTTGTAGCCGGATATATATACATGCCGGGGGCGTTGTTTATATTTGTCAAATTGTCAATGCTACTAAAATTACCGTCGCCTTTGTTGAAAATATGTTGATATTTCTTCGCGTCATTCCCTAAATCATTCAAATAAAGCCAAGTCGACCACGTAAATTCAGCACCGGTGGTCTCATTGTTCGATCGTAGAATGGGAATAGCGTCAGGATTCGTAGGGTCTTGTGGAATTACACGTGGATTGTTTCCATCAATCATCCCTTTTATCAAATAGGGGTTTTTGGAAGGGCTTGTGAAATAAGCGATGAGACTAATTCCTAAATTCATGAGTAACAAAAATCCCACCAATATTAATATGAGGAACGCGAATTTGGCAACAATCGTGTTGGATTGCAAAAATTGACTGGATGCATCTGCCCCGGCCTCGGCTTTTTGTGAAAACTGGTTCAGGGATTCCGTGACATTCGATTGCATGTTCTCGAGGGAATCTCCCACATTACGAATGCCGGTCGAAAAAGATTCGGGCATTTTCAAGGGTTCGGCATTTGCAGCAGGTTGTTGGTAATTCATAGTAGATTATACTATAGCTACATTTTTTACATTTCATAATTCACGCTATACCGATACGTAATTATGAAATAAGAGTGCTCTAGAACAACGAAAATCTGGATTGTTCCACGCTATTTTTTAACAACGATAAATCGATACCATATGCTGACCATTGGTTCAGCGTGCTTTGTCCGTTTCCGGCCATATAGGTGTTCCATGCAGTTTGGGGATCCATAGGTGATGCCCAACGCTTAAATAACCCAATATAAATGTCCTGTTTTACGTAGGCAGGTGTCCCTGCATATCCTAAATACACAGGAACGCTTTTGTCGGGAGGATTTGCGGGAAGAACAATGGCACCCGTTGCCGCATTTCCAAAACGTTGTGACGTTACTAATTTTCCATTCAAGTATCCATCGAAAAATTGTCCGTCAAAACTCACAATAATATTCACCCATTTTTGTATAGGAAAATTGTCAGTAAGTTTTACAGATTGTATCGTGCCGTCTTGCATAGAAACCTTGCAACGTAACGTGGGTTGCGCAGTGTCTAAACTTAATACCAAATTTCCGTTTCTAGAAAAAAGAACTTTATCGCGTTGATTGTCCCAGGTGTTCACGTATACCCAAATACCATAGGCGTATCGCGCACTTGTTGGACTATCCGAGATCGGAATCGCAGGCAAAGCACCCCCGTTCAAACTTGCGGTGGTTTGAAGCGTGGATGCCGTATTCGAGTAATAATGATATAAAATATATATTAAAACCACGATCAGGATCAAAATAATAATAACAGAAACATTCATAACGGATTATACACTATCTATATATGTATCGGAGGATTTTTATTCATGAGCAAATTATACGAGTTCGTGATTTCAAATTTGGATAACACATTTGGATAATATTTCACATTACATATTGCACCGTCTAGTCCATGATTCGCCCCTGTCACAAATTTATCATATACGGCATACGTGGGCAAATTGTCGGTAAATTCAAAGGTTCTCTCTAAACTTCCGTTTATAAATACATCGACTCGTTGTGTTGAATAATTAAATACAATTTGATTCCATTTTTGTTTGGGAAGGGTGATCTCGAGAGAGGGTTTCTGGGTCGTGGAATTTGTAAAGTAAATGTTTACTTTATCTTTTTGTTCCGGATCATCTACATGATTCACATAGGTGAGTTTTGGCTTTCCGTTTCCGTAATCAAAAATGGTGGTTTCTTTTCCATAGGCTTGGAAATTTTTGGACTGGCTATCTAAATATAGCCACATCGATAGTGCATAATTTGTGGAGAACACCGGTTTAGAACCCTCCGTGGCTTGTTTTTTCACCTGAAGTGCATTCCCAATTTCTGTTTCTGAGTCCAAAAACACTGCGTTTTCCAATAGTTGAGTTCCATTACTATTCACAATGGTTTTTATCAAAGAGGGTAAATAGACATATAGCAATATAAGCACAATTTCAAATAAAAACAGATAATAAATTAAGAGGGGTGTCGATCGAAATTCATTGGACAAAAATCGGAACAAATCAATACATAAACAGGGTATGTAGAATAAAAGAGATACAATAAATCCAGGGGTTCCAGTGAGAGATTTAATTTGTCGAGAAAACATCAAAAATACAGCGGCCAATCCAATGATGATCGAGAGCGAAAGAACAATGTTCATGACAATAGAAACGCCACTTGTGTATGACATGGATGCGGGCGTTGATCTCAACGATACATACATGACACCGATTAAAAACAATCCCACAAACACGCCTGTCAAAAGAGAGGAATAATTATTCCCCTCGAAACTTTTTCCGACGAACAAGTAAAACAAGATATAGAGGGGGAGACCAATTGAAAAAATATAGAGCGCGGTTTTCCAATTCGACATCGAGTCATGTTCCGAAAAGAGTTGATACAAAGCATATCCGGGAATTCCGGCCAAACACGCTGTTCCTAGACCCGAAAATAGGCGAGGGTGAGTAGTGATATAATTACTTATATTTTGGTAAATGGGTAGAAGAATTTCATGAATTATATTTGACATGGTAGATATAATACATGGGCATTTTTTTTCGAAGCAGGCTACAAGTTCTCCATCGCGGTCTTTTTTCCATGACATTCACGACACAATGCAACTAAATTATCGATATGGTTACTACCTCCGTGCTCCAGTCTTATTTTATGATCGACTTCGAACCATGCGGAAAGTTGTTGTTGGCAATCCCCACAACACCAATTTTGCCGTGATGCCACAAATTTTTTTTTTGTTTCACTGACCGACCGTTTTGTCGTTTTTTTCCCGGAATGTAACATGCGTGTTTCTCCAACACGTTCCGTTGCGTCTGGCATAGAAACAACCGGGTAATTGTAATTTCCACCATCTATGCTTTGGTATTGACTGTCAAAAAAGTTTTGCTTCGATGTGAAATCTAAAATAGGTGATAAAAAGGTTGATGTGTCGCGATCTACGGGCAAATATTTGATATAGTCATTGGATGTGGTTATGATTTCTTTCGCGCGCAAAGGGTTTTTTTTAATAAGTGTATATAACATCAACGCGCCGAAAACGACACCCGCCATTTGGTAATATTTTTTCCAAGACATCATTAATTTTATATATTTTCCTTCCGTGTAAATATTTGCTACAATAAATCCGGTAATCAATACTAGAATAAGTTCGAAGCGCATCCCACACCCTTTTATTATAAATCGTTGTTATATTCCGTGGAGAATTTTTTCGCACATGAGATTGTTCATTCGTAATAAATCAAAATAAATAAGAATAACAAAGATATAAGCACCATATAGAGAACCCGTTTTCGAAGTCGTAATGTTTCATGTAAATAAATGGGTTTGGGTTTATACTCACTTCTATATTTATCTAAAGCCATGGGCAAAGAGAGTTCTTCTTTCCCGAGATAGACATTGAATTTGTTATGTATAAAATGAACCCACCGCACAAAAGAATCTCGATTGTCCAAATAAGGCGTCACCGGATATTTATCCAAAAATTCACTAAATTTGTCACCCATGCTGCTCTCTGGTATGAAAATGGGCATGTTTTGAATAAGGTCATAATATTTACGTTTCGTAACCGAATTCGGTGTCATAGGATAGGATTCGGCAATCGTGTGTAGAAAAAACCAATAATGCGGACCCCACACCGAAGAATCGAATTTCATATTTGTAAAATAAATATATAAACATAGCCGATTATATCTAGTTAGAAATGAACGATACATATTGCAATAATTGTGGAAAGCAAGGACACTTATATCATCAATGTAAAATACCGATTACAAGTATAGGAATTATCGTATTTCGAATACATGAAAATGAATTACAATACTTGATGATACGGCGAAAAGACACGCTTGGGTATATTGATTTTATGCGAGGAAAATATTCGATTTATAACAAAGAATATGTTATGAACATGTTGAAACAAATGACGGATGAAGAGAAGGAACGGTTGATCACGGAGGATTTTGATACCTTATGGAATGGGATTTGGGGAAATGAAAACATATCCAACCAATATAAATCGGAAGAGGCCATATCTAGAGAAAAATTCAACGCATTGCGGTCGGGTATTTTGGTAAAATATCATTTTTATACATTGGCAACCATGGTAGAAGATAGTAAGGCATTTCCTTGTTGGCAAGAACCGGAATGGGGGTTTCCGAAGGGTCGCCGCAATTATCAAGAAAAGGACTATGAATGTGCGCTTCGTGAATTTTCCGAGGAAACTGGGTTTCAGATTAAGCATTTAAAACATGTTCAAAATCTGTTTCCATTTGAAGAAATATTCACCGGTTCGAACTATAAATCCTATAAACATAAATATTATTTGACATACATGAAGAGCAAACACACCTTCGACATGGAAAATTTTGAACCGTCGGAAGTGAGTAAGATGGAGTGGAAAAATTATGATGATTCTATGGCATGCATTCGCCCTTATAATATAGAAAAGAGGAGGATGATTGCCAATATAAATAACATGTTAAAAACATATCGGATGTTGTCGTTTTGAGACATGTGGTGTATATGGTGCATTTAGTAGAGTTGTTATCCCCGGGTTCAATATATGGGTAAAAAATATCCACATATTGTAAGATATGCCCCCTAAAAAAACGAAAAAGAATAGCAAAGAAGAAGAATCCGAATCTGCCGCGAAAAAAAGACGTACCAAAAAAAGGCTTGTTTTCGTAGATAATCTGGCATCGGCATTGGTGGATCGTCACCCCATAAACGTAGATGAAACTACGCCAAACCCGGTCGTCGATGCACTTTTGGGAAAAACATCGAATGTTTTGGAAGAGCAAACATTGGTAGCAGAAAAGCAACGGAGAGCACCTAATTTGACAAGATGGAATGAAAAAACGGGGCAATATGAAAAACTAAAGAAAACCGCCAAAGTCCAGATATTGGGGTGTGATTATAACTATGAACCCACTACAGAAGACGCACCACGTTTGGCCGAGTTAAATAAATTAAAAATAGATGAATTGAAGGAAATATTGGCAATTTTGCGCGAAGGCTCCACAGAAGGCGGAGTGTCGGCGGGAGCAAGACGACACCATGAATTTGTGAATTTAATTTTATGTATTGAGAACAAAAAACGCGAAACAGCACCACCTCAAACTGTAGCGGAACAAGAACTTTCACCTGCGGCCGAAGAAGAACTTTCACCCGTAATTTCCGAAAAGGAAACGGAGAAAACGAATGAACCAGTAACTGCAGAACAGTTGTCGCCAATGCCGGATAATAAAGAGGTGCCGTATCCATTTAGTGAACTGGAAACCGTGGTTGGTGAATCGGAAATTGTGGTTGAGAAACCAGCCCAAAACGTCAATGTTCCGGAACCAGGTTCTCAACAATACAATTTATTTTTGTCAGAACAAGAGAAAAAGGAGTTCGCAGAACACCGATCTACCTCCGACCCCACACCCTTTCTCTATCCCACCCTAAACGACCCGAATTTTAATGTCAAAATTGCCAGTCGTAAGGAATTTCATGACACGCAATACGATGGTAATATATACGATATAAAAAAACAAAGTGAACTCCTATGTAATGCCGATTTTGAGCTATTGCCCCACCAACTTTTTGTCAAAAACTTTTTATCCTTTCAAACGCCTTATAATGCATTATTGCTTTACCATGGATTAGGATCTGGAAAAACGAGTAGCGCAATCGGTATTGCGGAAGAAATGCGGTCTTATATGCGACAAGTGGGTTTTCATCAACGCATTATGGTAGTAGCATCACCGAATGTGCAACGAAATTTTGAATTGCAACTCTTCGATGATCGAAACTTAAAACTAGAGGATGGTATTTGGCGCATGAATACACCGATGGGGAACGACTTATTACAAGAAATTAATCCTACGCAATTGAAAGGCATTCCGCGCGAAAAGGTGATTTCACAAATCCGGAGATTGATTTCGCAATACTATACGTTTATGGGGTATAGAGAACTTTCCAATTTTATCACCAAAAAAACAACCATTGACGACGAGACAAAGTATTCAAGATCACAATTGGAAAAATTAAAAGCCCGTAAAATTCAAGCTATTTTCAATAACCGATTGATGATCATTGACGAAGTGCATAATATTCGCATATCGGATGATAACAAAGAACGAAAGAAGACAGCCACGCTTCTTATGGAAGTCGTGAAACACGCGGAGAATATGCGATTGTTATTATTAAGTGCAACGCCGATGTTCAATAGTTATACAGAAATTATATGGTTAGTAAACTTAATGAACATGTTAGATAAACGTAGCACAATACGAGAGAGTGACGTATTTGACAAAGAAGGAAATTTCCTACCCGAGAGAACATTGCCGAATGGGATGCAACTCGAAAGCGGAAGAGATCTTCTACAGCGCAAACTCACTGGATATGTATCCTATGTTCGTGGTGAAAATCCATTTACATTTCCTTATCGTGTTTACCCTACGGTTTTTTCACCGGAAAGCACGTTTCAATCCGGAGACCGGCCTTATCCGATCTTACAAATGAACAAACGGCCCATTGAATCGCCATTGAAATATGTGCCCCTTTATCTTTCACCTACCGGAGAGTATCAGCAAAAAGCATATAATTTTCTCATGGAAACCATGCGAGAAAAATCGTTTTCCACACAAACTATATATG